>Ga0114956_1004968_pt1 | contig 9989 bp, 7 predicted proteins | sample MaitaG_FD_87304 | JGI IMG/M metagenome (GOLD analysis project Ga0114956, IMG submission 87304) | Marine algal microbial communities from Maine, USA - Maine_Asex2 metaG | ecosystem: Host-associated > Algae > Red algae > Unclassified | place: Maine, USA | collected 2015-01-05 | reverse complement strand
TAATTATGATATTATTTGCAAATTTGATGCAGATATTATTCTTCCAGAAAACTATTTAGAATCTATTGTAACCCTTTTTCAATCTAATAAAAAAATTGGAGTTGCTGGAGGCTTAGCTTATATAGAAAGAAATGGAAAATGGGTATATGAAAATATTGCCTCTAAAACTCATGTACGTGGCCCATTTAAAGCTTACCGTAAAGAATGCTTTAAAGATATTGGAGGTTTAAAACATAGTATTGGTTGGGATAGTATGGATGTTTTATTGGCACAATATTATGGTTGGAACATTAAAACCGATAAAAATCTTAAAGTAAAACACCTAAAACCTACTGGAAAAACCTACCATAAAAGTAGTAAATATTTACAAGGCGAAGCACTTTACAAAATGCGCTTTGGTCTTGCTTTAACCTTTATATCTGCTGCGAAAAGAGGTATTAGCAAACGGAGTTTTAGCTATTTTACAACTACAGTTTTGGGTTATTTAAAAGCAAAAAAGAAAAATATCGAGCCTTTAGTTAATGAAACCCAAGGCGCATTTATTAGAAAATTACGTTGGAAAGGGGTTAGACAAAAATTAGGTTTTTAATTAAAACTCCAGTTTTTATAATTACTTGAAGCCTCTAAGGCATTTTCTTTAGTATCCTCTAATTCATGAAAGAAATCTATTCCTGTTAAAGCCTCGACCTCATCTACAGATACTACAAACTTATAGAGTGGTTCTTTAGATTCTTTGTGGTCCATTAAAAATGCAAGCATTTTTGTGTCTCCATAATTATTATCTATAATTACTTTATAAAATTGATTTGGGACTGAAACTTTATCTTTTCCTATAGTTTTCATCTTTCCTTTTAAAACACCTCCAGAAACAACAAAAACACCATCATATTTACTTGCCCAATAACGTGTTTTTTGTTCTAATCTATTCCAAATCCCTGAATTAAAATCGTGAATTTGAGGAGAAATATTACTTGTTAAAAAAGTTTCATCGTGTGCAGATTTACTATATTTTCTATCTGCTGCTGGGCATAAGTGTCCTTTATCGTAACCAGATTTTTTATAATTACGCCAATGTGCAGCTTTGGTTTTTACAGCATTGTCTATTTCAAAATAAGGCCGTTTAAAATTAGTATTAGATAGGTGTGTTTTTTTAAGTTCATAAGCAACCCATTCTGCCTGTTCGTGTGGCTCGCTATAACTTAAACTGTAATGCTCGTGATGTACAATTTGTCCTGTGGTACTTGTTGGCAAAAAGTACTCGTTGGTTCCGCTTTTTACCTCAACGCCTTTATTAATTATTACTTGGTCTTCTTTTTTTTCAGAATATAAGTTATAGGAATAGTATGCAATTAAAATTATTGCTGTTAGTATTGAGTAGATGGTTTTTTTAGACATTATTTTAGTGATTCTAAAATCTGTTTAGCTTTGTTATGCTTATAATAACCAGAATTTTCTGTAATAACATATAACGTTTTACAGCATTATCTTTATCATCTTTCTTTAAATACACTAAAGACTTATATTAATAACCTTTAGATTGATCGAGAGTGTTAGATTCTATAATTTTTTGAAAGCTATTTAAAGCTGCATCATAATTATTTAGCTATAATTGAGAAATGCCTAAATATAAAAGTGCATCATCATTAAACATTTCTTGATTATTTATGTAGTTAGTAAAGTTTTATTCTGCTAATTTATAGTTTTTACTTGTAAAAGCATTTTCTCCTTGAGATAACAAAACTGGATTAGTTTCACTTCGCGATACTAAAGATGGTAACTCTTCCCAATTACTATACGCTGTGTAAATTTCTTTATTAGTAAGTGAGTTATCTTTTATGAAGATGCCAAAAATATAATTAAAACAGTAGCGCCAGCGAATAGATAATACTAAAAAAAAGGCAATTAATAGTTAACTATTAATTGCCTTTTTTTTAGTATAAAATAATTATTTCTTTCCCTTATCGTCTGCAACTTTATTTAGTTTTTTAATTTCTTCGTTATACTCTTCACGAGCATCGTCTAAATCACCATCATCTTCAATTTCCTCATTATATTCTTCTAAAGCTTTGCGGTTTATTTTTACGTATTTGTCGAAAGTCTCATTAATTTCTTCTACTAAATCATCATAAGCTTCATTTAACTCTTCTAAGTCTCTTTTATACTTTCTATCGTTAGTATTATCCTTACTCATTAACTCTTTATACTCTTTCTGTAAATCTTCAATGTCTTCAGAAATTTCTTCAGTTTTCATCCAATCTGGCCTTGTAGTGTTAAGGGAATTTATTGTTGATGCAACACTTGGTAAGGCAGCTTTTATGGTTTTAAAATCTGCACCTTCTAATTTTTTCATTTCAATAGATAATGTATTAAAACCGCTCCAACCACTAATTTGCATTGCATTAACGGTATTATTAATAGAACGCTCTACAGTTATACCATCTTTAGTTGTAACTTTATTAATAGAGGCCATTGCTTTGTTAGCAACACTATTTGCACTTCTAGTTTTATCTTCCGCTTCTTGTTTTAATTTAGAATCCATTTCCGAACTCATTTCAACTTCTACGATTTCTCTTGAATTATTCTCTTTATCGTCTTTACAAGATGTGAAAGCCAATCCTGATAACGCTAATGTTAATACAGTTATTTTTAAATTTTTCATAATTTTATAATTAGTTATAGTGAGTTACAAAGGTATGATGAAGGTCTACATTTTAAAAAAAACAGATTATAAAATAATCTTAAAAAGCCTGTAATAATTAACAAAAACTCAGCAATATTTAACAAAAAGAATAATTTCTATTAAATTTTTCTTAAATCTGAAATTAATTTTTAAATAATTAATTTTTAAAAAGAATTTTTTTAGACTATTATATTAATTTCTAAACCTTTAACTTACAGCCTCTATAATAAAATGGCTAACAAAATATGATTGAGGATAAAACTTTAGCAGCATCTATTAAAAAAACACAAAACATTAAAGGTAAAGCCGAAACTAAAAACACAACACCAGAAAAAGCGATACAATCCTTATATACCATTTCTTTAAAAAACCATATAAAACTAAGTGCTATTGCAGATAATAAGGCTAATATTCTACTTTCTGTTAATGCAATAATTATTTCGCTTGTACTTTCTAATTTAGTATTTAAACTTAGTGAACCAAATAATAAACACTTAACTATACCTGTAATTATTTTATTAATTTCTAGTTTATTATGTGTAATTTTTTCAATATTAATTACAAGACCTAATGTAACGAAAGGAAAATTTACTCAAGAAGATTTAAAAAACAATAAAGTTAATCTTGCTTTTTTTGGAAACTTTCATGGTATGGAATACAAAGAATACGAGGCTGCAGTAAAAGAAATGCAAACCAACACTAAATTTTTATATGGATCGCTTACTAAAGATCTTTATTTTTTAGGTGAAGTATTAAATAAAAAATACAAGTGGCTTACTATTATTTATACTATATTTTTAATAGGTTTAGTAGTTTCTGCAATAGCTTTTAGTATTGCAATTAAGTATTTTGGACCTCATTTATCTTAGAATAATTTAAAACACAAAGCCTTTTCTAATTAGAAAAGGCTTTGTGTTTATTTGCGCAAAAAAATTATTTTAAACTTTCTAAACTACTTTTTAAAGTTTCGATTTTAGCTAAAGCATCTGCTTCTTTTTTCTTTTCACTTGCCACAACTTGCTCTGGCGCTCCTGCCACAAAACGCTCGTTAGCAAGTTTCTTTTGTACAGATTTAAGGAAACCTTGTGTATAATTTAATTCTTCTGTTAGTTTAATAATTTCGGCTTTAACGTCTATTGCACCATCCATTGGTATAAAATATTCGTTAGATTTTACTCTAAATGTTAATGCACCTTCTACAGCCTCGTTAGCATAATCTATACTTTCAAGATTACCTAATTTAGAAATAACTTCATCAAAAGTAGTATTAGACTTTTCATTATTTATTACAGAAAAACCAATAGCATCTTTAAAAGCAATATTCTTTTCTTTTCTAATGGTTCTAATTCCAGAAATTACTTCCGAAGCAAAATCAAATTGAGAAATTAACGCTTTATTAATTGGTTTCACTTCAGGCCATTTTGATACTATTAGGGCTTCCTCTGGAGTTCTTTTAGCAATATATTGCCAAATATCTTCGGTTAAAAATGGCATAAAAGGATGTAATATTTTAAGGTTATCCTCAAAAATTGCCATTACTTTATTATATGTTTTAGCATCAATTGGTTGTTGATAAGCTGGTTTTATTATTTCTAATAACCAACCACAAAAATCGTCGTAAATTAATTTATAGGTTGCCATTAAGGCATCGCTTAAACGGTATTTACTAAAGTGATCTTCTATTTCTAATAAAGTTTCTTGAAACTTAGCGTCGTACCAATCTAAAGCAATTTTACTTGAGTTTGGTTGTGGTATAGTATCGCTAACTTCCCATATATTGGTTAAATTAAAGGCATTCCAAATTTTGTTTCCAAATTTCTTTCCTTGGTCGCAAAGTGTTTCGTCGAACATTAAATCGTTTCCTGCTGCACTACTTAATAGTAAACCAACACGAACGCCTCCTGCTCCATAATCTTCAATAAGTTTTAAGGCATCTGGAGAATTCCCTAAAGATTTAGACATTTTACGTCTTTGTTTATCGCGTACTAAACCTGTTAAATAAACATTATTAAAAGGTTTTTGGTCTTTATATTCGTAACCTGCAATTATCATACGTGCTACCCAAAAGAATAAAATATCTGGTCCTGTTACTAAATCGTTTGTTGGGTAGTAATATTTAATTTCTTTATTTTCTGGATTTCTAATACCATCGAAAACACTCATTGGCCACAACCACGAGGAGAACCATGTATCTAACGCATCTGTATCTTGACGTAAGTCTTCTTTTGTTATAGGCTTTTCTACTGCGCTCGAAGTGACAATTAGTTTCTTATTAGCTTTTATTACAGCTTCATCAATAGTTTCTGCTACTACAAAGTCTTCTTTTCCATCGCCATAGAAATAGGCAGGAATTTGTTGTCCCCAAAGTAGTTGACGCGAAATATTCCAATCGCGAATATTCTCTAACCAATGTCGATACGTGTTTTCAAACTTTTTAGGAAATAAATTTATCTCAGCATTTTCACCTAAAACAGCTTCTATTGCTGGCTTTACCAACGCTTCCATTTTTAAAAACCATTGGTCGCTTAATCTTGGTTCGATAACTGCTTTTGTACGTTCAGATGTTCCTACTTTATTAATATGCGTTTCGGTTTTAACTAAAACACCTGTTTCTTCTAATAATTTAGCAACTGCTTTTCGTGCTACAAATCTGTCTTGACCTTCAAATTGCAATCCGAAACTATTTAGCGAAGCATCATCATTAAAAATATCTATAACCTCTAATTTATGCTTATCTCCTAAAACTTTATCGTTTTCATCGTGAGCAGGAGTTACTTTTAAACAACCTGTACCAAATTCTAAATCTACATATTGGTCTTCAATAATAGGGATAACCCTTCCGCAGATAGGTACAATTGCTTTCTTTCCTTTTAAATGCGTAAAACGCTTATCTTCTGGATTAATACAAATTGCTGTATCACCAAAAATTGTTTCGGGTCTTGTAGTTGCAATGGTTAAAACATTGTCGCTACCCTCTATTTTATAATTAATATAATATAAGTTTCCTTGGCGTTCTTCGTGTATTACTTCTTCATCAGACAGCGTTGTTTTTGCCTCAGGATCCCAGTTTACCATACGGTAACCTCTATAAATAAGACCTTTTTCGTGTAAATCGACAAATACTTTAATTACAGCTTCAGACATATCATCGTCCATTGTAAATTTTGTTCTTTCCCAATCGCAAGAGCATCCTAACTTTTTAAGTTGTTCTAAAATTACACCTCCATATTCTTCTGTCCAATCCCAAGCGTGCTTTAAAAACGCCTCTCTTGTTAAATCGTTTTTGTCAATACCTTGCTCTTTTAGGCGTGCAACAACTTTTGCTTCGGTTGCAATAGAAGCATGATCTGTTCCAGGAACCCAACAGGCATTTTTACCTTGTAAACGTGCACGTCTTATTAAAACATCTTGAATAGTATTATTCAACATGTGTCCCATATGAAGTATACCTGTAACGTTTGGAGGCGGAATTACAATAGTGTAAGGCTCTCTCTCGTCTGGCGTAGAATGAAAATAATTATGCTTCATCCAGTAGCTGTACCACTTACTTTCTACTGTTTTTGCATTATATTTAGATGGAATGCTCATACTTTGGAATAGTTTTTGAATATTGATTAGCAAAAATACTTATATTTCTGTTTCTGCGAAATATTAAAGCGTATTAATGTATAGTTAAATATGACGATTGTACTTGCAAGATTGCTTTACATCCAATATTTTTGCAGAACGAATAAAAAGTAGTTAAATTTACAAACACTTAAAACCTAATATGATGAAAAAATTAATAACATTATTATTTGTTGGATTGATTAGTTTTTCGATTAATGCACAAGATAAAGTAGCAAAAATTGAATTTAAAGAAACAACTATAGATTACGGAACAATTGAAAAAGGTGCCGATGGTTTAAGAATTTTCGAATTCACAAACACTGGAGACGCACCATTAATTATTACTAAGGCAAGTTCAAGTTGTGGTTGCACAGTACCAACACCTCCTAAAGATCCTATTATGCCAGGACAAACTGGAGAGATTAAAGTAAAGTACGACACTAAAAGAGTTATGCCTATTAGAAAAACAATTACTGTTTTATCTAATGCTGAAACGCCAACAGTTGCATTAAAAATTAAAGGTGAAGTTATCGATCCTTCAAAATCAAGTGTACTTGATAAAAAAAAGACTAAAAGCGTAATGGATATTTAATCTTTACACTTTAAAATACTTAAAAGCCAAAAACATTGTTTTTGGCTTTTTTATTTTATTAAAGATTTTAATGTAATAATTACCTTTATTTTTCTGCCATTTCTATCTATTTCAAGTTTAATTTTCTCACCTTCTTTGCCATAGAATTTTTGCACTAATTGCTGTAAGGTTTAATTTATAGTGTCCTTCCCATTAATTTTAATAATTACATCGCCTTTTGTTAAACCCAAATTAGCTGCCTGAGAACCTGTTCTAATATTAGAAATTGTATAGGCAGTTTTAAAACTATAAGTTTCAACTCTTGAGTAAACAGCATATACAGTTAATCCTTGAGAGTTTTCATTTTCGTAAAGGTTATTGTTTATTGCTTCTTTTTTAAATTCTGATAGTATACGAATTCCTGTATTTTCTACTTCAATTCCACTTTTGTTATAACTAAACCTCTTCTTAAAATTCGAATTTTTCTTTAAAACTATTTTCGCTTTTCTATAATCTATAGTAATATTAAAGCGTTTTAAAATTTCGCCGCCTACGCTTCCATTTCTACCTTCTATTTCTTTAAGCACAGAAATATAGGAGGTATCTGGAAAAGCTACCAAGGGTTTATTTAATGTAAAAGATTTAAAACTAAAAGCATCAATTTTAGAACGTTTACCATGAACACTACCACTTAAACCCTGCCCTAAAAAGTCGTCGAAATAGTTATCTTTAACAGATAGACCTAAACTATCGTTTTCAAAAAGCCATAGCGCATCACTACTGCCAGAATCTATTAATAATTTAACAGGTATAAAACTATCTTTTATTTTAGCAGACGCATTTACATAGGGTTTATTATTATAAAATTCCAATCCAAAAACCTCACACTTTTTACAAGATTTATATTTATATTTTTCAGGATTAGTTAGCTTAATTTGTTTATTAGAGTAATTGATATCTACAACCAAATCTTTAAAAAAATCGTAACCAATAATACCATGAACAGGGACACCTAATTTTGGAGCAAAATTTATTGAAGAATCATATATTACATAAAAATCTTGATTGTAATTAACAGCATCACCAATTTTAAAAATATTATTAGAAGATTTTAACGCAGAAACTTTACCATTATTACCCAAACCCTTAAGGTAGATAGTTTCAGAATTTAATATTTTAAGAGAATCAGAATTCTTTAGAAAATTAAAAATAATAGGTTTACTTACGCCAGTATCTAATAAAAACGAAAGCTTAATACCATTAACTTCTACAGGAATAATAATAACATTATTAAGCAACTTAAAATTAACTTTATCAACACCTCGTTTATTGTTAACAACATACTTTCCTTGTGATAAGCAGTTAAAGTGTATTCCTAATAGCAAAACAAAAATGATTTTTGTAATTTTCATAGAATATGAAGTTAAGAAATTTAATAACATAGATTACACTTTTTTTTTGCAACTTTGTTATTAAAAAATAATTCTATGCCATCGATTTCTAAAAAAGGGCAATTAATGCCTGAATCTCCTATAAGAAAACTTGTTCCATTTGCAGAAAAAGCATACAAACAGGGTAAAAAAGTATACCATTTAAATATTGGACAGCCAGATATAAAAACACCACAAGTAGCATTAGACGCAGTAAAAATGAATGGTTTAGATATTTTAGCCTATACAAGATCTGAAGGTTCTGAAGCTTACAGGGAAAAAATAGCTAATTATTATTATAAAAATGATATCCACGTTAAGCATGACGATATTATTGTAACCACTGGAGGAAGCGAAGCATTATTATTTGCCTTTGGTAGTATTATGGATATTGATGACGAAATTATAATTCCAGAGCCATTCTACGCTAACTATAATGGTTTTTCTGTTGCTTCTGGCGTAAAAGTTGTGCCTCTAATTTCTAAAATTGAAGATAATTTTGCATTGCCACCAATAGCGGAATTCGAGAAATTAATTACACCTAAAACAAAAGGTATTTTAATTTGCAATCCAGGAAATCCTACAGGCTATCTTTACTCTAAAGAAGAAATAAAGAAATTAGCAGACATTGTAAAAAAACACGATCTCTATTTAATTGCAGACGAAGTGTATAGAGAATTTGCTTACGATGGTGCCAAGCATTACTCTATTTTGCAAGAAGAAGGTTTAGACGATTATGCAATTGTAATCGATTCTGTTTCTAAGCGATATAGTATGTGTGGCGCAAGAATTGGTTGTTTAGTTTCTAAAAATAGAGAAGTAATAAAAACAGCTTTAAAATTTGCTCAAGCGAGGTTAAGTCCGCCAACATTAGCTCAAATTGCAAGTGAAGCTGCATTAGAAACTCCACAAAGTTATTTTGATGATGTTATTGTAGAATACGTAGCGAGAAGAAACATTCTTATAACCGAATTAAATAAAATTGAAGGCGTAAAAGTAGCAAACCCAAAAGGGGCTTTTTATTGCATAGCACAATTGCCAATTAAAAATAGTGATGCTTTTGCACAATGGCTTTTAGAAGATTTTGATATTGATGGAGAAACCGTTATGGTAGCACCTGCTGGAGGATTTTACTCTACTCCAGGTGTTGGTTTAAACCAAATTAGAATTGCTTATGTGCTTAACCAAGAAAGCTTAATAAAAGCTGTTAATATAATTAAAGAAGCTTTAAAAATTTACAAAGAATAGTGCATATTCAACACGATATATCTCTTAAAGCATTTAATACTTTTGGTATAGATGTTAATGCAAGGCATTTTGTTTCTGTTAGTACTTTAGAGCAATTAATTTCTGTTTTAAAACTTAAAAACTACCCTAATAAATTAATACTTGGTGGAGGTAGTAACATGCTTTTAACTAAAGATGTTAACGCATTAGTAATCCATATAAACATAAAGGGTATTACTAAAATAAATGAGGAAAAAGATCATGTTTTTGTAAAAGCAAATGCTGGAGAAAATTGGCACGAATTTGTTATATCGTGTTTAAATAATAATTTAGGTGGTATAGAAAACATGTCCCTTATTCCTGGTAATGTTGGCACTTCGCCAATACAAAATATTGGTGCTTATGGTGTAGAATTAAAGGATAATTTTGTGTCTTGTGAAGCATTAAATTTAAAAACTTTAGAGGTTGAAAT
>Ga0114956_1004965_pt1 | contig 9992 bp, 4 predicted proteins | sample MaitaG_FD_87304 | JGI IMG/M metagenome (GOLD analysis project Ga0114956, IMG submission 87304) | Marine algal microbial communities from Maine, USA - Maine_Asex2 metaG | ecosystem: Host-associated > Algae > Red algae > Unclassified | place: Maine, USA | collected 2015-01-05 | reverse complement strand
TTCGATTCTTCGCCGCCAAATTCACTCTCGGCCGCTGGGTCGAACCAGTACACGATCGGAGGACGACCGCGCGATTGTCGATAGACCTCGATCGCGTCGATAAAGTCTTCGGTCAGTCCGGCTTGGCAACGGCCTGTTCGATTGAAGGCCGCGCGCGGCCCACGACCGCGCTGAGGCGACATCGGAAAATCGAGCGCCGATTGATAGGCGTCCCAATCGGATTGCTGCGGATCCTTCCATTGTCTGAACCAATGCAGACCATGCTGAACGTGGCTAATTTCGTCGGTGTAAATCTGGTGTAAAATTTTGGCAGTTTGGGTGTCGCCGATTCGATTAAAGACCGTTGCGAAGTGAAGGCTGTAATCAAGGTTTGCCTGTTCAAAGGTTAAGCTTAATCTCGACACAAAATCCATCGGCGACTGCATGGGTTCAATCAGTCGCCAAAACTGGCCGCTGACGGGATAGCTGCCGAATTCGACACCGCACTGTGCCATGCGATCAAGATACATTTGTGTGTGAGCCTGTTCCTCTTGCAGTGTCACCAATACGCCGCGCCTAAATGCTGATGGAGCGTCGGGAAATTTGAGCAGCACCAACGCCATCAACTCAGTGGCCAGCAATTCGTGATTCGCCAAAAAGTGCAGCAGTTGCCCGCGCGATTTTTCATTCTCCAGTTGATCATCGCTGGGAGGTTGTGCCCCGCCCTGCCCTTTGCTCATGGTTAAACCGTAAGGCCGGCCCGGTGTGATGCTGGCGATTGATTTTACCGATAACCGTTTCGAATCGCGATTGGAATCGTTCGTCAATCGCCCCGGCCGCTGAAGCTTTTCTTCCAGCGTCGTTCCAAACACAATCTGTTCTGCAAATTCTGTAATATTCACCGGCGATATAGCCTCAACGTTTCGCCTTCTTGCGAATATTCGCAATCGGTGTTGGCAAGGATGGCAGTCAATAACATTTCTAACGTCGCATCTTTCACTTCCACCAAAATAACGTCTTCCAGAATCTCTTGACAGTCATCTGCGACCAAGACCTCCATCGCCAATTGCTCGGCCACTGCCTTGAGGATCAGACCGCGTTTATTAGTAATGTTCAACTGAAATCGTTTATCATCCATCGAACGCAATTTGGGCTTGAATGATTCAATCGCAATGTTTCTGGCCATTTCTAATTCAGCTGCTGGTCCAGAGACGTTAATCGTGCTTTTGGTCGTCGTGATCTTGCAAGAGGGGGCCGCAAATTTAAGACGCTTCAGAAGGGCAGCGTCCGCGTTATATCCCGCCAATCGCATTGACGCTTTTAGTTCGTCGGGAGGTTGGGTAATGGAGATAACTCGTTTCGATTTGCTCTGTTTAAACCAGCAGTCGAACTGCGAGAGAAGCAACGCCAGCCTCATGTCTAATCGCATCGCCGGGATATTCAGCTCCGTCATAAGATCGTGTTCAATTTCTTCGATGCCTTTCACTTCAAAATTATTCGCTGTCGATAATTGTTTCAGCACATCTTGAGGCGTCGTGAGACGGGGCCACGACATGGCTGCGGTCTGACTCAACAGTGACCTTTTGTTCTGGCGACCGCTGGTGAGTATCGCATTTATTCCCAGCAAACGTTCTGCGTTTGAGGCGGGGCCGACGTAATAACAATCACCAAAACGACAGAACTTTGTTCCGCTGGCTTGAGCAATTCGCAATAAGAACTGTTCGAGTGAAACATTTTTAACCTTGAGGTCCACAAGCTGATTGGGATCGACGCGTCGGTCGAGCACGATGGCGATTTGCTGGCTGCGCGAGAACTGCATTAGATGGCTACGCAGTTCCGCATTTTGCCACGATACCGAAATGGGACTCTTTGAAAACTTCTCAAACTGCCTCCCGGTGCGCCATTGCACCATCTCTCGGCTCGCGTCCTGAGCCAAGCAACAATCGGCCGTTGTTAGCATTGATAGCAAAATGAACCAAGCTCCCGCAGCGGCGTACATCAGCCTCAGGCCGCCGTGGGGTAGCGATGAATTTCCCAAACTGTTGGTCATAGAAAATGGCGTCAAAGGTATAGCTACTGTAACGACCGGAACATTAGGACTTGAAAAACACCCCGTCAAACCCTATCGGAATAGGAACTTATGTCCAACAGGGTTACCCATTCATCATATTCGTTACCGTTTGAATGAGAAACCGATTACACCTTAAAAACTTTGCCCAAGTTGTTTGTCAATCCAAAGATCGTCGTTGAGCGATCTTGGCATCGCAATTAGACTCGATGCTCTTTCGAGATGAGAACTGCGTTTACGGGCCACACGGCCGTCTGTTTGGGCAAGTTTTTTAAATCTCAAACGATAGACAGTCTGTTTCAAACCACCATCGCAATCCCAGAAAGGAGTTCGCTTAAATATGTCAGAAGATTTCAGCCGATTTCCACTGGTCGATTGCCTTTATCATCGTTACTTGGCGGATGAAAATTCAGCCGCCTTCATTCAAGCGATATCACAGGTTTACAGCCTGGGAACGCTAGAGCGTTTGGCTCGATTTGGCCAGCCGATTTCTCGGCGAGCTGCGGTGTTGGCGATTGGGTTCTTAGGCGACTTTGACGTCAACGAAACGGTAGGACGCGCTTTGGTCGATTCCGATCGCGGCGTTCGAATGTTGGCAGATCACAGTATCCGACAGGTCTGGATGCGGCAGGGGTCGGCGGCTGAACAAAGTTCCGTCAAACGTTTGCACTGGCTCTCCACGCGTCATGAAATGGATCAGTTGATTGTGGAATCGACGTTGCTGATTGAATCCAATCCAACCCTTGCCGAAGCTTGGAACCAACGCGCGATCGGATTTTCGGCCGAGGGTGATTTAGAAGCAGCGATCGAAGATTGCAAAGAAACGCTCAACTGCAATCGCTTCCATTTTCCTGCGGCGATCGGTTTGGCGCATTGCTGTCTTCAAGTAAACGATGCATCAGCGGCTTTGGAGAGTTTCCGTCTGGCACTCGACATCAACCCTGATCTCGAAGGCGTTCGTCGCCACATCCGTCACTTGGAAAAGACGGCCAACGAAGATTGATCTCAATCGCGATTGGCGCTAAGAAAGTCATCCTGCCAAGCATCATCTTCGCCCGGGTGCATTCGTTAAACACGGCGGTGGCAACGATTTGATATTAGCGCCACCCAACTCGGAGAGCTTCAGTCAATTTCGAGCAACTTTGCCCCAACGAATACAAGGTGTAAAGCGCACCGTGCCTTGAGTTTCTGTTGTTGTTTAACCGCAAATTTACGATACAGAAATTTCGGTTCCTTGACGGTCCCTCACCAAATCGGTCGACTCCAGAGGGAAGAATGCATCCTCATCTTCATCGCCGAAATAAGTGTCAATCGTTGAATCGGCGAAGATCGTGGATCCGGGCCTAAAGGCGACTCCGGTGCCCGCCAATTCCCCCGACTCTGTTCTGATTTGGCGGGTGCGAAATTGGTAGGAGTTGGTCGTATCCCAGACGGCACGCAGTATTTGCAGCTGAGAAGTTTGGTTGTCAAAGACGCTGCTGCCGCCCAGTAGCAGATCGGAACCCCGGCGACCGTTGAGCTGGTCGCTGCCGAGGCCTCCGATGAGAATGTCGTTGCCCGCGTCACCGAACAGTTGGTCGTCGCCAAAACCGCCCACCACAACGTCAGATTGGCTACCGCCGCGCAGCACATCCCGACCCGATCCACCGAATAAGCTATCAGCACCCGAGGCACCGAACAGCGTATCATCGCCTTCGCCGCCGTTTAACGAATCGTTGGCCCGGCCGCCGATAAGAACATCATTGCCAGCATCACCATAAATTTCGCTCTTCACAGATCGCACAGCGATCCGGTCATTGCCACTTGCGCCGTAAACTCCCACCCGCGTGGCGACGGGGCCGGGGACGTTGATCGCCGTCTGGTTAATCGTCGCCGTCAGGCTGCCGTTGACGATATCGACCGAAATATTGTCGTTGCCATTGGTCCCCGTCACCGCTAACAAACGATCAGCAGATCCCGGTCGTGTAGGATCGGCAAAGACTCTAGCGGCACCTGCCCCAAGCTTCGCAATATTTACTTGATGGTCTTCCACTTCTCCGTCAGCCGCAGTTCCCGTTGGTAACAGGTTGCCGGCTGAGCTGATTCTGAAACGAGCATTGGTGACGCCTGTATTTGTATTGGCGAAGGGGACATTAAAATCGACGCGATTAAATCCTTTGGTCACCGTCAGGTTCGAAGCAATCTTTTCGTTGGAGTCGAATCGCCCATTAATATTAAAGTCAATCCACGCATCCAGCTTGCCCGTTGCCGATGCGAACACGTACGCGGCGGCATTAAAGTGAGCCACAATCGTCTGTGGAAGGATGACGCCGTCTTCATCATCGACCGAACCGGTTGCGTCGTCACGCGACGCATTGAGACTGGTCTGACCATTACGTTCTGGATCAACGTTGCTGCCCAAACGCAAATCGGAACCCAACCGGTGACGTGCGCCTTGGCTGGTTAGGAATGTGCCGTACGAATTCACCGCGTCGCCGTAGTCATAGTTGTCCAGCGTTTCGATACCCGAAAGAACAACGGGACGGCTGTTGTTAAATCGGAATTCACCGCTTCGGTCACCGCTGCGAAGATATTGGGTATTGTCACTGTTCGCAAATTCCATTCGCAGGCTGTCCCCAACGCCACCGCCCCCAACGCCTTGACCGCCACCGGCGATCGTCAGCTGCGAGTTCTGAGGTTTAAAGACGCGGAACGAATCGTTGACCTGATTACCGACCAGCGTCTGGAAATTGTAGATCGAAAGCTCTCGGTCTCCAACTTGATAACTGGTTCTCACGGGGTGGTAGGTCCAATTGGAATCCAACGCTGCACCTCGGAACGAATTGCTGGCTGAATCAACGCCGCCGAAAATTTGCCCGATGTTCTTGAACTCAGTGCCAATGCCCGATCCAATTCCATTAAATCCGCTGGCTCCATTCTCATCGACCAAACCATTAATGGCGACGTTGACGCTACTACGGTTGGAATAGATCAGAGCGTTGGTTTGTCCAGCACCATCGATGCCCAGAATGCTGGCCGTATCGTTGACAAAAACAAATTGATCGAAGTCGTCCCCGCCGTGGAGGAATTCACCGCTGCTGAAGATCACGTTAGAGAAATTGATATAGCCGCGTGAGGGACTGCTGATTGAAAATCGGCGCGGAAGGTTGGGGCCTTGGATCGTGTCGTGTCCGCCACCACCGTTGATGTTTGTGTTGATCGCGCCGGTGCTGTCAAGTTCAAAACGATCACGAGCCTCGCCGCCGTTGGCTAATTCGATGTTCGTAAAGCCTACTTCGTTGTTGACGACCTGACCTCTGCGCTGACCATCAAATACAAACGTGCTCTCAGCGTTGGAGCCATTGATGGTGTCAACGCCACCACCGCCGTTAATGCTGGTGGCCAGAACTCCCGGAGACAACATGAAACGGTCACCCGCGGTGCCACCGGCAAGCGATTCGATCGATTCAAAATCGACATTGGACGCAACAACGTTCCCGCTATTGCGACCAGTTATATGCCACTCCCAAGAAACGTCGGGTCCGTTGATTTGGTCGATGCCGCCACCACCCGAAATAGTTTGATCCAGCCGTCGTCGGCTGAGTTTGAACTGATCCCTTTTGTTTCCACCGACCAGCGTCTGAACATTTTCGAAGGCAACGCCTGAACGTGAAATTTGGCCGGCAAACTGAGTGCTCAGATCCCAAACACGTGAGAGGTCCGGGCCTCTTAACTCGTTATCGCCGTCGCCGCCGTCCAACGTGACCTGTCCACCGCCGTTTTTAATTTCGAAGGTGTCACTTAAATCACCGGCCACGATCGATTCGGTGCGGGTGAAGTTCAACGTCTCACCGGCGGTTCCTGTGGCATCGCCAGAAATCGAATACAGCAAAGCCTCGTCGGGCCCCAATAGCCCGTCGACACCCTCGCCTCCGTCGATCGAGATGACTCCTGTACCATTTTGGAGGACGTTAAATTGATCATTTTCCCCGCCGCCAGCGAGGATTGTGAGGAGTGACACCGGCCCGGCGTTGAAGGTGTCGATGTCGTCACCACCGATATACCGGTTGAAATTCTCCAATGTCATCGTGCTGGAATCGGTCGTCACGGTTTCAGAACCGCCGTCGATCGTCCAGGTCGTCGCCACATCGGTGTTGCGATATTCATTGCCGTCATTGGTTGCATTGGCGATGATTTCGACGATACCATCAAAAGAGCCTGCCAGCGGATCGACGCTGGGATCCGCCGCAATGAAACTGCCGCCGAATCCATCTTCGTCATCTGCGTTAACCGTCACGATCAATGATCCCAATGTGGAAGCTTGTGCGTCAATGACCGCTTGAGATGCGGCGATCGAACCACTTAGATGTCCCGCGTCGATGAAAGTGAATACAGTACCGGAACCAGACGCTTCGACGTTTTGGATGTCTTCGAAGGTAAGGCCTTCGGCGACTCCGCTGTTGAGTTGGGAAATCTCAATGTTCTGATGCGACGCTGAGGCAACCCATACGTCGTTGCCAAGATTGCCGGAGAGGTTAATCGTACTACCGCGCGATGAAAACTCCGTGGTATCGACCGATACATCGAACCGATCTGCGCCCTCACCTCCGACGATGTTTAGACTGGTCAGGATTGAATTGGCCATGTCATCCAGTAGCACAAAACTATTGGTCGCCGACGGGGCGTCTCTGCTGCCCATGTCGATTGTCAGTTTATCAGCGCCGGTGATCGTCAGGGGAACAAATCCGTTTCCCGCGATGGATACTAATTGGCTGCCTGTTCCCAATGCTGTCGGCGACAATTCAAAGTTGGAATTACCGGCATCATCGCTTGCGGTGACCAATGGAAATCCAAACACTTCGACGCCTGCTCCATCAGTTTCGAATTCGGAAAATGAGATACGTGTATTTGCGTAAGTGACTTCGCCATCAAAACTCTGAACGCCGATCGCAGGAGCAAATTCACCCATTGAAGAGGTGTAGGTCAGTTCGCCGCTAATATTTGAGTTAGAAATGACCAAGCGGTCCGAATCGCGCGCCGAATCTGTACCATCAGTTTGCACTGAGCGATTTCCGCCTAGCAATTGGACGTTCGCGTTGAGATCGCCAATGATTCGAATTTCGTCATTGTTATATCCGGCGTCGATTAGTATTTCCCCGTCAGTGTCGACTCCCGTAACCAGGGTGAAAGTTTCGGGAACGACGGCGATCGCGTTAAGTCTTTCGGCGTCAGAATACGGTGTGATGGTGACATTGATCGTGTTGTCTCCAACGGATTGAAGTTCGATAATATCATTTGCCCCTGTGCCAGCGATATAGGCAAAATCAGGCACACCATTGGCATCATCGTCTCTAAGACCAATATTGGGGTCGCCGGCAAGATTGTTGAAGTCGTGATTGAACCCGCCGCTTTGCGACGGCAGCAGGAATCGAGGCGTGAGGTGGCGGTGGGCACGGTCGGCACCAATACCTGCTCGCATGTTTGAGTTAAGCGCCATCAATTGTAAATCAGAGATGAGTTGCGTTCCGTCGTCCTCTGTGTCTTCGTTGTGGATCAGGCCGAAGGTATGGCCGGCTTCGTGGGCGGTCGTGTAACCGATGCGAGCGGCGTTGGCCAGTTGGGCGTCAGCATTGGCGGGCGTGAAAAAACCTTCGAAGTTATCGAGAAAGGTCAACGCAACTTCATCGTTTCGATTGATGGGTTGAAAACCATCTCCAATATTTGCAGAAAATAAATCAGCACCTGCAGCGATTCCCAACGCACCGGTAAGCTGTCCGATGGAGGCATCGTCAGATCCTCGAAATGCTTCCACAACGAAAACGTAAGCGTCGCGATTGCCGACGTTACTGCCGTTACGATCTAGAAAGGATCGGACATCGCCAAGATTGCTTGCCGCCACGATCTCAACGTCCACCGCGAATGGCTGGTAGACGTTGGCAACGACCTTGGCAATCTCATCGCCCAACAACGCCGTGTCAACATCATCGACGTCGCCATCTGAGTCGAAGTCAAACCGGCTGTTGCTGCGAAAGTTAATCACATCGTCGGCGTCGATTCCGTCACCCTCCAAATCTGTTGATCGGAAGTTACCTTCAAAGGTCCCGTTGAGGTTGCGGAATTCGTCCACCGTCGTCGATAGCTGACCATTTTCAAACCCCAGGCCAAAATCCAAGAACAGCGTTGTCGTCAGCATCTGACGAGGTTCAAGTGTTTGATAAGCGTTCGCGATAAAGGAAGATTGGCGGGTTTTTCTTAATAGGTGTGTGGAGCGGAAGCGCGGAAGCATGCGTGTTTCTCAAGTTGTAGTTTTAGAGGCGTTGGTATGATGTCTAAAATCTTAGCGAATTCGACTGGCCTAATGTCAGTTGGTGAAAAAATTAGTCATGGTTTTACGCATGATATTCTTATTTGCCTTTTTGTTGTTTCAAAGCGATGATTGCCCGATTCCGACAGAGAACTGGAACATCGAACGAATCTCGTTAAAATTTTTTTCGTTAAAAATTTTTTCTCTACTGAGAACGTTAACCCGACTTATAGATCGCCAATCATGTTGCCATCGGTTCGCTCAGCGACACAATCACGTTTCACACAATTCTTGTTTTTCAGCAATCTCTTTTTCATGTGCCTTTCTCAAGTAAGCGCTTCAGATCCTGAATTTCCGAAACTGGGCCAGCGACTGGAGGACGCTCAAGTCGAAAGTTTCGCTCGGTTGACGATCGAAAATATCCACAAACAGTATCCGAATAAAACGGGGGATGTCTTGGCCGGCCCCGAGGCAGTTAAATCACCGAAAGAACTGCATCCTGCGTTTTACGGTTGCTTTGATTGGCACAGTAGCGTGCACGGGCACTGGATGTTGGTGAAACTGCTCAAAGAATATCCGGAACATCCGATCGCGTCAGAAATTCGGGAGAATATTGCGATCAATCTGACGGCAGATAAAATGGCTGCGGAACTGGAATACTTTTCAGCAGATGAACATAAACAATTTGAGCGTACCTACGGTTGGGCTTGGTATCTCAAATTGGTTGCTGAGCTTGATCAATGGGATGATGACCAAGGCCAGCAGTGGCGGGAGCACCTCGCGCCGCTTGAGCAACTGTTGGTGCGGCGCACGATTGATTACTTACCCGCGCTGTCGTGGCCGATCCGTACGGGTGTTCATGCGGATACTGGTTTTGGTTTGGCGTGGATCTTGGACTACGCGCGTGTCGTGAAGAATAAAGAGCTTGAGAACGCAATTGTCCAACGCGCCAAATTCTTTTATCTTAACGATACGAACTACCCAACGCGTTATGAACCGTCGGGGCAGGATTTCTTTTCGTCCTGCCTCAACGAAGCCGATCTGATGCGACGTGTGCTTGATCAAGACGAGTTCACAAAATGGTTTGAGCATTACCTGCCAACGCTGACCGATGGTGATGGGGGGAACTTACTTCAGCCGGTCACCGTCAGCGATGTCACCGACGGCTACATTGTGCACTTGGCGGGACTCAATCTATCTCGAGCTTGGTGCTTGGAGGGTATTGCGGCTTCGCTGCCGGCAGAGGATGGTCGCGTCGCGTTGTTGCGGCGGAGTGCTCAAGCGCATGCCGACAAGGGATTTGGTTACGTTTTCAGCGGTAGCTACGCTGGCGAGCACTGGTTGGCGACGTTTGCGGTATATTTGCTGTCGCGCGCGGGTATCGAATGAAACGGTGGTAAAGTTTCCTGCTGTCGTTGCCGAAATTTACAGGGTTGGACGAAGGAGTTCCAACGGTTTGGCGAGGTGAAAGCATCTCCGAGTAAAAGTTAGGGCTAAATTCAAAAATCGGAAAAGTTGGCCCAAGTCACGTAGCCTACTTGACCGAAAACAATAGCTTAATAGACTTCTGTTATGGAAGTTTCACCAAACCCTTTTTGATAAACGACAAGCCAGCGGGTGACCTCGTAAAATCAAAGGTTTTTGCAGACAAATCGTTTCAGG
>Ga0114956_1004964_pt1 | contig 9992 bp, 8 predicted proteins | sample MaitaG_FD_87304 | JGI IMG/M metagenome (GOLD analysis project Ga0114956, IMG submission 87304) | Marine algal microbial communities from Maine, USA - Maine_Asex2 metaG | ecosystem: Host-associated > Algae > Red algae > Unclassified | place: Maine, USA | collected 2015-01-05 | reverse complement strand
TAGTTATATTCTAAATGATTTTGAAACCGCCGAAAAAGAATATCTAATAGCGAGTCAAAAAGAACCAGAATTTCAATCCATATTCAATCAGGCAAATAGTCTGTTTAAACAGGAAAAGTTTGAAGATGCTGCAGAAAAATTTGAAAGTGCCATTAGTTCAACTCAATTAGGCTTTGATAAAAGTAAAGCGTACTATAATCTAGGTAACACAATGCTAGAATTGCAACAAATAGATAAAGCAATTGATAGTTACAAGAAAGGGCTTCGTGAAAACCCTAATGATTTGCAGATGCGTGAAAACTTGATGATTGCAAAACATCGTAAAAAACAAATGGCGGAAAACCAAGAACAACAGGATCAAGAAAATCAAGATTCGGAAGATCAAAATAAAGAGGAAAACCAAGATTCGAAGGATCAAAAAGAGGACCAACAAGAGAATCAATCTGATGACCAAAAGTCTGATGAAAACGATCAAGATCAAAAAGAAAAGGAGAATCAAAACCAAGAAAGTAAAGAAGAACAAGGAGAGGAAAATAAAGACCAAGAATCAAGTGGGAAAGAAGGAGATCAAACTTTACAGAAACTATCTAAAAAAGATATTCAACGATTACTCGAAATAGCCAAAAAAGAAGAAGGTAAAGTTTTAGAAAAAATGCGTCTTAGAAAAAGTCCAAATAATAAACCGGATAAAGATTGGTAAAATAGAAACTGACTTATTATGAAAACCCGTATCACATTGTATCTTTTATTTTTAATAACCCTCGCATCAAATGCACAAGAAAGCAATTTAAATGTACAGGTCAATTTGGATACTATTTATTTAGGAAACAGTTTTACTTTGCAAATTGAGGCAACAAATGCCTCTATCAATGACCTAAATTTAGATTTAAACCATTGCGATATTCAGAGCCATTTTAACTCCAGTTCAACAACAATACTAAATGGAAAGGTTTTCTCAAGTGTTGCAAAACATTATATCGTTACACCGCAACAAACTGGACCTTTGACGATTGAGTCATTAAAAGCAAAAACTGATGAAGGAGATGTATATTCAAAAAAGATTGAGTTAGTGGTTATGCCAAATCCAGAAAACATTGTTCAGGATAATTCAATTCATAGTTTTTCGAAAGATCCTTTTTTTTCAACGCCTAATGCAAAGCCTAAAGAAAAAGAAGGTCTTAATAGCACTAAATCTAACAAAAGAAAAAGACGTAAATTCTAAATGAGAATTCTTACTATAACTTTACTTTTTCTTAGCTCCACTATTGCTTTTTCACAAGGCAATTTTTATACCTCTGTCGATGTGGATACTATTTTCTCAGATGGATTTCCAAAATTTTCTGTGGTTATGGAAAATGGTCCTGGTTTTAAAGTTTTGAATGTAGATCTCAAAGACTTTGAAGTTGCTCAAGGACCAAGTCAATTTAGACGAAGTCATAGTAGTAATGGACAGCGATATGAGGTCAAAGGATTAGAATACTATTTGAAACCAAAAAAAACAGGTGTTTTAAAAATCGGCAAAGTTAAAATAGAGGTAAATGGTAAAACCTTAAGCTCTGAAGAAAAAAAAGTAATAGTCATTCCAAAGTCTAAACGCAAAGATTCAGGTCCAACTTATGTTACTGCAGAAACAAAAGATTCAACGCTTTATATAGGCCAACAGGCGGTTCTTAAGTGTAATGTTTATATGAATCCAAAAGACAAGGAGTATTCTCCAAAAGAGTATTACGACTTAGATTTATCCGACTTTTATTATCAGATTCAGAATAATTTTACAAATAGTGCTGTCAAAACAATCATTGATTACAAAGAGCAATATGTCCTCAATGATAAAACCATAAGCCTTTATCCTAAATCCACTGGAGAATTTATAGTAGGACCATACAGCACCTATTTACAAACTAGATTTTTCAGACGAGCCACAGGAAAATTAACCAGTAATTCTATCAACTATGTGGTTAAAGAACTCCCTCCTGCTCCGTCACAATTTATTGGTGGTGTTGGCGAGTATACCTTGGGTTGTTCTTTTAACAATGTATCCGTGAAAACTAATGAGTCTTTGACTCTAACTTTAGTCCTAAGAGGCGACGGAGATCCTAAGCTGGTTGAAGCACCAAAACTAGACTTACCTGATGAGCTTGAAGTCTATGACCCAACCCTTATCTCTGAAGATCAGATTGTACAAAATGATCGAATTGTGCATAACCATATTTATGAATATTTAATCATTCCCAATTCCCCAGGGAATTATTCTTTTACTCCATCAACCGTCGTTTTTAATCCAATTCTTGAAAAATATGACACCCTTGTTTCGAAGACCTTAAGATTCAATTGTTTAAAAGGAACTAAAAGCAACAATCAATCAGTTACGCAATTTTCTGAACGGTCAGATCAAATGATTTCATTCATTAACAATATCTCGGCATCTAAAAAGGGCAAACCTTTTTATTCTAATGTTTTGTTTTGGATTCCAATTTTTCTTCTGTTAGCTGCCTTCCCTATAATTTGGTTTATACAAAATAGAAATAGTAAAAGAGCCAATATCGATCCTGAAACTTTAAGGTTTGAAAAAGCCAAGGCTCTTGCCCTCTCCAGATTAAAAGAGGCGAAAAAACATCTTGATTTAAATAACTCAAGAGCGTTTTACGAAGAAATTTCAAAGTCAATATATGGCTATGCTTCGGACAAATTGAAAGTTCCAAGTTCTCAATTAAATAGCTTCAATATCAATTTGAAACTCGAATCACTTGGACTTTCTAGTGTATCGATTAGCGCAGTTGATGAAATTCTTAAAGCCTGTGAGTTGGCTTTGTTTGCAGGTTCGGGGCAAACAGACAAAATGCAAGTAACTTACGATAAATCTCTCAACATTATTGAGAAGGTTGAGCAGCAACTTTACCAACACTAATTTGAATGAAATAGATTTATGTTGCCTTCCTTGCTGCATGAATTTACACTAACTTCGCAGATTCAAATTAAGGGATATGGCGAAAAGAACAAAGATTAAAGCTCTTTATACATCAGGCAAGATAAATGATGAATATACCGTCATGGGATGGGTAAGAACGTTTAGAAATAATCAATTCGTTGCGCTCAATGATGGATCATGTTTAAAGACCCTTCAGATTGTTGTAGATTTTGAAAACACAGATGACGCAATCCTTAAAAGAATCTCTACTGGTGCTTCAATTAGTGCAAAAGGAACTCTAATAGAATCTCAAGGACGTGGTCAAACTATTGAGCTTTCAGCAAATGAAATCGAAATACTAGGAGATAGTGATCCTGAAAAATATCCTTTACAACCCAAAAAGCATAGCCTAGAATTTTTAAGAGAAATTGCACATCTCAGATTTCGAACCAATACATTCAGTGCAATATTTAGAATAAGACATACAGTCGCTTTTGCAATTCACAAATTCTTTAACGACAAAGGCTTTGTATATATTCACTCCCCTATCATTACAGGTTCAGATGCAGAAGGAGCTGGTGAAATGTTTAAGGTTACCAATTTTGATTTGGATAATATTCCAAAACATGAAGGCGGTAAAATAAACTATTCCAATGACTTTTTTGGCAAAGCCACTAATCTTACCGTTTCTGGTCAGCTTGAGGCTGAATTAGGTGCTTTGGCTTTAAGTGAAGTCTATACCTTTGGTCCAACCTTTAGAGCGGAAAACTCAAACACTTCTCGACACCTTGCTGAATTTTGGATGATCGAACCCGAAGTAGCATTTGCAGACATCGTGGATAACATGGACTTAGCTGAGGAAATGCTAAAGTTTGTGATCAAATATGTAATGGAAAACAATGCGGAAGATTTAGAGTTTTTAGAAACCAGATTACTAAACGACGAGAAGCAAAAACCGCAAAATGAAAGATCTCCTATGCCTCTCCGTGAGAAATTAGAGTTTTGCATCAATAATGATTTCGAAAGGTTAACCTATTCCGAGGCGATTCGAATTCTTCAAAATTCTAAACCTAATAAAAAAGGGAAATTTCAATTTCCAATAAATGATTGGGGTGCAGATTTACAATCAGAGCATGAGCGATATTTAGTGGAAAAGCATTTTAAGAAGCCAGTTATTCTAATTGATTATCCAAAAGAAATTAAGTCGTTTTATATGCGTCTAAATGAAGATGAAAAGACTGTTTCGGCAATGGACGTATTATTTCCCGGTATCGGAGAAATTATTGGAGGCTCTCAAAGAGAAGAAAGATTGGATGTGTTAGAAAAGAGAATGGATGAAATGAATATTCCTTCTGAAGAAATGGAATGGTTCTTAGATACCCGTAGATTTGGAACATGTAAACACGCAGGTTTTGGCCTTGGGTTTGAAAGATTAATTCTTTTTGTTACTGGAATGACTAACATTCGTGACGTGATACCGTTTCCTAGATATCCGGGTAACGCCGAATTTTAAAACACACTTATGAAATACCTCTCCATACTATTAGTTTTTAGTTTTTTCTACGCCGATGCGCAAAGACGTGATCCTTTAGATATAAATATTGATTGGGAGTCTTACGATCCACCAAGCACATTAGTAGTGGATGAAAATCCAATAAAGCGGGCTAAGTTTCCTGTGGTTGATATACATAGCCATCATTGGAATATGGATCCAGAAAAACTTGAAATGTTGATCAAGCAATTGGATACAATCAATGTTGCAGTATCTGTAAATCTTAGTGGAAGAAATAGCAAGAAACTAAAAACGTATATGGAGAACATTGCCAATTGTTCAGAGCCTAATCGTTTCGTTGTGTTTTCTAATATTGAACTAAGGAGTATCGACGCCTCAGATTGGACGGAGGAAACCGTTAAGCAAATAGAATACGATTATAAAAATGGATCAAGAGGATTAAAAATTTACAAGAGCCAAGGAATGCATAATACAGATAGTCTTGGAAATCGTATTGCGATTGATGATCCTAGAATTGCAAAAGTATGGGATAAGTGCGGAGAGTTAGGGATGCCTGTTTTAATCCACTCAGCTGATCCTAAGCCATTTTGGATGCCTCATGATAGCTTAAATGAAAGATGGCTTGAGTTGAAGTTAAAGCCTTCCAGAAAGCGTGAGAATGACAATCCAACCTCTTTCGAACAAATAATTGCTGAACAACATAACGTGTTCAAAAGACACCCAAACACAACGTTTATTAATGCTCATATGGGATGGTATGCTAATGATCTTGATAAACTAAGTGGAATCATGGATGACATACCAAACATGTATGTTGAAATTGGTGCGGTAATCGCAGAGTTGGGAAGACAACCACGAGCAGCAAAAGCATTTTTAGAGAAATATCAAGACAGAGTACTTTTCGGAAAAGATTCTTTTAAACCTAGGGAATTTGAAACCTACTTCAGAGTATTAGAAACTGAAGATGAGTATTTCCCTTATTACAAAAGATATCATGCCTTCTGGAAAATGTATGGTCTAGGACTAAGCGATGAAGTATTGAAAAAGCTTTACTACAAGAATGCATTGAAGCTTTTACCTTCTATTGACAAGAGTTTGTTTCCGGAAGACTAAACTTTGGCTTTAGGATCGTAAAAGCTCAATTTCTTTCAGAATTTGATCAGTTGTTAAATTTTTGAAATATCGCTTTGACAACATGCAAGGCCCATTCTTAGATTCACATTGTAGTAATGCATATTGTTTTAAGAAATCTTCATGAATAAGGTAGCGATATACAGGTCTACCATAAAAATTATGTTTTATCCTTAACAGACCTTTAGAATCGAATTCATTTGTGTAGATAATACATGTTCGCTTCTCTCTTTTAGGATTGTTAATCTCTTTTAAATCCATAATTACCAGCGAAGTTTCGAATTCAATACTGTCTCTATCAAGCTTCACTAAGAACACATGCTGATGATAGAAACCCTCGCAACCAGAAACATCCATAAAAGTGGAGTCCGTAATTATTGCGGCTGTATTGTCACAAAAAAAATCTAGATGTTCAATAAATAAATCATCCTGAAAAAAACTACCACCGATATATCTACCTGTAAACTTTGAAGGTAGCTTAGCATCATTTGTAACTGCTTTATCGCCTATCGCACTGTCCAATGGTAAATTCAAGTTATACCTTACATCTCCTTTGGATGCTTGGGGAAGTCTTCTTTTTGGCCTCTCTAAATCGTTTACTGCGTAGTACTTCGTAAAATAAAACTCTTCTCCTCCTTCGTAATAAAATATAGTATCATTACGTAATTCCTTTTTCCAATTAATGGATTCTTCAAAATTCTTATCGGAGCTTTTCTCCGGTTTAAGAACATTTGGTGAATCTATATGAGGTCTACATGAAATTAATATAAGTAGTCCGATGCCAAAAGACAGATTGGAAATTCAAATCCTAATTATCTTTTGAATTAATAATTATCAATTCTAAATTCTACGATTTGGTCGTCTTCGTAATAGATAAAAACACGATAATTACCTTTCCCAGATTTCAATTTACCTACTTCGTAATAGGTTCCTTTCTCTTTGGAATTGCCGTTATGGATTTTTCTACATGATTTTACTTCGATTTCTTGCAGAAAAGCTAAGGTAGTTTTGATTGCAAAATCTTTGGAAACCATTCGTTGTCCATCATTAATGCAAAAATCCAGCTTGTCTTTCATTAGAGATTCAAGCTTTACCAAGTCCTTTTTTCCAATAGAAGAAAGGATATCCTGAGATTGTGAAAACCCCATAGATATAAAGCCCAGACTCAATAACATTATAAAAATTGTTTTTCGCATAATCTTTTCGATTTACTAATTAACGATATATACTTGCACTTAGGTTCGAAAATTCCACTTTTTTTCAAAAAATTTCATGAACAATCAACGCGTAATATTACTTATTCTTGACGGTTGGGGCATAGCCAAAGATCCATCACGTAGTGCCATAGATCAAGCAAACACCCCTTTTATAGATAGTTTATACCAAAAATACCCCCATTCAACTTTAGTAACTTTTGGAGAAAAAGTAGGTCTTCCAGAGGGCCAAATGGGAAATTCTGAGGTTGGACACCTTAATATTGGAGCGGGTAGAATAGTTTATCAAGATTTTGCACGTATAAATAAGGACATAGAATCTGGAGACTTTGAAACGCAACCTCAGCTTATCAAATTCTTTCAAAAAGCCCAAACCAAGGGAGGAAAGGTACATTTTATAGGTTTGGTTTCGGATGGAGGTGTTCATTCTCATGTAAACCACTTAAAGGCATTAACCACAGCAGCGCAGAAATATAACCTTGAAAAAGTATGTATTCATGCCTTCATGGATGGAAGAGACTGTGATCCTAAATCAGGCAAAGGACATTTACAAAATGTTGAAGACCATATTGCTGATATGACGAATACTAAGATATCAAGTGTCATAGGTCGATATTATGCGATGGATCGAGATAAAAGATGGGAAAGAACTAAAAAAGCTTACGATCTATTAGTTAATAGACATTCGGATCTAGTTTCAACTAACATCCTAGAAACGATACAATCTCAATACGAGCAGAAAATTACTGATGAATTTTTACCTGCCATTGTTTTGGATGAAAATGCTAAGATTGAAAACGGGGATTCTGTTTTATTCTTCAATTTTAGAACTGATCGACCTCGGCAATTGACTGATGTTTTATGTCAAAAATTATATCCTGACCATAACATGAGACCGTTGGATTTAGATTTTGCAACAATGACCAAATATGACGAAGCCTTTAAAAATATAACCGTTGTGTATGAAAAGGATAACATTGCTAATACATTGGGAGAGGTGTTGTCTAAACACAATAAGACACAAGTAAGAATTGCTGAAACTGAGAAATATCCTCATGTTACCTTTTTCTTTTCAGGAGGCAGAGAAGAAGCTTTTCCCAATGAGCGAAGAATCATGATACCTTCACCGAGTGTTGCTACTTATGATCTAGCACCAGAGATGAGTGCTGTAGAACTTACAGATTCCATAATATTAGATATTCAAACCAATAAACCAGATTTCATTTGTCTCAATTATGCTAATGCAGATATGGTTGGACATACTGGTGATTTTACTGCAGCTAAAATTGCATGTGAAACAGTTGATTTTCAAGTTGAACGTTTAGTCAATATTTCTAAGGAAGATTATACTCTTATTATTATTGCGGATCACGGTAATTCAGATATAATCTTAAACACAGATGGTACACCTCATACCGCTCATACAACAAATCTAGTTCCTTGCTTTCTAATTTCTAGTGATTCTGAAAAAGTTAGATTGGAAAATGGAAAGCTTGCTGACTTAGCTGTTACGATTCTGGAACAAATGGGCGTCAATGTTCCATCAGATATGACAGGTGAAAACCTGATTCGTACTATGGACTAATTTAAAAGGTAAATCCTAAACTGATATAAAGCAATTCAAAATTTCCCAGACCTGCTCTAAATAGAAAATTTTGCTTTTCCATTCTAAAGCCAATTAACCCAGTTCCCTGAAATCCTTGGCGAGATTTGTTATAATCTATATCTGGTTGGGGATCAAAGCCTGCGGCCAAATTGAATTCTCGATAAGCTACACCTAACTGTAGTTCCAATTTATTCATACAGTACACACCAGATAGAGAGGCATACTGTTTATTTATTTTTTCACCAGTTTCTAAATCCAGTCCATTCATCGGAAATTTACCAGCGGACAATTTTACATTAAAACGGATCACATTATTTTGAAAAACATTCCTCTCATAGGAAACCGAAACTTGGTTTAACCAAATTAAGTTTCCATAAGTAGCATATACAATGTTCTTATTATAGGTTGTTTGAGATTGATTAGTTTCTTGACCATAAGAAGTAAAGAATAGTAGAGCAATAGATAGACTGATTGATAATTTCTTCACCATTTGTTTTTATGTTAATCCAAATAATTTAAATAAAATCTCATCAAACGTAACATAATTTGATAGAAAGCCTTCAATACTAGATAACCTCAATGTTAGATCCTCAATGAATAAGCTATGTCAAACTTTCCATTAGCATGATGACTGTTCCTAAAAAGCAATTATTTAGACAAGGAAGTACATAACTGGTGCTAACCAATTTTATTACAGACCTACTATAGGGGATTAGGAAAAAGGTTATCTAAAAAGAAAAACTAATTTGAATCAATATAAGAATGGAAAGTGAAGTGCGGGAATAAATTTGAAGACTCTCTATAAATGGAGAAAGCCCTTCAGAGTTAACTGAAAGGCTTTCATAAAAGGCGGCTTAACTGAATGTTCAAGCTTGGCTTGAGCAGATTGACTAAATGTCAATCTGCAATGAGGGCACCGTAAGATCACTTGCGGATGGGAGGCGAGTAGGTCGCCTTGTTCTTCTGAGTACAATAGGCTATAAATGGAGAAAGCCCTGCAGTTTTCACTACAAGGCTTTCATAAAAGGCGGCGACCTACTCTCCCACAATGTAGTACCATCGGCGCTTTAGGGCTTAACTTCTCTGTTCGGAATGGGAAGAGGTGGAACCCCTATGCTATAACCACCAAAATCTTTCTTGACCCGACTACTCGGGAAAAGCCACAATTACATAAAGTATTGCGGATATGTCTTTAGTTAATTTTGACAGGGGAAGGAAAAAAGAGTAATTAAAAAGGAAAGCTTTCGGGTAATTAGTACTACTCGACTCCATGCATCACTGCACTTCCATCTATAGCCTATCGACGTGGTAATCTTCCACGACCCTTTGAGACGAATCTCTGGAGCTCTCATCTTGGAGTTGGCTTCGTGCTTAGATGCTTTCAGCACTTATCCATTCCGAACATAGCTACTCTGCGATGCACCTGGCGGCACAACAGATACACTAGGGGTTCGTCCAACACGGTCCTCTCGTACTAGTGTCAGATCTCCTCAAAACTCCTACGCCCACAGCAGATAGAGACCGAACTGTCTTGCGACGTTCTGAACCCAGCTCGCGTGCCACTTTAATGGGCGAACAGCCCAACCCTTGGGACCTTCTCCAGCCCCAGGATGTGACGAG
>Ga0114956_1004963_pt1 | contig 9992 bp, 8 predicted proteins | sample MaitaG_FD_87304 | JGI IMG/M metagenome (GOLD analysis project Ga0114956, IMG submission 87304) | Marine algal microbial communities from Maine, USA - Maine_Asex2 metaG | ecosystem: Host-associated > Algae > Red algae > Unclassified | place: Maine, USA | collected 2015-01-05 | reverse complement strand
TGAGCACGTGATCGGCGCGCATGTCGTCCCAGTGGTGCTCAGCCATCCACTCGGCACCCCAGACACCGCCGGCCTCTTCGTCGGCGACACCGAAGTAGATGAGGTCCCCCTTGGGCTGAAAGCCCTCGTTGGCCAATTGACGGAACACGACGGCCATTGTCGAGGTGAGGTTCAACATGTCGACGGCGCCTCGGCCCCAGATCTCCCCGCCGATGATCTCGGCCGCGAACGGGTCGTGAGTCCAACCATCGCGGTTGACCGGCACGACGTCGGTGTGGCCCATCAGGCACAGTGACGGAGCGTTCGGATCCGAGCCCGCAATGCGTGCGATCATCGAGTCACGGCCCGGGCGGGGCGTGTAGGTCTGGATGTCGACGCCGGTTCCTTCGAGGTAGCCGACGAGGAGGTCGGAGTTCTTCGTTTCGTTGCCGGAGTCGGGCGTCCCGTCGTTCACGCACTCATTGCGGATCAACGCCTGCAGCAGCTCGGTCGACGGTCCGGTGAACTCAGCAGCGGTGGTCATGGCGTCGAACCTACATTCTCAGGTCAGTTTGCGGAGTGGTGCGTCTCGATGATCGTGCTGGTCCAACGTGATCGCAGCATCGGTGACCACTGCTGAATCAGACGTGACGATGACCGGGTTGAGGTCGAGGTCGGCCACGGAGTGCTGGTCCGACGCGAGGAGCGCTGCCCGACAGATTGCGTCGACCAACGGGCCGCTGTCGATTCCCGCCTCGGCGAGTGCCGCTGCGACTTTGGTCTCGGCGAGCATCGCTCGCGCGGACGGGCCCGACACCGGTGCGAGTCGGCTCGCTCGGTCGTCGATCACATCGGCGTGGACGCCGCCGAGGCCGACCGAGACGATCACGCCGAGTCGTTCGTCGTGCGTGCACCGGATCCGAACGTCGAAGCCGGGCGCGGTCATGTGTTGCACGATGAGTTGATCGGCGTCCGCCCCGAGGGCATCGCTCATCAGGCTGACCGACTCGGTGACGTCGTCGTCCTCGGCGAGGTCGAGTGCGATGCCGGCCTTCACGGACCTACCGACCCCGCGCCGGGCTGCTTTGACCGCCACGGGATAGCCGAGCGATCGGGCTGCCTCGACAGCGGTCGCGGGCGTGGCCTCGACGGCCTGTGCCGCAGCGATGCCGTACGCCTCCAACATGGCCAGGGATCCGGCGACGTCCATCCGGAATGCTGGGGTGTCGGGCCGAGCGGCGATTGCCTGGCTGATGATGGCCTGAGCGGCGTCAGGTTCGAGTGCGGAGATCGCCGGGGGAGCGGTCTCGTGCGCTGCGCTGAGCCATCGACCATATGCGTACGAGCGGGCCAGAACAGCCGCAGCCTGTTCGGGGAAGCTGAATCCGGGCACGTCGGAACCGGGGCGTACCGGCCCGTCTGCGTCGCCGAGCATGACGGCGACCACCGGCTTCGGGACGTCGGTGCCGGCCCGGTCGATCGCGCTCGCCGTCGCAGAGTCCAGACTCGACGCGACCGCCGGTGTGTGGATCACGAGGACACCGTCGACGTCGGTCGCCGCAATCGCAGCGTCGATGGAACGGTGCAGTGCTTCGGCGGTCGATTCGAGAGCAAGCCGCTCGATCGTCGGTTCGAGGCCGGCGCCGCTGAGCGCCGCTGCGGCAAGGGTGGCAGGGCTTCGGGAGTTGGTGATCACCCGGACCGCAGGGCCGCGGAGCACCGGTTGGCTCGCGAGGACCCGGGCGGTGTCGAGGAGTGCGTGGACGGTCGGTACCTCGATGAGACCTGCCTGTTGGAACAGGGCGCTGCTGAGCGCCCCGTCGGCCGCCGCACCCGTACGCACGGCCACGATCGGACGCTGACGCGAGACGCGCCGCGCAATGCGGGCGAACTTCGACGGGTTGCCGAACGATTCGGTGTACATCGCGATGACGCGGGTCTGGTCGTCGTCTTCCCAGAACTGCAGCAGATCGTTGCCGGAGATGTCGCTCTTGTCGCCGAGGGAGACGAACCACGAGAGTCCCAGGTCGAGCTCTCGGGCCTGGCGGAGCACCGACCCGCCGAGTGAGCCGGATTGGAGCGAGATCGCCACACCGCCGGCCGGCAACTGCACGTCCACGAGTGCCGCTTGCAGCTGCGAGTCCGGTCGCAGCGCGGCCGCACCCATGCTGGACGGGCCGATGAGACGCAAGCCGTTGCGCCGTGATCTGGCGACGAGTGCGGGCACGTCGACGTCGGTGTCGTCGACGTCGGTGATGATGATGGCGCCTCGCATTCGTTTGGCGATGCAGGCGTCGATGGAGGCTTCGAGCGCGGCGGCTGGCACGGCAAGGATGGCGAGCGACACGTCGTCGGGGAGCGCGTCGATCGATGCGAGACAGACGGTGTCTCCGACATGGGTGCGGTTCGGGTTGACGGCGTGAACGGGCATGATCGCCGTACGGGTCAGGTTCTCCCACAGTGCAGCACCGACGCTGCCGGGACGATCAGACGCTCCCACGATCGCGATGGCTTTCGGGATGAGCAGCCGGGCGACTGCCCGCGAGTCCGCGCGTTGCTCCCGACGCTCGACGCTGTCGAGAAACTCTTCGGTGGTCGCCAGGTCCCAGTCGAGGTCCACGACACCGGAGTCGAAGCGTCGCTTGAGGGGCCAACCCGCCTTGGAGAACACGGCGAGCATGCCGCGGTTGTCGCCGAGGACCTCGGCGGTGAATCGTTCGATGCCGTTGCTCCGGGCGATCGCAGCCAGGTGTTCGAGGAGCAGGGTGGCGATGCCTCGGCCATGGAAGTCGTCGTCGACCATGAAGGCCGCTTCGGCCTCGTTGCGACCGGGCCAACGTTCGTAGCTCGCCCAGGCGACGAACTGGTCCTGGGATTCGACGGCCAACGCGACTCGATCGATCATGTCGACATTGGTGAAGTGCTCGAGGTCACGTTCGGACAGGGTCGGCTTCGGAGAGAAGAACCGTCGATAGACGCTTTCGGCGGACTGGCGCTCGTGGAACTCCTGCAACGCGGGCTTGTCAGCCGTGGTCAGTGGTCTGATGTAGGCGGTGTCGCCGCTGCCGAGTACGACATTCGATGCCCACCGAGACGGGAGGTCACTCGCGGAACCGGAAACCGCGTTGCCGGGCGGGTCGGTCGCAGCCTTGGCTGATGCGGGCAACGAATCGGACACGGCGCACAGCATGGCACCGATCGGTGGGTTCTGTCGGAGCGTCCTCGCCCGGCTGTCGGCTGACTCGACCGACTCCGTAGGCTGTCAGCGTGGCAAGCCCGATCGCAGTGTTCGCTGCAGCAGATCTCGACAGGCACATCACGCCGGAGTGGCACCCTGAACACCCGGGCCGCCTCGCTGCATCGTTGCAGGGCATCTCCGCGGCCGGTCTGCTCGATGCAGTCCGTTTCCACCTTCCGAGATCCGCAACCGTCGACGAACTGGAGACGGTGCACACTGCTCGCCACGTTGCGCAGATCCGGGGCCTGTGTGAGCGTGGCGGCGGGCAGATCGACGGCGACACGTTCGTGGCGGCGGGGTCGTGGGACACCGCGCGCCGAGGTGTCGGGGCCGTGCTCGATGGCATCGATGCGCTGCGAGCGGGCGACTGTGATCTGGCGTTTGCGGCGAGTCGTCCTCCCGGGCACCATGCCGTGTCCGACCAGGCAATGGGATTCTGCCTCTTCAACAACGTGGCGGTCGCCGCTGCGACCCTTGCGGCCGGTGGCGAACGGGTCGCGATCGTCGACTGGGACGTCCACCACGGCAACGGCACGCAGGACATCTTCTACGACGACCCTCGAGTGCTCTACGTGTCGACACACGAATCACCGCTGTATCCGGGTACCGGTCGTGCCGATGAGACCGGCGGTCCGAACGCTCCGTTCACCAATCTCAACCTGCCGTTCCCCGCCGGAACCCGCGGTGACGTCTATCGCGCAGCAATCGACACCGTCATTGCTCCAGTGATCGAACGTTTCGCACCGGACTGGCTCCTGATCTCCGCTGGCTTCGACGGGCACCTGCGGGATCCGCTCGCCGGCCTCGAACTCACGTCCGCCGACTATGCCGACTTCGCGGTGCGCCTGCAACAGTTGGTGGGAGCGCGGCGGACGCTCGTCGCACTCGAGGGTGGGTACGACCTCGATGCGCTGACCTACTCGACCGGAGCGACCCTCGCTGCGTTGATCGGGGAGTCATATCGCCCGGAAGCGGCCTCGGTCGGCGAAGTCGGCTTGCCGACGATCGCTGCAGCCACGGACCGCTGGCAGCTCAACTGACCCGGCTTGACCGGTCGTCCGGTCGTACCGATCAGGGATGCCGAAATCGACCGGAGGGACGATGCGACAGATCTACGGCGACGACGCCAACCAGTTCGGCGACCTGACGCTGCCTGCTGCCGATGCGGTGGACGGCCCGGTGCCAGTGGTGATGCTGATCCACGGCGGCTTCTGGCGTACCGGCTTCGGCCTCGAACTGATGGAGCCACTGGTGCCGTCGCTGATCGAGACGGGCGCTGCCGTCTGGAACGTGGAGTACCGACGCGTGGGCGGTGGTTCCGAAGGTGGGGGCGGGTTCCCCGAAACCTTCGACGATCTGGCCGCCGCACTCGACCTACTCGCCCATCAGTCCGCCGACGTAACCGGGCGGCTCGACCTCGCCCGGGTCGCCACGGTCGGCCACTCGGCGGGTGGACATCTCGCAGTGTGGCTGGCCAGCCTGACCTCGCTGCCCGACGATGCGCCGTGGGCCGTTCCGACCGTCAGGCCCTCGCTCGCTGTTTCGCAGGCCGGTGTGCTCGACCTCGAGCGATGCATCGGCGACCGCATCGGCGGTACCGCCTGCAGCGACCTGCTCGGACGGACCGACCTCGATGCTCGGATCGCCGTCGGCTCACCTGCGGCCCTGCTGCCGATCGACGCGCGGGTCGTCGCTGTGCACGGCACCGGCGATGCAATCGTGCCGATCGAACAGTCAGAGCAGTACGTCGCCGATGCAACATCGGCTGGGTGCGACGCCGAGTTGGTTGCGATCGACGGTGCAGATCACTTTGCCGTGATCGACCCGAAGCACGCGGCGTGGGACGCAGTGCTCAGCGCGCTCGCCGCCCACTTCGGTTCAGGCTGAGGCCCAGAAGTCCACGAGTCCATCGGCGGCTGCATCGGGATCCTCGACCATCCACCAGTGCCCGCGGTCCTGCAAGGTGAGCGTTCTGGCGTCGAGCCGTGCGATCATCACCTCACCGAACTCGCGTGGCACATAGGCGTCGTCGGTGGCCACGATGCCGAGGCCGGGCGGCAGCGATGCAGCCAGGGAGCGTTCGCCCAGGGCCGCCATTGCTGCGGGCGTGGCGTCTCGGTACAGGGCCAGGATGCACCGCCCCATGTCGGCGTCGACGCCGGCTGTGACTTCGGTGAGGATGTCGTCGGGGAGGCCGAAGCCGGCGAACGCCGCTCGGCGCTCCTCGCTCGACATCGACACCATTGCGTCGACGACCTGTTCGCCGACGTCCGGTGTCTGCCACGCTTGAGCGGCCTCATGCCACACGTAGTCGGGATGCAGGAGGCCGACGACGTCGGTTGCCCAGGTGCGTGCGAGGTCCGGCCGCAGCGTCAGCGCGCCGAAGACATGGCCGGCACCCCAGTCGTGACCGACGAGGTCAACCGGGCCGCTGTCACGGCTGATGCGTTCGAGCTCGGCCACCAACCAGTCGGCATACGACGACATGGTCCCGTCCCAGGCGTCGGGCACATCCGCGCCAAAGCCGGGCGGACTGAGGCAGATCGTGTCGGAGACACCGCGTTCTGCGAGCGAGGCGATCAGTGGTCGCCAGATGGCATCGACTTCGGGGTTGCCATGGACGAAGACGGTCGTCATGGCTTCCACCGTAGGCCGAGGGTGGGGGTCGCAGAGTTACGGTGGTGGAGTGGCCGGACAGATGGACATCGTGCTCCGATGCATCGACGTCGACGGAATGCTCGCCTTCTTCACCACCGAGCTCGGCTGCCGACTGGAGTTGGTCACACCTGCCGACGAGCCACGGGAGTTCGTCGTCACTGCGCCGGACGGCAGCAGCCTGCGACTCGTCCGCGACACCGTCGGTCGACCGGTCGAGCTTCGCTGGACGGTCGACGAGTGGCCGGATCCCGGTCGTCATCTCGAAGCTCCCGATGGCACCACGATCGACATCGTCGTGCGGAGCGATGAGATCGACATTCCGGCCAATGCGCCCTCGCTCTCGGTCGAGCAGGCACCGACCACCGCCGAGTTCGGCGAGGGACGGGCCGGGATGGGCTATCGGGATCTTCTGCCCGACCGTTGGGGTGGCCGGTTCATCGCATCGCACATCGTGATCGCTGATGGGGGAGAGGTCGCCGACTACGTCCACTACCACCGCATCCGCTTCCAGATGATCTTCGTCGCTGCGGGCTGGGTCGAGGTCGTCTACGAAGACCAGGGCGAAGCCTTCCGCATGCATGCCGGCGATTGCGTGCTCCAACCGCCCGAGATCCGCCATCGCGTGCTGCGCAGCTCGCCGGGGCTCGAAGTGATCGAGATCGGTTGCCCGGCCGAGCACGACACGTTGGTCGAACACGAGATCACGTTGCCGACGCCGATGATCGACACCGGTCGACTGTTCGGCGGGCAACGCTTCGTCCGCCATGTCGCCGCCGACGTTGCACCGGTGGCGGCGACGACGCCGGGCTTTCTTGCTCGCTCGACCGGCATCGACGTTGCGACCGATGGTCTTGCCGACGTCCAAGTCCTCACCGTCGACACCGCCACCGCTGCGAGCACATCGATGACACACGACGGCGAGTTCGCCATGTACGTCGGGCTGAACGGATGCGCATCGATGCACGTCGACGTCGGTGGAGACGAGACCGAGGTCGAGATCGGCCCGCGTGATGCGTTGGCGTTGCCACCTGCGAGCCGATGGACCTGGGGCGCGGTCGACGACGGTTTCGAGGTACTCGAAGTGGTGCTGTCGGCCGACGCGCTCCGAGTTGCCACTCAGATGTAAGCCATGCGACGCGCCTCGGCGGTGAGTTCGTCGCGATGGTCGGGATGGGCTACAGCGATCAACGAGCGAGTCCGCTCCGAGATCGAGCGACCACGCATCTCGGCGACGCCCCACTCGGTGACGATCTTGTCGACGGTGTTCTTGGGCGTCGTCACGGCCTCGCCGGGTGCGAGTCGGGAGACGATGCGGGTTGCGCCGTTCGACGTTGTGGAGTGGAGGACCACGAACCCCTGGCCGCCGTCGGAGTACATCGCCCCCCGAGCGAAGTCGTTCTGTCCGCCGGACGACGAGTAGTAGTTGCCACTGATCGTCTCCGACGCGCATTGCCCGAGGAAATCGACCGAGAGCGTGGCGTTGATCGAGACGAAGTTCCGTTCGTTCGCGATGACCCGCGGGTCGTTGACGTAACGGACGGCGTGCAACTCGATGGCGGTGTTCTCGTGCAGGAAGTCGTACAGCCGACGGGTTCCGAGTGCGAAGGTGCCGACGGTCTTGGTGCGATTCAGCCGTTTGCGGACACCGTTGACCACGCCGGCTTCGAGCAGGTCGACGACTCCGTCGGACAGCAGCTCGGTGTGGACGCCGAGATCGCGATGATCTCCCAGCCCCGCCATGATGGCGTTGGGAATCGCGCCGATTCCGGTCTGGATGGTGGCTCCGTCCGGGATTCGTTCGGCGACGTGGGATGCGATGCGAACATCGAGTTCGGCGGGAGCGACCGGAGCGACGTCCACCAGCGGCCGGTCGCTGCGGCACCATCCGAGCACCTGCGACACGTGGATCTGGTTGCGGCCGAACGTCCGGGGCATCGCATCGGTCACTTCGAGGAAGAAGTCGGCACGTCCGATGAAGCTTGCGACATAGTCGGCTGAGACGCCGAGCGAGAAGTACCCGTGGCGATCAGGAGCCGATGCGGCCGCCACGATCAACGGGTCCTTCGTCCGCCGCTGCATCAGGTCGAACACCTCTGAGAAGTGCGCCGGCACCAACTCGACCGTGCCGTTACGGAAGTGCGGCCGTGTGGCGGGCGACAAGAAGTAGGAGGTGTGGGTGAGACGATCACCGAAGGCGCCGCTGAAGTAGTCACGATCGGCAATGGCATGCATCTGGTGCACCTGCGTGCCGGCGATGCGTCCGTCGCCGGCGCGCGCAGCATCTTCGATGGCATCCATGATCGCCGTCGGCTCGCCGTTCGCGAGCGGCACGATGGCGTGTCGGCCGCCGGCCAGGTGTTCGACGACGTCGGCAGGTGTGTTCGGTGCGTCCATCGACGCAGTGTCGCAAACCGGCTCGGATCGGTCGAATCGTCCGGTCGAACCAGCGAGCCGAGAAGAGGGCCGAGCCGTCAGGCGAAGACGGTGCGCCCGATCCACTCGGCGACGAGTGCCGGTTTGTCGGCGCCTTCGATCTCGACGGTCATTGCCCGTGTGGCATCGACCGCATTGCCCTTGATCTTCACGTCGACATACGCAGCCGTGGCACGGACCCGTGAACCGGTCCGCACCGGGTTGATGAATCGGACCTTGTTCATGCCGTAGTTGACGCCCATGAGGACACCGTCGAGCTTCGGAGTGTCGCTCGGGATGCTCTCGGAGAGGTGGACCAGCATGCTGAGCGTGAGGAACCCGTGGGCGATGGTGCCGCCGAACGGGGTCTGTGCGGCGCGCTCAGGGTCGAGGTGGATGAACTGGTGGTCGAGTGTGGCGTCGGCAAAGGCCTGGATGCGGTCTTGGTCGATCTCGAACCATTCGCCGGCCACCGGGTCCTTGCCGATCTCGGCACTGAGGATGTCGTGTGCGGCTTGGGCGTTCTCGCTCATGGCGGGCTCCGTTCGGTTCGAAGTGACGTGTGGGGCGGCGACAATCGACGCCGACGAGCGCGACGTTATCGATGTCGGTCCTGTCGTGCTGCACCGGCGTCAAAGCTGATGGCGCTTGCGGCAGCCCTCCGCAATGAGCGCGAATGATTCCGTTGCATCCGGACGGGGTCGATGTGCGACGCTCGGAGATGGCCGATGTCGAGACGATCACCGATGCCGCTGCGGTGCTGGACCTGTGTGGCGATCTGTTCCGTGCGGATCCGGTCGGTTGCAACGTCGTCGCAACCGGCGTCGTGCCGCAGGCCGACGTCGAAGTGCTTCGTGTGCACGATGGCGCAGACACGCTCGGGGTGGCGCTGATCGCGGGAACGACGTTCACGTTGTCGCCGTGTGTCGCGGGCGCCGCCGAGGCCTTGGCCCCGTTGCTCGACGTCGAGCAGCCGGTTCAATTGTCCGGGCCTGCTGGTGCGGTGGCCGATGTCGCAGGGCTGCTCAGTGAGCGCTGCGGGGGAGCGGTCCGCGACCCCCACCTGTTGCGGATGTACCGCGCCACGGAGGTGAGTGACCCGTCGAAACGTCGGCGCGGCAAGGCCTTCGTGTCCGACCGTGAACGGATCGAGCAGGCGGCCGAGTGGGGAGTCGGATTCGGCCGGGACACGGGCCTCGAACGCAGCTTGGACGATGCGCGTGCGCAGATGGAACGCGCAGTCAACGAGAGTCGCCTCGTCGAATGGCGATCCAAGGGCGAAGTCGTCAGCCAGTTGCTGATCTCGGCCGCACGGTTCGGGGTGGTCCGGATCGGGCTGGTGTACACGCCGCCGGAGCATCGCAAGAAGGGCCACGGAGCAGCGTTCGTCGCCGCAGTCGCTCAGCAACAGCTCGAACGGCAGAAGGTCGACACGATCATCTTGAACGCTCAGGCCGGAAACGCAGCGACGAACCGGATGTATCGCAACCTCGGGTTCGTCCGGGCGTTCGAGATGCTGAACGTCAAGGTCATTCCGGGCTGAGGTCGGTTCAGTCGAGCCGGACCGCTTGCTTGGTCGCAGTGACGGGCTCGTAGATCCCGGTGCCATCGCCAGAACCGGTCGCTGGCACCGTCGTGGTGGTCGTGGTGCTGGGGGTGGTGGTGCTGGTGGTGGTGGTCGTGGTGGTGCTGGTCGTCGTGGTGG
>Ga0114956_1004958_pt1 | contig 10001 bp, 11 predicted proteins | sample MaitaG_FD_87304 | JGI IMG/M metagenome (GOLD analysis project Ga0114956, IMG submission 87304) | Marine algal microbial communities from Maine, USA - Maine_Asex2 metaG | ecosystem: Host-associated > Algae > Red algae > Unclassified | place: Maine, USA | collected 2015-01-05 | reverse complement strand
TAATAATGGCGGGGTCTAAGTACAAACCCCGCCAATAGTCCGTTGCTTTAAAGCGACGGTAATGCTTTAAAGCGACGGTAATGCCTTTAGAGCGACGGTTTACCGTCGGAATAAGCTTCCCAGTGCTTTCATACCCAGCCCTGCGATTTCATCGGTGATGCTGCCATCGCCATCGCTGTCGAGGATTTTCCCGATGATGCCCATGTCGTTTCTTTTCTCGGTCGCTTGCTTCACGGTACCTGAGAGCAAACCCATCAGGCCACCTGCATCCAGGCCTTGCTGGCGTTTGGTCTTGCCAAGTGCACCCATTACAATAGGAGCGAGCATCGTAAGTAGTTTGCTGGACTTAAGAATGTTGAGTCCACTTCCCTTGCTGATCATATTGACCACATTGTCGGCCTTGCCGCCCAGCATATGATCGAGAATACCCAGGCCATTGGTTGCTCGAGCGTTTTCTTGGGAGCGACCGCCACCGCTCACCAATGCGGCAATGTTGTCTAGAATCGAGCCATCGTGATCACGATCCAGTGCATTCATCAATGATTGTGCACGCTCAGGCTTTTGGGCGTTTTTTGACAGCGCACTGATCATCGTTGCAATGGCACCATCTACGGCAGCATTTGTGGTTTCCTTATCTGCGCGCACTTCCTTTGAGAGGTGCTCGATAACTTGATCACCAAGCTGCCCTTTTACTAAATCCAGTAAATCCATAGTTAGTATTCTTATTTAAGTGATGAAAAAATAATTTCATGAGTGGAATTCAAGTATTATGACGCATTTGAGATGCATAAGTAGTGATTGAATGGCAGATTTATGCAAAAATCCTGCACAGAGTAGTGCTTTATTGGATCTTTATGGTGACTTTGTCGTTTAGAATAAACCGTTACGACTTAAGGAGGTCTAATCGCAGATTGGAATAATGTTGCGATTTGTTATACTTTTAAAATAAGAAATCAAGGAGCTATGATATCTACAATATTGCTTTTGTCATTTGGAGGACCCGAGATGATCGTGGTGCTATTCGCGATCCTTTTACTCTTTGGAGGCCGCAAGATCCCCGAGTTGATGCGAGGACTTGGCAAGGGAATCAAAGAATTTAACAATGCCCGAGCGACCATTGAAACGGAGCTTAAAGATGGCATGAAGGAAATGGAAGAGACTAAGTAGTCTTTCTTTCCTAGCCCGAGACCTTATACTATACAACCAGCACAAAGTAGGTATGGCCGATCTTTGGTTTAAAAATCCTACCTTTGCGCTCCCGAAAAAGTTCTTTGGAAATGAAGGAGTCAGGGGAATATCAACTGCCCTATACAGTTCTCGCACTCGGTGAGCACGAACGTTCGTATCGCCTGGATGATGATTTTTTTGCTCAGTTTGAAGATACATTGATTCAAGCAGGTAAAATTGACTTGACCGTGCGATTCACCAAGAGCCATGCAACTGGCACGCTTGAGCTGCAACACAGTGGGCATATAGAAACCACCTGCGATCGCTGTCTCGAAGAGATAGAATTGCCGATCGAAGGGTCTGCTCAGCTCTTGATCAAAGAGGCCCAAGATGCTTTGGATGACGAAGAAGATGTGCTGTTGGTAGATGCAGAGACTGGTACCCTGGATTTGAAAGAAGCGATCTATGATTATGTTTCGCTTTCGGTCCCAATGATAAAATATTGCGATCAAGAGACTCCTTGCAATTCTGAAGTGCTCGCTCGGTTAAGACCCACGCAGGATGAGAAATCAAATTCGGCTTGGGATGAATTGAAAAATTTGGAATTTTAATAGAATAACATGGCGCATCCTAAGAGTAGAATTTCGAAACAACGCAAGCGCAAAAGACGCACGCATAAGAAGCTCACGGTGCCGCAAGTAGCCACTTGCAAGACCACCGGAGAGCCTCATCTGTTTCACCGCGCCTACGAGGTAGACGGTGACCTTTACTATCGTGGCAAAGTGCTGATCAAGGCAGAAGAAGACGAAGGATAAAGTTCAAATCGTGAAGAAAATTATCCAGACCGATGGTGCTCCGGCTCCTGTGGGGCCCTACAATCAAGCCATTGCGGTTCAGAACGTGCTCTACATTTCGGGGCAGATCGCAATCGAACCCGCCTCCGGAAAACTGATGGTCGATGGCACGATCGAAGAAGAAACCCACCAGGTGATGAAAAACATTGGTGAGATCTTGAGTGAGGCCGGTACATCCTATGAACACGTCATCAAGTGCTCTGTATTTGTCAAAGACATGAATCTCTATGGCCGCATCAACGCGGTTTACGGTGAGTACTTTAATCACGATACTGCTCCTGCGCGCGAACTGGTCGAGGTGGCAAATCTGCCCAAGTTTGTGAACATCGAAATTTCGACGATCGCCATCCTACCTGAATAGTTATGCCAGATAGCAAGCGAGTCCTCTCCTGCATCCAGCCCACCGGTCGACTTCATTTGGGTCGATATTTTGGGGCAATTCAAAATTGGGAGCGACTCCAGCACGAGGCTGAATACACCTGCTCGTACGGGATCGTTGATCTGCATGCCATGACCATGCCTTATGACGCCAAGAAACTCAATGCTGCCACCTGGGAGTTGGTATTCAATCTGATGGCCTGTGGCCTCAAAGCAGAAAACCTCTTTATCCAGTCTTTGATCCCGGAGCATACCGAGCTGAATTGGATCTTCAATTGCATGACCGGATTTGGAGAGCTGGGTCGCATGACCCAATTTAAAGATAAGAGCAAACAGGTCAACGAACATGGATCTGATGCCCAAATCAGCGCCGGTCTGTACACGTATCCGGTTTTGCAGGCGGCAGATATCCTGATCTACAAGGCTGACTATGTGCCGATTGGTCGAGACCAGGAGCAGCATCTCGAGCTGTCGCGCAATCTGGCTGGTCGCTTCAACCATCGGGTCGGCAAAGAATATTTCACCCTTCCTGAAGCTCTTTTTACTGCCATCCCCAAGGTGATGTCGACGGCTGATCCTACTCGAAAGATGAGTGCCAGCCTGGGAGACAAACACAACATTGACGTCTTTGCAGAGCCCGAGAGAATCCGCAAGCAGATTCGTTCTGCCGTGACCGATGCAGGAGAGCAAAGTGAGCAAATGAGCCCGGGTATTGAGAATCTTTTTGGATTGCTTACTGCTGCCGGAGCAAATGCGGAGCATAGCGAATTTTTGAAAAAATACCAGAGCGGTGATCTCCAGTACGGTGAGCTCAAGCAAGTGGTGGGTGACGTGCTGGTGGCCTATACCGTGCCCATGCGATCTCGTAAGCAGGAGATTCTTGCCGATAAGAAAAACAACAAAGAGCGTATCCGTGCTGCATCTGCCGAGACGCGTAAGCGGGCTCAAGAGACTGTGCGCGAGGTGAAGGATCTGATGGGCCTCCTCAATGTGAGGGCCCAATGAAAATCATCTGCATCGGGCGCAACTACCGAGACCACGCCAAAGAGCTCAATAACCCCGTACCAACTACTCCCTTGATTTTCATGAAGCCGCCTACCGCGCTTCTGCTGGAAAACAAGCCTTTCTACTATCCTGACTTCAGCAAAGATGTGCACTACGAGCTCGAGGTAGTCCTCAAAATCTGCAAAAATGGTCGCCATGTGCAGCCTGAATTTGCTGCCGGATACTACCAAGAAGTAAGTCTGGGCATCGACTTTACCGCGCGTGATCTGCAAAAAGAGCTTAAGCAAAAGGGACATCCCTGGGAGATTGCCAAGGGCTTTGACCATTCCGCTGCGGTGGGCACATTTGTGCCGCTGGAAGGGTTGGATTCTACTGCTCTAAAATTTCAGCTGCACAAGAATGAGGCGCTCGTCCAGGATGGCAATACCCATGATTTGATTTTCGACTTCGAATATCTCATTTGCTACGTTTCGCAGTTTTTCAAGTTGCAAATGGGCGATCTACTTTTTACGGGCACACCGGCAGGTGTTGGGCCTGTAAAAATCGGAGATGAGCTGGAAGGCACCCTCGAAGGACAAAAACTGCTGCAGTGTGAGATAAAGTAGATTAAAAATTATCTTTGCACCCATTATAAAAATCTCTTATTCATTTTTTTGAAAATGGCGAAAAACGACTACCTCTTCACTTCAGAGTCAGTGTCTGAAGGACACCCGGATAAAGTATCGGATCAAATTTCTGACGCTGTCCTCGATGCGTTCCTAATTCAAGATCCCAATTCTCGGGTCGCATGCGAAACATTGGTTACTACTGGACTGGCCGTGATCTCGGGTGAGGTCACTTCCAATGCGTATATCGACGTGCAGAAGACAGCACGTGCAGTTATCAAGCGCATCGGATACACTAAGTCGGAATATCAATTTGATGCAGATTCGTGTGGTGTCATTTCGACCATCCACGAGCAGTCGCCAGATATTGCACAGGGTGTCGATACGGGTGCGAAAAAGGAGCAGGGTGCCGGAGATCAAGGCATGATGTTTGGCTATGCGACAAACGAAACCAGCAATTACATGCCGCTCCCTTTGGAGTTGTCGCATCTGCTCTTGATGGAACTTGCTGCGCTGAGAAAAGGCGGGAAAGAAATGGCATACCTGCGTCCAGATTCAAAATCGCAGGTGACCATACGATACGATGAAAATCACAAGCCTCAAGCCATTGATACCATCGTTATTTCTACACAGCACGATGATTTTGCCGAAGAGGCAAAAATGCTCCGAAAAATAAAGGCAGACGTCAAAAATGTTTTGATTCCACGGGTGATGAAAAAAGTGCCAGCCCGGATTAGAAAATTATTTGATGCTCGATATAAGCTCCATGTAAACCCCACGGGCAAATTCGTCATCGGTGGACCGCATGGTGACACGGGTCTCACGGGCCGCAAGATCATCGTTGACACCTATGGTGGTCAAGGTGCACATGGCGGGGGAGCATTTTCTGGAAAAGACCCCTCAAAAGTAGACCGCTCGGCAGCCTATGCAACACGACACATCGCCAAGAATATTGTTGCCGCTAAACTGGCCGATAAATGTTTGGTGCAAGTCGCCTATGCGATTGGAGTAGCCGATCCTGTCGGACTTTATGTAAATACCTACGGCACCTGCAGAAAGCCAGGCCTCACGGATCCACAAATTGGCAAAAAAATAGATCAATTATTTGATCTAAAACCGGCTTCGATTGTTAAAACATATGGATTGAAAAATCCAATTTATTTTGAGACTGCCGCGTATGGCCACATGGGTAGAAAACCAGGCAAGAAGAAAGTACGCATCGGGCTCAATGGCAAAGGACGTGTGAAAACGGTCGAAACATTTACCTGGGAAAAGCTCGATCGAGTAAAAGATATTCAAAAGGCATTTTCTCTATAAAAAGAAAAAGTACAACGCTTGAAAGATTTTTTGCGTAGGCATCTTGGTCCCAATAAAGACGAGTGCCAATCCATGCTCGAGGTGATCGGAGCACCTGATCTGGAGCACCTGATTGACCAAACAATACCTGCTGACATTCGATCGCAGCATGCGCTCGATATTGCAGATGGCCTTTCGGAATATGCCTATCTCAAGCATGTCAAGAAAATAGCCGCGAAGAATATACGCCATCGATCGTATATCGGATTGGGATATTACGGGACGGTAACACCGCCGGTCATACAACGAAATATTCTCGAAAATCCAGGATGGTACACGCAGTACACTCCCTACCAAGCTGAGATTGCCCAAGGTAGGCTGGAGGCGTTGCTCAACTTTCAGACGATGGTGTGCGATCTTACGGGACTGCCGATTGCCAATGCGTCACTGCTCGATGAGGCTACGGCTGCTGCAGAGGCTATGACCATGTTTCATGCGGTATATTCAAAGAAAAATCGTAAAAATCTTGCCCATACCTTTTTTGTGGATCAGGGAGTTTTTCCCCAAACCCTGGAGGTACTGCAGACGCGGGCAAATCCCCTTGGCATCAAGATACGAGTGGGTGATTGGAAATCAGCAGACCTCAATGACGTCTTTGGAGTGTTGCTCCAGTATCCAAATAATCAGGGAGAAGTCGAAGCGTATCAATCTTTCTGTGAGTCAGTGCATGGACAGGGTGCGTATGTGACAGTGGCGGCAGATCTGCTGGCGCTGACCCTTTTTGAGAGTCCTGGACATTGGGGCGCTGATGCAGCTGTCGGCACAACTCAACGATTTGGAGTGCCGATGGGATTTGGTGGTCCGCACGCAGCTTATTTTGCCACCGGAGAAGACTTTAAGCGACAAATACCAGGTCGGATTATTGGTCTTTCGGTCGATCGCCGCGGAGAGCGAGCGCTGCGTATGGCGCTGCAGACGCGCGAGCAACACATACGCAGAGAGAAAGCGACATCAAATATCTGCACGGCTCAGGCACTGCTGGCGATCATGGCAGGAATGTATGCCGTGTACCATGGTCCAGATGGCCTCAAGTTTATTGCGGAGGATATTTTGGCCAAATCAACAACTGCTGCCGAAGCACTTAGCAAAAGTGGCTGGGCAGTTCGATCGACAACATTTTTCGACACTGTTTCAGTCGAGGTCTCTCAGGAAAAGCAAGCCGAGGTACGTAAGCGTGCGCTGGCTGCTCATATTAATCTGCGGTACAACCACGCCACTGTGCAGTTTTCACTTGATGAGACCACAGATCTTACTGAGTTGAATCTAATTTTGGCCGTCTTTGAAGTGGCTCCGGTGAGTGAACAATCGAATGCACGAGTGGAAGGATCACTTCGCAGGGAGACTGCATTTCTGCAGCATCCGGTGTTCCACACGCATCAGACCGAGACGAAGATGATGCGTTATCTCAAAGGCCTGGAGAATAAAGACCTTTCGCTCACGCATGCCATGATCCCGCTTGGATCATGTACGATGAAATTAAATGCAGCCACTCAATTGATGCCCCTGACGTGGGATGCATTTGCCCATGTACATCCGTATGCGCCTGCTGATCAGGTGCAGGGCTATTTGGAGATCATTCACGAGCTGGGCCTGGATCTCTGTAAAATCACGGGCTTTGCTGCCTGCTCATTCCAACCCAATTCCGGCGCACAGGGAGAATACGCAGGCTTGATGACCATCCGTGCCTATCACAAAGATTTGGGTCAAGATCACCGCAACATTGCACTCATACCCACGTCAGCTCACGGCACGAACCCTGCCAGTGCGGTGATGGCTGGAATGCAGGTTTTACTGGTGGCCTGCGATGAGCAGGGCAACATCAACACGGACGACCTCAAAGAAAAAAGCAGCCTCCACAAAGATAATTTGGCCTGCCTGATGATCACCTATCCCTCCACCCACGGTGTTTTTGAGGAAGGCATCCGGGAGATCTGCGACATCGTTCATGACCACGGAGGGCTCGTCTACCTCGATGGAGCGAACATGAATGCGCAAGTAGGCCTGACCAGCCCTGGGCTGATTGGCGCCGATGTTTGTCACCTCAACTTGCACAAGACCTTTGCTATACCGCATGGTGGTGGCGGACCAGGAATGGGGCCGATCTGCGTCCACGAAAAATTAGTAGCCTTTCTACCGGAGCACTTTCATACCCGAGCAAATCAAGCTTCAGCCACCACGGCGGTCGCGGCAGCTCCGTTTGGCAGCGCCAGCATTCTCACAATTTCGTATGCCTACATCAAGCTATTGGGAGGGGAAGGGCTGACGCAAGCTACGCGCGTCGCCATCCTTAGCGCTAATTACATCCGAGCTCGTTTGCAAGACCATTTTGACGTGCTTTACTTGGGGTCAAAAGGGTATTCTGCCCATGAGCTGATTTTGGATATGCGACCATTTAAAGACGGTGGCATCGAAGCCGAAGATATTGCCAAGCGGCTCATTGACTATGGCTTTCATGCACCAACGCTTTCGTTTCCGGTGGCGGGTACGTTGATGATCGAGCCGACTGAGAGCGAAGATCTGGCCGAGCTGGATCGCTTTTGCGATGCCATGATAGAGATCCGCAAAGAAATAGACGAAGTGCTGCAAGGGGAATATCCGGCCGACAACAATGTGCTAGTCAATGCTCCACACCCGATCGCAGTTATTGCTGCGAATGATTGGGATCTGCCATACAGTCGAGAAAAAGCTGCCTATCCACTTTCTTGGCTGCGAGAGGGACATAAGTTTTGGCCAGCAGTGAGTCGGGTTGACAATGCCTTTGGAGATCGAAATTTGATCTGCACCTGCCCACCAATCGAAGCATACGCCACTCAGGTTGAGTCATGATCGTCGTGACCGGTGGTGCCGGCTTTATTGGGAGTTGCCTGATCAAGGCTCTCAATGACCAGGGACATGAGGATATCCTGGTTGTAGACGCATTCGACCGCATCGAAAAAATTCGAAATCTGGGAGACAAGAAAGTACGCGGCTTAAAACACCGGGATGACTTTCTAAAATGGCTAAAGTTGCTGGGGCAAGATGTGCAAATCATCTATCACCTTGGAGCCCGAACGGATACCACCGAAAAAAGCCAGCAGATATTTGATCAACTAAATCTGGAATACAGTAAATCTATTTGGGAAGCCGCCGCACGCCATCGCATACCCCTTATTTATGCTTCTAGTGCAGCTACATACGGCGATGGGGCATTCGGCTATCGAGACGACCACTCTTTGGTGCCTAAATTTAATCCACTAAATCCCTATGGACATTCAAAAAATGATTTTGACTTGTGGGTTTTACAGCAAAAGGATGCACCTCCTCAATGGTACGGTCTTAAGTTTTTTAATGTCTATGGCCCAAACGAATATCACAAGGGTCGCATGGCAAGTGTAGTATGGCACACCTTCAATCAAATTAAGGAAACCGGTGGCATGAAGCTATTTCGCTCTCATCGCGAAGACGTGGCCGACGGTGAGCAAAGCAGGGATTTTATCTATATCCGCGATCTGCTTAAATTAATTTTCTTTTTCCGAGATGAATCGTGTGCGTCGGGACTATATAATTGTGGAACCGGTAAGGCTCGCTCCTTTCATGATCTTGCCGCTGCAGTTTTTTCTGCGCAAGAAATGTCTCCAAAAATATCTTTTATCGATACCCCGGCAGATATACGCGGCACGTATCAGTATTTTACTGAAGCAGACATGACTAAAGTGCGAGAGGCAGGTTTTGGAGATTCTTTTTATTCCCTTGAGCAGGGAATCGCCGATTACGTGAAGTCTTTTCTCAAAAATGAAATGTATCTATAGTACCCTATTTATGATTTTCTTGGGAACCCTTGTCGCGAATGGTCAGAAAGTAAATTTATCTGACTTTCAATGGAAGAACCGCATCATCTTGCTCAATGTGGAAGATCGGTCGAAGGAAATTGTGCAGCAACAGCTACAACTGGCGCAAGACGATGGCTATGCCGAGCGAGATCTTATTCTGTTGGTGAGTCAGGGAAAACAGATGTATGATTCCGACCTGAAGGAATTAAATTTTGAAATTGAATCGCTGCAAAGCATTGTGGGCAACGCCACTAAAAACATGCTTTATCTCATTGGCAAGGACGGCGGGATGAAACTCAGACAAACTCTGCCGGTGCCAAATGCCGACATTTTTGACTTGATTGATTCGATGCCGATGCGTCGCGCAGAAATGAAGAAAGGAAGTCGTAACTAATGCATGTATTTACCACTAATCGAGACCTGCTTGATTACCTCAACGCATTTAGACTTGCCGGTAGTACGATTGGCTTTGTGCCGACGATGGGTGCCATACATACGGGGCACCAGGCACTCGTGCGTCGCTGTGCTGCAGAATGCGATGTCACCTGTGTGAGTATTTTTGTCAATCCCACCCAGTTCAATGATTCACAAGATCTAAGTAAGTACCCTCGCCCTCTGGCAAACGATATTCACCTACTGAATGAATCGGGTGCAGACCTTCTTTATTTGCCTCGCGGGGTGGAAGTGTATCCTCCTGATTTTAAGGGAGTCTCGCTTGAACTCGGCGAGCTGGGCAAGGTCATGGAGGGCCCATTTAGGCCTGGGCACTTTGCCGGTGTAGTCACTGTGGTGCATCGCCTGCTTGATATTGTCCAGCCGGATCGGCT
>Ga0114956_1004956_pt1 | contig 10005 bp, 10 predicted proteins | sample MaitaG_FD_87304 | JGI IMG/M metagenome (GOLD analysis project Ga0114956, IMG submission 87304) | Marine algal microbial communities from Maine, USA - Maine_Asex2 metaG | ecosystem: Host-associated > Algae > Red algae > Unclassified | place: Maine, USA | collected 2015-01-05 | reverse complement strand
CGGGGCACAAGGTCGAGAGCTGTAATCCACTTCGTCCCAGTGGACGATAAATTATTCGCTCAGCGTATCGTATAGCCCCCGTCAACAGTAATGCTTGCGCCTTGCATGTAGCCTGATTGCTCCGAAAGTAAGAAAATAGCGGCGGCGGCAATCTCACTGGGATCCGCCAGACGCTTCTCGGGGATTGAGCCAGCTATTGCTTTGAGTTTCTCATCTATTTCCCCCTGGGACATCATGTAGCCACGTTCAGAAGCTAACATTGCGGTATTGGTTTCCCCCGGTCTTACTTCGTTGACACGCACGCCAGTACCTGCCAGGTCAAGAGCAGCACTGCGTGTGATTTGACTGACCGCTCCTTTGGATACACAGTAACCGAACACACCCGCCGCTGCGATATCACTCCAGATGGAACTGACATTCACAATAGAACCAGCGCCCTGTAATTTCATTTGCCTTGCAGCAGCTCGACAAAGGTAGAAGCAGGCTTTGACGTTAGTATCCATGACGAAATCAAATTCCTCATCGGTACACTCAAGCAAACCGCTACGTTTAATGACACCTGCGAAATTGACCAAACCGTCCAGCTTACCTTGTTCATTTTTTGTTCTTTCAATTAAGGCATTACATTCATCCGATTGACTAATATCCATCTCGCAAAGCACCGCACCACTTTGCTCACAGGTCTCTTTCAACGCCGCATAATGTCGGTCAACCGCGTAAACAACCGCTCCTGACTTTCTCAATTCCAGTGTGGTGGCGCGCCCCATTCCCGAGGCGGCACCTGTCACGATGATAGATTTATGGTTAAAGTCATAATTCATTGTCATTAATGCCTCTAAAATATTGTTCCTGATCGACAGCCAAGTGTTAACGCAGGTTCAACCACACAAACGGGAGTGGTAAGGATATAGTTGATACGGAAGGTTAGCGAGGCTCTATGTGAAGACTTAGAAAATCCAAATCAGCCTTGAACGAATCTGACACAGTCTCAATTTCAAGGCATCAGACAGTGCGTTGGAACGGCGCTAATGCTGGAACGATTGGCCATTAACTCTACAGCACCCTGACCCTCCGCCGCCAGAATGCAGTGGATGATTGGTTTATGAGCCGACAGGGTTCTGGATTGAGCCAGGTCAGTACCAATACCAGCGCGTATTGTCGCGCTCGCCAGCGATTGCCGATCGAGATGATCACAGAGTTAGTGCGTCATAGTGGCGGGCAACTCATGGAGCATCTTCCCAGGAAATGGAAGTGGAAGGGGCGTAGTATAAAGATGGTTGACGGCACCACACTGTCAATGCCCGATACACCGTAGAACCAGCATATCTGCGTTGATCTTTTCTTGTCGCAGTAGCAGATCAAGCCTTGGTGAATTAGGTAACTTCTCAATAAGTTGGGGCACAGGCACGTTTGCACACCAAATCGGATAATGGCGGTATTGAGAATTCTGGCGAACCCATACGATCGTGCAAAAATTCCCAGAATGAGACGCCTGCCGAAGCCAGATGTGACTGGGCGACCCCATTGCAAGATGGTCTTGAAGTCGCCTGGAACACGGATGCGCAACAGCGTTTGAACGAGATTGAACCAGACAACGATCTCGTGGCATCGGGTTCTCTCGGCTTTAAGCGTCTGATAGAGCAAACTCTGGCACAAGGCCCCCGCCCTGCTCACGAGCGCGGGAAGGATGGCAAGCAGGGTCAATACTGGGGCGTCATGATTGGCGCAGCCCACGTCAGATTCAAGGTGGAGAGCGGTGTCGTGGTCATCGTGGCAGCGGAACCGCACTGAATGCGCGTCCTCCATCTCGAGGCGATCAGTGACGAAGACATGCTCGTGAATCTCAAGCCGAGACTCTCTGGATTCAGGCTACAGCTCGCTCAAAAAAGCCAATCCGCACTGCAAGCACGGCGGTCCAAAACACCAGCACCACTCCAACGGTGCGCTGATACGCACCGATCCAACTTGGGTCGACGGCGAGAAAAACGGGCGCTAGAAGGCTCCAAAGCAGTAGGCAGACTAGTGTCAGGAATGCCGTGGAGCGATGGCTTCGCCACAACGCACCTGCCACGCAGGTCATGGCAAAGCCGACAGTACCACCGAGCAGCCACTGCGGACCGCCGGAAGCAGCCGCTACCAGCTCTGCTGGTGGCACCGACGCAAAGTGCAGGGGCAACCAAAAGATCAGAGCAGCGTCGAGCACTAAAAAACTTGTGCGCCTCGCGTGAAACGACCGGGACCGGGCCGGTTTAGCAACTACACGAGTGCGAGATCCCCCGGCGCGAACAGCCATATCCCATACCGAAACCAGGTAGCATCTTCGGTCCAGGCAAGCTCACCGATCGAACTACCTACCGGGTTGAGATCACTGCCATACAGGGCACCAAGATGCGTGGTGATCGCTGCAGCGCAACCGAAAAATACCAAGGTTACGGCAGCAATTCGAAAGGCGGTCATTGTCGGAGATTGGTGTGGGTTCATCAGACAAATATCCGCCTTCGTGCCCTTACCCACAAGGGTCAGGACCATCAGAGCCCTTTGGGTGCAAGATCGCCTATCGAGTTAACCATCTCATCGTCCATAGGCATTGAGGTATCGGTAGCGGACACTGGCACAGGTGTGTGGTGTTCATAGTGGGAGTCAATCGCTTGCCTCGCCTGAATTTCCCGCATCTCTTTCCAAGCACCTATCAGGGTTCTGGGCTTTGGCATATCGGGTTCAAGTTCTCTCGCCAATGCCCTCAGATTGAAGCATGGCACACCAGAATACATGTGGTGTTCGATGTGCCAGTTCATATGCCAATAGAGAAATGACAGGAAGGGATTGATCGTGATGGAACGCGTATTCTGGCGAAAGTCCGACGTGTTCTCCCTTAGGCCGCCATGTTGGGTGGTTCCCAGCAGATACGAACCGATGTTCGCGATATACGACGGTAGTGTAATCACCAGTGGCAGCACCCACCATCCAGTGATTACGCTCAATACAAGCACCGACATATGGAAAGTCAGTAACGCACGTGACCAACGCACTGAGCGTTTAAATTGTTCAGGCTGATCCTCGTGCAATGTCTTCAGCCATTCCTGGCTTGGAATATCAGTGTGCCCAGCTGGCTTGTTCAATGCCGTCCTTGTCGTGAGATATAGTGTCCACAGAAAACCGCCTTTACTGAAATTTCTGTTTGGTTTTAAAAACAGATTCAACGTCATGAGTGGCAACACTACCCTCGGATGCAGTGATGGCGTCAGCGGCAAGATGTTTTCACGGTCGGCGTCCGGGTGTGTGGTATATCGATGGTGATAGGTATGGCTGGCCGCGTAGTCGTAAGGGTCCCACCAACTGATCATACAGACACTATGCAGAAAGAAGGTGTTGAGCGATTTGGTTTTGAATACCGTGCCGTGGCCCAGCTCATGGGCAGCAGTGCCTTTGAAAAATGTAGCCACAAACCCGACGCACCACAGCGCTGTTAAAAACAACCACCAGTTTTGCTGCGACCAAAATACTACTGTGATGCCCGCTAGTGCCAAATAAAGTGCTGTGTGCCCACCCGCCTGTTTCCAGCCCTGCTTGTCTGTTCGGGTGCTAAGAGCTCGCAGACGCTCATGATCGATCGGGCTGCGGTACCACTTGACCCGTAGCACTTGTCGTACTTCTGCTAGAGGCGGATAGGTGTGCTGTTCAGTCGTGCCTATTGTGCTCATTTTAGTTCACCGTGTACAACGCACGAGTCTGATGTGTGATAAGTCCGTAGTTTCTCTGCAAGACTGGCTTTGGCGAAAGCCGCATCGAGAAACATGATCATCTATTCTGATTCTCATCCTGAGTTCTGTGCGCGAGATCTTAAAGACGCCACCCACAACTGGGTGTTGATGTGTGTCAATTTTCAAGCAGTATCCACCGCCAAATCAGACTAATCATCAAAAAAACACATTTTTTGATAATCAGGGATATCGTAACCTCGGATTGACCCCCAGTTCAGAGCGAAATTTGTTCTCACTGAAATCCCTGTCTTGAAACGGTTGCAATCCAACGGCCTGAAGCTCAAACAAGCGCCCTCCGGCATTTTGATCAGAGCTCTCCTCTATTCCCATCTGCCCACCCATTGCGTTGTAGTATGCATGAGCCAGTTCATGAAAGAGTGCAACATGCGGAGGACGAGAGCCATTGGCAGTTTGTGTTTTGTGCGGATCATAGTTAATGCGCGTACCACATCCATTACCGTTGTCCAGCCACTGCTCCAGAGCTAACGCAACAGTATCCATTTGATCACCCAGCGTCGGTGCTGTGCTCCCATCCCCCCAAGAGGTAATCATTGTCGCAAGGTTGGCTGGCGACATAGCGGCAAATGGGTTGGTTTTCACACCACCGTTCCAGTCATACAAGGTCATTTGCTGCAGCCGTCTGCTAAAAGACGCCGCATCTAGCCCGCTGCTATTCAACGTGATGGCAAGTTCGTTTTTAAATGATACCTTATCCCCATTGGGGAAAGACTGCCCAAACTTGACTAATTTCTTGTAACCACCAGCACCACCTGCTGCTTGATTGGAATTTTGACCGCCGTAAACAATTATCTGTCTTTTACCAAATGCAGATAGAGCATGGATGAATTGCCGACCCAGCGCGAAGGATTGAATTTCATTCAGATGCTGTACAACAATCGTTGCGTAATCGCCGCCGGTTGAAGGAATCGTCGAGCCTCTGACGACTATCGTGGTTCCCGGAAGTTGTATATCCTGCCCCGCCGCTGGTACTAGCTCGGCTCTTTTTATTCCTCTCTTCCATGGTAAAACCATAACAATTTTCCTGATGCCGGTGAAGACTCTTGACCGTATCATCATAACGCTATAGTCAGTGTTGTTTGGCCCCAACCAAAAGTGTGGTTTGTCCACACGCCAACACCAGCTCGACCTCATTCTCGTGGATTACTCGCGAACCTCATTCAAGATCAGATCATCGATCGGCTGTTTTTAGAGATAGTTAATCATACGCTTTACGACTTCATGTTCGATGTGTCAAAACACGATACCCATACGCTCGGGTAGTGGCTTCACGCAAAAGTGGAGAATCGCATAGATCTCCTGCAAGATGCCGAGTGGCAAGAGTTTGTCAATCAACGCACCAGTCGCATATTCCCTAATGAAAAGCTTAACCCTGCAAAACCACTTGACTAATAGATTTCACAGTTATCAATGTTGTGTCGATTTATCCAGTAGATAGGGATACTAAGACACGGATATGAAAATGAAGCCACGTTGGAGCGATCTGATAAGTCAATACCCAACTTGCTCGTCACATACGTATCAGCCACAGTTGATATCAACAGGGTCCCATTATTCTCTTAAGATATGAACCGCGATCAAACAGGTGATCAACATTAGGGATTAAAATCTATTCCTATGCCTCCGTCACTACGCTTGAGCCTGCGGTCAGGGCAGTATCCCGATCACGCAGTAAAAACAGAAATATGCTCGTCGCCAGAACAACAATAGTGGCAGCGAACAGATGATTTGTTTTGCCTGAATAGGGTGATAGGATTTGCTGATAGCTAACGAGCGATGTAATGAGATTCATTAGCAATACAAATCCATAGCTGATAGTTTTGAACTTGCCCATAACAAAGGTCACAAGAATAGCAATCTGAACTGCACCGATGAAGTAGATAACCGAGAATCCCAAGTCTTTCAGACCATAAAAATTACCAAAAATTGCTTGGTAGGATTCTGGACGAACCAGTTTTTCTACTGCCCAGACCATCATGAAAAGGAACATGCCTATCCGTAGAATGGGAAGTGCATTTTCAGTTGAAGTTGTCATTATCGTGCGTTGGTGTCGTTGACTGAAGGGAAGGAGAATTTCTGGATGCTGTGATGTTCTTGCTGCAATTTAGTTCTAGACATCTGGCTCTTTTTAAACTATCAATAGGTTCCTTGCTCCGGGGTATACCCTGATGAAAGTCAGTACGCTGCAAACGATTACAGTGCCGAGGGAACTATGTCTGCATTGTTCAGTCAATTGCCAACGTCGTGACGGACCAATAACCCCATCGGCAGACTGGTGCAGGTTGAAGCACTTTGGGTTCTTCGAATTTGCAGTTCCCTATAATCTTACCGCCTAGCAATTGAAGCTTCCTCAACTTGATTTTTGTTATGTAGGTTAGCTTCTAGGTATAACGTAACGTCAACAGAGGTTTTTCAAATGAAATGTTTATCAAAACACGTGGTGGTACTAGGGTGTCTTGGCATTGTGATTGGTGGCTTGCCGTTCAGTACGAACCTACTGGCTCAGGATGCCGACATGACTTTTTTTGTGACCAGTGCCGGGCCTGGAAACGGTGCTGATCTCGGCGGATTGGAAGGTGCAGACGCACATTGCACGTCCTTGGCTGCTGCTGCCGGATCGGAGTTCACTGACTGGAAAGCTTATTTGAGCGTCGCTGCAGTAATTGATCGCTCAGGTGATTCGGCAAAAGTCATACCAGGTGTCAACGCACGTGATCGAATTGGTAATGGTCCTTGGCACAACGCCAACGGTGAGCTGATTGCCGATGATGTTGACGACCTCCACTCAGACAACAACAAAATAACCAAAGAGACTGGTTTGGATGAAAATGGTAAAGGTGTCAATGCACGTGGTGATAGCCCGAACATGCACGACATTCTGACAGGCTCAGACCCACAAGGTTTATATTCTACTGCCGGTGGTGATACTACTTGCAGTGGTTGGACCAGTAGTGGCGAAGGGTCTGCAATCGTCGGGCATCACGACCGAGCTGGCCTTAGCGATGACCGGCACATGGTTTCATGGAACTCCTCTCACGGCAGCGCTGGTTGCGGTCAGGAAGCACTTCCGCGAACTGGCGGCAACGGCTTATTCTATTGCTTCGTTTCGAAGTAGCTGTTCATCCTGTAAGAAGGGCCACCCTGCGCGGGTGGCCCTGCACAAATTTATGACTCATATCTTTTGTGCGCCCTAAACTTATCCGTAAAATATACTCTATTGAAGTTGATGGAAATTTTCTCTGTGGAGCGGCCGTGCAGCAGATCGTGAACAGACCATTTCTCAAAAAACTCATCTGCAACCCATCCCTTTCATCAACATACTAGCGTTGCCTGACTGAGTAAGCACTAGATCTGGCGACCACATTGAAGACCAGCGTGCGCATCTCGGCGAAGCCGAGCAAGGCCTCCACGATTTGCTTCTATCGCGAGCCCTTAGCCCGAGGGATCACTTAGATCGGTACAGTGTGCATAAAACGTAGTAGTGGCAGGCCAGTCACTGAACACCCCCGTCACACCCACATCCTTTGCCAGCACATTCAGCAGTCTAAGTGCATCACCATCGTCATCTATAACCGGGCTAATGCTTGAATAATAGAATCCGCCCCCATCGTTCAATGACCCTGAACGCTCCAAAGTCCAGGTAATCAATTTCAGACCCGCGGCGTTAGCCTGGTTTGCATAGTCAGAAGGAATAATGTTCTGTTGCTCATCGAGTGTTACCAAAAAAGGCATTGGCGGGGCAAGATACTTAACCCCCTGATCTACCAGCTCTTGCATGGTTGGTGAGAAGGTGGATGAATCAGTGGGATCGAAACCCTCCACGGTATATCGACTATCAAGAAAAACGGCCTGCTGTCCAAACTGTGGAGATGATGAAATCCAGTACAACACATCTTCCAACTGAAAGGATTGAGCAAAAACACGCTCGGGACTGATACCGGCAGATGTGTACTCATCGATCATCTGCTGTGCGTAAGCTGCTTGCGTGTAGTCACCCTCATAAGGCATTTCAACAGCAGCTTCCTTAAGTTCCGGTGTCATTGACACACCAAGACTGTCGAACAGGGCAATGCTCTCAGCGTGTGTCAGTAGAGTGCCGTAATCCAATGCTTCATCGGCGGCCCACCCTGGTGTTCCAGCCAGGTATTCCTCCAGTGTGGCAGCGCTGGAATCGGCCCCGTCACGTTTGGCCCTTAATGTGCGAAATTCGGCCAGAGTCAGATCGCTGGCGCAGCATTGCACGTTCTCATACGGTGCAGCACTGCTGTTATCAGGTGGAATAGAGCATTTCTGTGCAAGAGGTGACGCAAGAATATCGGTGGTGGTGTGCAAGTCGCATTGCGAGTGCCGGCAAACCAGTTCACGATCGCTGGTAAACGTTACATCGCATTCGATGATGCCAGCCCCCTGCAGTGCTGCAGCTTCATACCCTTCTACTGAATGTTCGGGGAATTCGAACGGTGCGCCACGATGTGCTATCGAAAACGGTTGTGGACGAACAGCAGAGATATCACAGGTTTCCAAACGGGTTTTAAGTTCTCCATCTGGAAGCAGAGCTGTCAGGGCAATGGGACGGTCGCCCAATACAACAGACATGGTGGCAAAACCATCAGAATCGGATTCGTCTGCATCGATGGGTGTATTTGCATTATCGTTATCGTTGCCACAGCTAGCAATCAGCAGCGCAGCAAACAAGCCAAGCCCGGCCACTACTGGTTGTTTGGTTGTCATGGTTTCACCTCTGCTAGTTCAGTGCTATTGATTGTTTTCGTGATTATCGAGCGTCCATATGACTATTTGATTAATAATAGAGAGTCAATCTAGATCTCAGTGTACACGTCAGAATTCCAGTTGCGTAGTCGTTCAGTTGTTCTGCCTCAGGACTTCTTCTCTTAGGCACTAACGCGTATAGACAAAAAAACAACTAGGGAGCTGTGTAGAGCCACAAGTTGACCGCGCATCATGCGCATAGGCTATGGGATCAGCGGCTCGTGTAAACTAGTGCCAATAATCTATCACCCTACGTGAATATAGTGGCAGAGGCATACAATCGCTACGGACTACGCGCCCATCGTTCCGGCACCTATACGGCATGGTTTCGCGCTGTCGCCAGACAGTATCCCAACAAAAAACCTGCTGAAATACTGCACGATCTGGCTAATGAGACACCTGGAGAGGAAGGAAAATGGTTTGCGGCGGCGAAAGATGCAACGCTTTTTACAGAGGCCATTGCACTCGCCCGAAGTACACCCTGCCCACCACAAACCCTGGGAAGAATTCAGGTCACCCGATACCAGGTTCCAATCGTTCAGCGCTCCAGACCAGGAAGCGCTTAACCACTTCAGGTCTGCGTTAGGCGTACAACCGAGAAGCGTCAAAGAATCACTGTTTACTAATTCACCTGAACTTGCCGGAGGACCCAAAGCAGGTCTGTCGCCTCGTGACGGTCTTAGCGTTTTCATGATCCAGCGAACAATCGCGGATGTGGGACTCGCACCGCCGGAAACCATGCTTGAAATCTCTAAAGGCTCTCAGTCGGTTATCGAAGGAATTGGGGACTCATTGGAATGGGATCACTCCTACCTGGCCTCTGAAGGTACATTCTGTGTGTACAGGGCAACTGATACTGACAAGATCATGGAGCATGCTGAAATTGCGGGCATACCTGCCGAACCAACTACTCAGGTAGAGCAATCTAGTTCGTAATTTTGATTTTGACACGGCTTACTGATAGCAATACGCGCTCACATGATGATGAGGATGTCTGTAGATTGACGAAGTACTATGCAGACTTCAAATCCATCCATTTCTGGAAGCATGACGTCCATAATGATGGCGTCGAAGGTTTGTTTTCATAGTTTCTTGAAGCCAATGCTGGGTAGAGAGTAAAGTAGGTATAAACCACCTACCACCATCTAGCCGCCACACAAAAATTCGCTTAATCAGGATATTTTCATCAGTGAATCGGCTGCAATGACTTGCCCACAGACTGTTTGAAGCACCCTCTTCATTGTCCAACGACAGATTCAGATGATCGCTTTGCTCATCTCGGCTCAACCATCCCTGGCTGGGCGCCCCCGGCGTTCAAGGTATCGGGCAACGCGCTCGCTTATCGTCGCTACCAACGCGTTGAGCTCTTTGGACGTGGGGGCATTGACCCGATGAAATCTCAGCTCTCCATTGCTCTTGGGCGAAAAGACGCCATCAATAAACAGCGCATGAAAAT
>Ga0114956_1004951_pt1 | contig 10013 bp, 9 predicted proteins | sample MaitaG_FD_87304 | JGI IMG/M metagenome (GOLD analysis project Ga0114956, IMG submission 87304) | Marine algal microbial communities from Maine, USA - Maine_Asex2 metaG | ecosystem: Host-associated > Algae > Red algae > Unclassified | place: Maine, USA | collected 2015-01-05 | reverse complement strand
TCACGGGGCTGCCTGGATGTATTTTCTATTGCTATCAATTATTGTTGCGGCAATTTCTGTGGCAGGGGATTTATTTGAAAGCCTGATTAAGCGCGAGGGTGGTTTTAAAGACAGTGGAGCTTTGTTGCCAGGACACGGCGGTGTATTAGATCGTATTGATGGTTTATTGGCAGCTTTGCCTGTGTTCGTGCTTGGCCTGTCTGCCAGCGCTATTCAGCAAGGCATCTGACCCGATGCAGACTGCCCAGTACTCTGGCTCCACAAGCGTTAGCAAAGGTGTCACCATTCTTGGGGCAACCGGTTCAATTGGCGTTAGCACGCTGGATGTATTGTCTAGGCATCCTGAAAAGTATCATGTGGTTGCCCTAACAGCGAATAGTCAGGTCGACAAGCTATTTGCGCAGTGCTGCCAATTTAATCCGCAATTCGCCGTGATGGTGGAAGAAGGCGCTGCCTCACAGTTGGAAGCAAAGCTGGAAAGTTCAGAGTGCGCTACTCAGGTGTTATCCGGCAAAGCAGCCTTAGAAACAGTCGCTGCCTCTGAGCAAACTGATTATGTTATGGCAGCCATTGTCGGTGCTGCTGGTTTGCTACCGTCACTAGCCGCTGCGAAAGCAGGTAAACGGGTCATGCTCGCCAACAAAGAAGCATTGGTTATGTCAGGCAAGCTGTTCATGGATGCGGTTAAGCACAACGGTGCTGAATTACTGCCAATAGATTCTGAGCACAATGCGATCTATCAAAGCATGCCGGTCAATGGCAAGGCAGGCGTTAAGCGCATCTTGTTAACGGGTTCTGGTGGACCTTTTCGGCAGCGACCGCACGATACCCTATCATCGGTTACGCCTGAAGAGGCTGTTGCACATCCGAACTGGTCTATGGGACGGAAAATTTCAGTAGATTCTGCTACCATGATGAACAAGGGGCTTGAAGTTATTGAAGCCTGCTGGTTATTTGATGTTCCAAGTAGTGATATTCAAGTAGTGATTCACCCACAAAGTACCATCCACTCGATGGTGTCTTACGTTGACGGCTCGGTGATTGCTCAGCTAGGTAATCCAGACATGCGAACCCCAATCGCTTATTCATTAGCTTATCCGGAACGTATAGACTCAGGTGTCGATGAATTAGATTTTTTTAAAACAGCACGCTTAGATTTTGAAACCCCTGATTTTGCTCGTTTTCCATGTCTACAGTTTGCTTACGATGCCCATGAGATCGGCGGGTATGCCAGTATTGCGCTTAATGCCGCCAATGAGATCGCGGTTGAGAGCTTTCTTGATAAACACATTAACTTTACAGAGATTCCACAACTTATTGAAAACGTTCTGCAGCAAGCACCTAGCGGCACGCCACTCGTCTTAGAGGAGATCCTTGTTCAGGATAGGGTCAGCCGCCAAGCCGCAAGCTTGTGGATAAAAAACAATAAGAAGCGGACAACCGTTTTATGAATATCTTTATTACAATTGCTGCCTTTCTAGTCACAATCGGATTGCTGGTTGCAGTTCACGAATTCGGCCACTTCTGGGTGGCGCGTAAACTCGGCATCAAAGTACAGCGGTTTTCCATTGGCTTCGGTAAGCGTATTTACACCTATATCGGAAAAGATGAGGATAAGGTTGAATACTCCATATCGCTGATTCCGCTAGGTGGCTACGTCAAAATGCTGGATGAGCGCGAAGGCGAGGTTGATCCTGCTGAGCGCCATCGTGCATTTAATGTACAACCCGTTTGGAAGCGTTTCCTCGTGGTATTAGCCGGCCCAGTGTTTAATTTCATTTTTGCTATTGCTGCCTTTGCTACTACTTATATGGTTGGCATCGACTCTGTTCGTCCTTACCTAGACACACCTGAACCCAATACCCCAGCTGCTATCAGCGGTTTTGAAGCAGGTGATCGCGTGCTTAAAGTCAGCGACACAGATGTCGGTAGTGTTAACCAATTACGCTTAACGCTGTTGAACTCCTACCTGTCAGATCGAAAGGTGAGTATCGATGTTGAACAGGCAAATGGTGTAAATACTTCAAGAACGCTGGATCTTACGAATGTCGCCTTGTTAAAAGATGAAGGTGATTACTTTGAAAAAATTGGTCTGAATCTGGAAATGCCTGCGAACATTCCTGTTATTACTAAGGTAATGCCAGACTCAGCTGCATTAGCTGCTGGTATCGAGGTTGATGATCATATTCAATCTATCAATGGCGAGCCGATTAGTTCAGCACGCGTTTTTTCAACGGTGGTTAGTGAAAATGCGAACAAAGTAGTGACGCTGGGGGTACTTAGGGGCACAGAACAATTCGAAATCAGTGTGACGCCAAAACCCTCTCAACGAGATGGCAAAACAGTCGGCTTAATCGGAGTCGGGTTGGCTTATAAATATACGGATGCTGGCAAAGATAAATTATTTTTCACGCGTAATGCATCTATCGGTGAAGCCTTGAAGATGGGTGCTGTGGAGACTTGGGATTTATCACTAATGACACTGCGCGTCATGGGTAGATTGATCACGGGTCAGGCATCAATTAAAAATATCAGCGGTCCGATCACTATTGCTAGCTATGCGGGTAAAAGTGCGGTTATTGGATTCTCGGTGTTCATGAGTTTTCTCGCTATTGTGAGTTTAAGCTTGGGCGTCTTAAATCTGCTGCCGGTGCCGATGCTCGATGGTGGACACCTGATGTATTATCTGATTGAAATCGTAAAAGGGAGCCCAGTTTCTGAGAAATTTGAAGCGGCTGGGATGCGCGTAGGTATGGCCATGGTGGGCGTGCTTATGGTGCTGGCAATATATAATGACATAACACGGTTAGTGAGTTAATTATGAAAAAACAAACATTACAGCTTTCATTTGCCAGTTGCTTATTTGCAATTAGCCAAGGAGTCTGGGCAGATAGTTTTGTACTGCAGGATATTCAGATTAATGGATTAAGTCGCATTAATGCAGGCACTGTGCTCAGTAATGTACCGGTTCGTGTGGGTCAGACATTTGACGACCGTATGACTGGGGATGTGGTGAACTCACTCTACCGTACAGGTTTGTTTGACGACGTCGCACTGAGTCGTCGTGGTAACGTGCTGATCGTTAAAGTTCAAGAGCGCATGGCAATTGGCGAGCTCAAAATCAACGGCAACAAGGCGATAGACGACAAAACGCTGCTTGACGCACTTCGTGGTGGTGGCATTGCGCCAGGTCGTCCTTTGGATCGCGCTGCATTAGCTCAGTTTGAAAAAGAACTTCAGCAGCAATATGTTTCCAGAGGCAATTATTCGGCCAAAGTGTCAAGCTCTATTAAGACAATAAGTGGCGGTCGCGCAGCAGTTGTTATCAATGTTCAAGAAGGTGGTGTCGCTAAAATACGCGATGTTGTCATTACGGGAAACAATGCGTTTCCAGACGCTGTGCTGAAAAAGCTAATGGAGTCAGGGCCTAAAAGCGGCTTCGCATTTCTAAGCGATAAAGATAAATATTCGAAGGGTAAGCTGGTTGGCGATCTGGATAACGTTACTTCATTTTACCGTGATCGCGGTTTCCTGAAGTTCAAAATAGTCTCATCTCAGGTTTCCCTGTCTGACGATAAACGTTATGTGACTATTAACCTTCAAGTCAACGAGGGTGATCAATATCGTGTTGGTAAAGTTGATGTATCCGGCACAAAGTCTGCTGCGATTCAGCGGATGGTAACTCTGAAGCAGGGCCAAGTTTTCTCACAGGCTCGCTTACGTGAAACACAAAAGAACTTCTCTGAGTCATTGGGTAAGCAGGGTTATGCTTTTGCTAAAGTCGATGTGGTACCTCGAGTTAATGAAATCAACAAAACCGTTGATCTAACCTTTGAAATGAAGCGTGGTCAGCGTACCTATGTTCGACGCATTAATGTCAGGGGTAATTACCGTACAAAAGATGAAGTTTTCCGTCGCGAAATGCGTCAGCTGGAAAGTTCGTTCTACTCAAAGGAAGCAGTTGAGCAATCCAAGCGTCGTATCCAACGCCTACCTTTTGTTTCAGCCGTCAAAGTTCAAACATCTCCTGTTGTAGGTGCTGGTGATCAGGTTGATTTAGATATCATCATTACTGAGCAGTCATCCAATCAATTCACAGCTGGAGTTGGTTACTCACAAAATGCGGGTGTCTTATTTAACTTAGGACTGACCCAGAATAACTTCATGGGAACGGGCAAAAGTTTATCGATTGCCGGCTCCAACAGTGCAACAGAACAAAAATTTAATCTAAGCTTTAACAATCCATATCACACAATCGACGGTGTTGGTCGCGGATTCCGTATTTACTATGATAAGTCAGATGGGTCAGAAGATTCCACGTCTGATTTCTTGAGTGATAAATATGGTGCTAGCGTTAACTATACTTTCCCTATCGATGAAGATGACTCCTTGAGATTTAGTCTAGGTGCCGAACAGCGTACGATTAAGACTACTTCATCCAGTCCAGATCATATTGAAAAATTCGTGCAAGATAACGGGAATGACTTTACTCAGTTGATTGGTTCCTTGAGTTATGTCCATGACACCCGTGACCGCACTGTTTTCCCAACCAAGGGTGTGCGTCATAATTTAATACTTGAAGCAGGTCTTCCGGGCAGTGACCTTGAATACTACAAACTCAAATATAATGGCTCTGTTTATCGTCCAGTTACCGAAGATATTACCGCCGTTGTGAAAGCAAGCTTAGCTTATGGTGATGGCTTTGGCGAAACAGATAGTTTGCCATTTTTTGAAAACTTCTATTCCGGTGGTATTCGCACCGTACGTGGTTTTGAGCATAACTCTATAGGCCCTCTAGACTCTGTGGGTGATGCAAAAGGTGGAAACTTATCACTTAATGCGACTGCTGAATTACGTTTCCAAGTTCCGTTCTTAAGTAATGTGAAAGGATTGAAAGGTAGTGTCTTTTTTGATGCAGGTAGTGTTTTTGAAGATGATTTTGACGAAGATGAAGTGCGTTACTCTGCTGGGGTTGGTTTGACTTGGGTTTCACCGATTGGACCGCTGACGTTCAGTTATGCTAAGCCGTTGAACGATAAGCCTGGTGATAGAGTTCAGGAGTTGCAGTTCTCAGTGGGTGCGAATTTCTAAGCTGGCGAATTTTTCTCTTCTACATTAATTCACAGGGAGAGCAGTTTAACGCTCAGTACCAAAAGGGCTTCTATTTTTAGAAGCCTTTTTTATTGATTAAAAATAATTCGCCTAACAAGTTAAAATCGCAACATTCTGTAATTGTTTAGATGTGTGCGTACGAGTAAACTGCACAGATGGTTAAATACATGACACAGGGCTGGTCTAGGATGAGATACGGTTTTATTGCAGTGTGCTTTTTGACAATTTTCCTTATTCCGTTTACCGCTAAATCAGCAAATGATTCAGCGATTTCTATTGCGGTGGTCAATGTCACTTTTCTGATGGAAAACGCACCTGAGGCAGAGCTTGCCAGTCAAGCGCTGAAGGCAAAGTTCTCTCCAAAGGAGCTAGAACTAGCCAACGAACAGGACGAAATAACTCAGCTTGAAGCAGTTAGAGACCGCCGTCGTTCAGAATGGACTGTAGAAGAAACCCGCTCAGCCGAAAGAGAAATTAGGAGTCTGAAGCGAGATCGTGCCCGTACTTTAGAGGATTTTCGCGAAGAGCTTCGTTTCGCGCGTGACTCGGCATTAGATGAGGTTCAAAAAAGTGTCTTTCTGGCGATTGAAGAAGTTCGGATTGAGCGGAGTATTGATATCGTCATTCAGGAATATGTATCAGCCAGTGCACGAGTAGATCTGACGCCTCATGTAATCACCCATTTGAAAAATAAATTAAAGCAGCGGCAGTCTGAAGACTCTAACAACAATAAAAAGGCAGAGTAGTCTATGAGAGAAGCTATATTGAGCGATATTGCGACGGCTATTGGAGCGGATCTTGAAGGGGATGGCAGCGTTAGTATTAGCGCTGTGGCGCCGATTGATCAGGCGCAATTTGGAGAATTAACTTTTATCACCAATCCTAAATATTCAGCACAACTTTCAGTTTGTCAGGCTGCAGCGTTGATTGCATCCCCTAAAATAGATGTGGGTGAGTATTCGGGAGCTATTTTACGGCATGCAAACCCTTATTACGCTTACGCAAAAGCTATGCAGTTTCTCTACCCAGATATTGCTAGTAAAGCCAATATCCATGCCAGCGCTTGTGTTGAAGATAATGTCAAAATGGGTCGTAATGTCAACATTGCTGCGCAAGTCGTTATCGGAGGTGGCACGACCATAGGCGATAATGTCGTGATTAATGCTGGCACAGTGGTTGGTGAAAACTGTCAGTTATCGAATGATGTACGCCTAATGGCAAACGTCACCTTGTATGACGGCGTTATAATTGGTGAACGATCACGCATTCACTCCGGCGCTGTGATTGGTGCGGATGGCTTTGGCTATGCGCCTGATGATAAAGTGTGGCATAAAATCCCTCAGGTTGGTTCAGTAGTTATCGGTTCAGATACTGAGATTGGTGCGAATACTACCGTCGATCGCGGTGCACTAACTGATACCATCATCGGCAATGGGGTGATACTTGATAATCAAATTCAGGTAGGTCATAACACTACTATTGGTGATCACTCAGCGATGGCGGGCGCTGCTTGCGTGGCTGGCAGCACAACCATTGGTAAATATTGCCAGATTGGTGGGGGTAGCTGTATTGGAGGGCACATTGAGCTAGCTGATAATGTCATCATAACGGGCATGTCGATGGTAATTGGCTCGATCAAAGAGGCGGGAGTTTACTCTTCGGGTGTTCCTGCTACGGATAACAAACGTTGGCGACGTAATGCGGTTCGTTTCACACAGCTTGATGAAATGGCTCGCAATGTCAAAGATCTACAAAAACACATTCAAACTTAACTATCAGTTAAAAGTAACAGGACAGAATTAATGAGAGTAATGGACGTCGTCGAGATTAGGAAGTTTCTTGCGCATCGCTATCCGTTTTTGCTAGTGGATCGTGTACTGGATTATGAAGAAGGGAAATACCTTAAGGCTATAAAAAACGTTACCGTTAATGAGCCTCACTTCAACGGCCATTTTCCAGATCAGCCGATTATGCCGGGTGTTTTACTGATTGAAGCGATGGCACAGGCCACTGGCTTACTCGGGTTCCTGACCATGGGTACTGAGCCGCAGGAAAATACTTTATACATTTTAGTAGGTGTTAATAAAGTAAAATTCCGCAAGCAGGTCGTGCCAGGTGATCAGGTTGAGCTTTACGCTGAGCTACTTAAGCGTAAAGGCAATATGTGGATTTTCAAAACAGAAGCTAAAGTTGATGGCAAGATGGTGACATCGGCTGAGCTAATGTGTGCTGCGGTAAAGGACGAAGACGCTTGATTCATCCCAGTGCGGTTATCGATCCAAAAGCACAGTTAGCAGAAAATGTTTCAGTTGGAGCCTTCTCAGTGATCGGGCCGGATGTGACGATTGGCAGTGGCTGTAAAGTCGGGCCACATGTTGTCATTGAAGGTCCGACAACGATTGGTGAGGATAATGAGATTTATCAATTTGCTTCCGTTGGTGCAGCCCCGCAAGATAAGAAATATGCCGGTGAACCAACTACGCTGATCATTGGTGATCGCAATGTTATTCGAGAAAGTTGCACGCTAAACCGTGGTACCAGCCAAGACATTGGTAAAACGGTGATTGGCGATGACAATTGGATCATGGCTTATGTGCATATCGCTCATGACTGTGTCGTTGGCAATCATACAATTTTTGCCAACAACGCCACTCTAGCAGGACACGTTCACATCCAAGATCATGCGATTTTAGGTGGTTTTACATTAGTTCATCAGTTCTGTTGCATAGGTGAGTACGCCTTTACTGGCATGGGGACGGCGCTTACAAAAGATTTACCGCCTTATGTGACCGCGTATGGCGCACCTGCCTTGCCACGAGGCATCAATAAAGAAGGCTTGAAGCGTCATGGTTTTGACTCTGATAGCATCGCCCGTATTAAGCAAAGCTATCGTATGCTGTTTCGTCAGGACCTGCCGTTTCAGCAAGCATTGATTAAAATGGAAGAAGCTTACGCTGACTATCCAGAAATCATGGCGATGCATCAATTTTGCCGGCGCAGTGAGCGCGGCATCTTACGCTGATATGAAAATTGCGATTGTTGCAGGTGAAGTCTCGGGTGATATCTTGGGCGCTCGATTGATAGAGGCGTTGAAAACTCATTATCCTGACGCCGAGTTTGAAGGTATCGGTGGCGCAGAAATGCAGGCTCAAGGCCTCACCGCACTTTATGATATGGAGCGGCTGTCTGTCATGGGCTTCACGGAAGTGCTTGGCCGGTTTAGAGAGCTCTGGACGATCCGTAAAACGTTATTAGATCGTTGGATAGAAACACCGCCAGATTTGTTTGTGGGTATTGATGCACCAGACTTTAGTATTTGGTTAGAAAAGCGACTGCATGCGAATAACATTCTTGCGGTGCATTATGTCAGTCCTTCAGTCTGGGCTTGGCGTCAAAGCCGCGTTAAGAAGTTTGTTGGTAATCTAGATTTAATGCTGGCGCTGTTTCCGTTTGAAGTTGACTTTTATAAGGAGCATAAGGTTCCTGCGCAATTTGTGGGTCATCCATTGGCAGATGAAGTTCCGCTACATAGTGACAGTTTAGAAGCTCGTCAGAAGCTATCGCTACCTACTAAGCCATTTATTTTGGGTGTATTACCGGGTAGTCGACTCGGAGAAATTCAACGCATAGGGCCGGATTTTTTGAAGGCTTTAGTCACGTTGCATGAAAATCATCCGGATTGGGTCTTTGTTACACCGTTAGCTACCGATAAAGTGGCTGAGAACTTTATGGCGCTGCATCAAGAACATGCACCAAATGTACCGATCCATTGGATAAAAGGGCAGTCACGTGAAGTGATGGCAGCGTCAGATCAGATTTTAATGGCTTCAGGGACGGCTGTGTTGGAAGGCATGTTAGTGGGTCGACCTATGGTAGCGGCTTATCGGGTAGCAGCGTTCACCGGTTGGGTTATTCAACGCTTGGGTATGATAAAATCGCCTTTTTACACATTGCCAAATAATCTGGCGAATGAGAATCTGGTGCCTGAGTTAATCCAGCAGGAGTTGACGTCTGAAGCGATTATAGAGGCGGTAGAAAATCAATTTGCAGAACCCAAAGAAAGCAAAGCCTATCGATTGAAACGTTTCAATGAAATACACCGGACTCTAAAGCAAAACGCGAGTGTGCAAGCAGCAAATGCGATCCATGAACTGTTATCAAAGAAAGCATCATCTCTGCTTACACCGAGCATTAATAATATCCGTGGCAATCAAAATGATCACCAAAAAAGTCAGTAAAAGGATGGAATGTCAGATCTTATTGCCGGAGTAGATGAAGTAGGGCGCGGCCCTTTAGCGGGTGCGGTCGTTGCAGCAGCGGTCATTTTAGATCCTAATTATCCCATTGCTGGGTTGACTGATTCTAAAAAACTAACCGAGAAGCAGCGTGAAAAACTGGCTATTGAAATCCGTGAAAAGTCGCTAAGTTGGGCATTGGGTCGCGCTGAAGTTGAAGAGATTGATAAGATCAATATTCTTTGGGCAAGTATGTTGGCAATGAAGCGTGCAGTGGAGTCGTTGGACGTTGCGCCTACTTTGGTGCAGGTAGACGGCAACCGTTGCCCCGACCTTAATTACCCGATGGAAGCGATTGTAAAAGGCGACTTGAAAATACAACAAATCAGCGCCGCATCGATTATTGCCAAAGTTGCACGCGATCAAGAAATGAAGGATATGGAAGACCGATATCCTGGGTATGGCTTTGCCAGACACAAAGGCTATCCCACAAAACAACATCAAGCAGCATTGCTTGAGTTAGGTGTATCACCCATTCACCGCTTGAGCTTTAAACCCGTACAGCGATTAATAAGGAATTAGCATGAGCTTCGTTCACCTCAGACTCCATACCGAATTTTCGCTGGTTGATAGCACGCTGCGCATCAAAAAAATGATGCCTGAGGT
>Ga0114956_1004950_pt1 | contig 10014 bp, 13 predicted proteins | sample MaitaG_FD_87304 | JGI IMG/M metagenome (GOLD analysis project Ga0114956, IMG submission 87304) | Marine algal microbial communities from Maine, USA - Maine_Asex2 metaG | ecosystem: Host-associated > Algae > Red algae > Unclassified | place: Maine, USA | collected 2015-01-05 | reverse complement strand
CCGCAATCCCTCATGAGAATGGCCGATTTGGTGCCTACGAACTCACAGCGATGCGCTCCAGAGAAAACTAGGGGGTGCCAAACCACCGACTCCAGCTCCACGAAAAGGCAACCCCCTCAGCCCGACGTCTGCAAAAAGAAACAGTCTTGAACGCACCAGGAAAATCTGTTTTCATGGGTCCGATGTTGACCCTCTGCTCCCCCCCGTCCCACCAGATGACCAGAGAACGGGGATTTCATCTTGCAACGGCCAGTGTACCGAGCCCTGTCGACCTTGCCGGTGACCTTTTATCTCGCTCCCCGTAGTAGATAAGGGCCACTGCGGCCTTGGACGGCTGTTGTTACACCCAGCTGATACTCTTTTCACTGCGGGGACTGGCAGCACCTCGACCAATGGTGGACTGCGTGGGTCGAAAAAGAGGGCGGTGGGCGCCACCGGCCGGCCTTCGTCCCCCTCCGCCCTTCCCCCCTCACTCTCTTTTCCGTCCTCTCTTGTCCTCTATCTCCTGGCTCTGGGATGTTCGAACCGCTCTCATGGTGCTGCTCGTTTTTCAGGACCATCTGTGACCCCCCTGCATGCCTTCGTGCTGCCTGCCCCTGGCAGGAAAACCGCCACGTAAGAGGTCGAGAACATTCGGGAAACAGACTCATCTGTACATGCTACATGACCCATGAGTTGGCCGGGAGTGTTTCCGAGCTTGAGGGATGGAGGCACAGCACAAAATGACGTACTAAAGACCGTATACTGCCCTCATGGCGGACGCCCTGGACGCGAAAACTTTTGACGCTTCCAGGCGTCCTCAGGAGTATCAACTGTGAGATACAGCTCGGGTTGTTCGTCCAAAGACTGAACACCCACCGTTGAGTCCACTTCCTTCGTCAGAATCGGCAGCTGACGAACCCCTCGTTCACGAGAGACCTCTCAAAATGCGATCTTACTGAGTCGTTGCGACTCAATTGAGCAAAAAGGTAGAAGAGACACTATGAAACAATCAAGAAAAGCACCCCTGCAATTGGACCGATAGGGGTGCTGACTGGCCAACCTGCTCTGTGGGTCGGCGAGTTCTGGGCCACGCAATCTCTGCGTCTGAAACGTCCCTAAAGCTGCGTGTAGAAGGATCTGAGAAGAATGCAGTCGGTCTGCCTCAGATGACTCCCAGGGAACCAGTGAACAGGACCACCAAGGAAGGCACGGTACGGTGTAGTAGGGCGAGACGCCGTCATATGATCCTGGCACGACCCTGGCTTCGATTCCCGCGGCAGGAGTCGTCGGTTCGGGCAAAGTGGTTGAGATGACATCTGTCCCGCACTGGGCACACCCAGTTGACGGCGGTCGTTGCCTATTCGCGTCAGGATGTAGCCCAAGGCACCATAAGAAAAGTACAGATGCTTCGGTGCCTCGTGAAGGTCTTCGGGACCATTTTAGGAGCTCTCGCATGAAGCGCCGCCGTCCGTTTCCAGCTCCAGCTGCGGTTCAGGCGTTTCTTGCACGACACGCGTCGCACACTCGGGCACGTATTTAATCTCGCTGCCTGACCTTCCCCACAACCAAGCCGCGACGCCTCCCATTGCCGTTGACTGTGTTGGTGTTGCGAAAAGCGCTCGGTCCAGGTACGTTCCTTGTGACGTGATCATCTTTCGACACCAACTGGATGCACGCCAGACTTCAATAGCATCGCTCCCACAATATGCTTCCTGCCTCCTATCAAATTTTCGGTCACACATGTTCCTGACCTCTGCCCCTTCTGTCCATGCCTCTTTTCGTTGCAATGACGACAACTTCCACCATATCCATCTTTGCCTGGACCTCACACAGTCACGTTACCACAAAAATAAATCCTGACGCGAGTACGGGCGGTCTCAGAGGCGTCGAGGCGCCCCCTGCGCAGCCAGCGCCGGCCAGCGCCTCGCTGAAGCAAGTCGTTGGAGGCGTGCACCGAGAGGCCCTCGGGCCAGCACCGCTCGATCCCGCCGCCGCTTTGCGCGTCCTTGACAAATGGTACGGAGGGCTCAACGCGCCTCTACTCATTTGCGAGACGCGTTGATCAGCCGTCATCCGACGGCTACCAGTCCATAGGTCATCACCGTGGCGTTTGGCAACGGCCACAAGAGAACAGGCCGACGGGTGAGTGGGACATGCAAGGACACGGTTAAGCCTCGGAAGACACGGCGGCGCCTCGAGCAGGCCACAGATTCCATGTGTCACATCCTGCAAGTCGATCCTGGCGTGGCGTCAGCTGTCATGGAGAACGTGTGCCACAGGGCTCGCACGAATGGTGGCGTCGCGGTCGCGCCGACAGCCGCCGTTGCACAGCATCCTCTGCAGCTGCAGTGGCAGATTTCTATAGACAGCAACATCAATTCTCCCTCTTTTCAGCGCTTCCGCATGCTGTGGTGCCCCAAGTGCGGCCTCGCGAGCGTCCTGGCCCTGCGTACATACTGGATGATCGCTGCTGCAGAGGAGTGCAACCAGGCTACTACGGATGGACGGAGCGCCTTTCTGATGAGCCCGACGTCCACATTTGCTTTGGGCTGGTAAAGGGGGGCCTGATAAGCCCTTATGAAGCGTTGTTGTCATGTGCCAACCAATTGAACCCGTCAAGCCGCGGCAACTTCATCCTGTACGGTATCTCCTCATGCGAGAAGGATGACCATGCGGCACTCACCCATTGGGTGGACGTGTACGAACCGGATCTGGATTCCATGAGGACCAGTGGTGCGAAGGTGGGCTGCCCACATCGAGCAATGCGGTCAATTTTAATCAGTGACTGTGCCTATATGACATCCTGGATCGAACCCAGAGGGACTAAACGCTGTATGACGTGCCTCTGGTGCAATGCACTGCGGCGGCGGACGAGAAGCGATGGGCCTCTCGTAGACGCGTGGGGCGACATGCAAGCAGGTAGCCTCGCACGAGGCGTGCCCAGGATCCGTGTGCACTTCGAGAAGATGGCTGCAAAGTTTGTTGATTGCGATATTAACGTGAGTGCGACACCGTTCCCGTTGGACGAACATTTCTTCATCATATTACGACCGCGGCTGATCGTTGACCAAGGTCACCTTTCCCCCATGCCTCTACATCTCACATTGAGAGTCCCGGGAGGCCTGCTAGGGCTGGAAATTGAGGCAGTGCGCTTCCATCATGGGCCGTCACGAGCAAGCGCCTACGCTGCAAACCTGGCCTTCTATCTGCGTTTCGCGTTCGGCATCGTACCCAAACCCTACTTTGGTGGCGCTTTCAAAAGCCGACAATGACAGCTGATTGATCGGAGGCTCTCAGCTGTCATTGAGCGACTTCCAACGTACGAGCCCGCTGCGAGCACTACGGCGTGCAGCGCTGCATGTGACACCTGGGCAGAGCTGCTGTCAGTGCTCGGCCGAACGAGTGAGAGCTCCATCGCTGAGGCCGACTCCATCCGAGCCGGCAAAGTTCGGTTTGTCGACGGGCTGTGTGCGGCCTTTTCATAGTTCATTGTTGAACCTAAGCTCCATGAGCTGTGCTGTCACGCACCTGTCTTTTTCCGAATTATTTTTGGAGCCTGGTTCGCTATAGCAAGCAGGAGATCGCGTCCTGGCATGAGAACTAACTCGAGAATGCCGCGCAGGACCCGGCTGACAGATTACTAAAAAGCTGCTTGTCTTCATTTCAGCGGTCGGCTGTCAGCCGGGCGGCCGAAAGCGCGGCGTACAAGCGCGGTGCAAAGCGGTCGCCCGCGAGGGCTGGTCCTGGTGCCCGTGATGCCAAGACACATCTTGAAACCCACACCAAGACGGGAAAGTCGCTGGGGAGCGCTTCGGACGCCTCCGCCTCGTGGCTGCTGCAGCACGGAGAGGAGCGATGCAAATGGGCCAGCGACAACCTGGCAGCTGCCGATAGTAAGATTTGAGCCCCTTGGAAGCGGGAAAAACAGGCCGCGCTCAGCTCACACACACCGGCCGATGTCGAGGAATGGGACGGGAAGGGAGACTGCAATGACCTGCTGGAGGCGGAAACTGCTAGTATGCCTTGTCCGCTAGTGGAGTAGACATAGAGTTGTCCTAAAAGACCCCAAGACCTGGGCCTTCGCAGCCTGAACAACCTCTACCCACCACCCGCCCCCAGCTACGTGGGAAAAATGCTTCTGTGAGTCGGTCACATGTCAGTTTGAGAGTTTGTCAGCCAGCGACGTTGTGCTCAACTCGGAGTAGGGGTGTGCAACACGCCCCAAAACGAGTGCGGTGTCGGCGTGACACGCCACAAAACAAGACAACACGCCTGAATCACTACATCTCGCCGATCACGCCCTTGAGGGCGGACCCCAGAATCTCTGCAGTAGCCCTTCTACTAACCACTGAAGTACTCAATAAATCCAGAAGATATTGTGCGTGAGAAAAATTGGCCAGTAATTCACTCCCTCGATACAGCACGCGCACGGATCACATCCGATCGTGTGTGCTGGGAGATTTGAGCTCTCATGGTGACAGCAGCACCGTCCACTCGCAGCCGCTCGTGCGTGAGAGAGGGGCAAAGCACCCTTCAGACCCGGAGGGGTGGCAGTCAGACGCACTTCAACAGTGGTTCGTTCGGGATGCTCGCCCGACCAGTGAGGACTCGATCTCGACTGCTCCCGGCCCACTGCCAAGAACCTGGCGCCGGTCAGCCACACAAGCCAGAACCACTGGTGCCGTGCGTCTTTCTGCCACCCCTCCAGGACGGGACGGTGCTCTGCCCCTCTCTCACGCACGAGCGGCCGCAAAATGACGGTGCTACTGTCGCCATGTCCGCTCAAAGATCCCAGCACATACAGTCAGTCGTGGTCCGCCCGCGTGCTGCATCGAGGGAGTAATAAAACTGACAGATTGTTCTCACCCTTAGCATCTGCTGGGTGTACCATGGATAGTCGATGAAAAACATTCTCATCACAAAACACGCCCTTTCCGGGTTCGGCGTGTCGGCGTGACACGTCTAAAACACGAGTTAAGAACGCCTTAGGCGTGTTCGTTACCGTACCTCAGGTGTGCTTCACAACGTTACGTCCGAGGGGCTTGCCTGACTTTGGTCGTACGCGGCTGGTGCTGCCAGATCCGTACATCGGATCACGCCAAGGCAAAACAGAATCATTGGTCAATTATCGGCGTGGAGCTTCAGAGTATTGCGCGTGCGGACGCACAATCATCCGTCCCAACATGCCTTGGTAGGCTCTCTCAGTGCCATCGGAAGAAGCCTGAGATAGCCACGTCGCTATTTCGGGATAGAAAATAGAAATGTAAAGCACATTCGAAAGAACCGACGGGCCAATAGACACCAATGAGAAACACCCGATCCGGATCGGTATGACTGCGTGCTCGACCAGAAGCCAGAAAACGCAACGAACTCCTTCGCGGGGTCTTGACTAGGTGTGTGGGGGAGCGGAACACGGTCATTTCCTTTCGGTTTTGAGCATTGTTATTGTTGTTTGCCCACTTCTGTCCCAGAGGACTGAGAACGGGACTGAAAAAGACTGTGTTTCGCCAGTCAGATGAAACTCCGGGACCGACTCTTGCCTGCTAACAGCTCCGATCTGCTCATACACGTTGGAATTGCATCTCAGCTCTTTCGAACTTCTCTAGCTCAAATAGTCTCTAATACTGTACAATATGGAATGAGAGCCGAGATATTCCGCTTCCAGAGTAGTGATGTCCAGCTTACAGTCATGTTGGGAAATTTCTATGAAGCTTCCGTGTTTGTCGCTTCGTAGTCGTGAGGGCGGCTTACCGGAGATTGGATGTTCCATTCCTCGCGTCTACATTAGCCCGCTTTCCTCAACCGCACCTCTTGCTCCGCCACAGCAGCTGCGCGCCACGGTGCCACCGTCTCAAACGCGTCACAGATTAGCCGCCAGATCAACCAGAGCCTGTTTATGTGCCATCTTACGACGCGAGGGCGGGCGCCTACTTGTGTCTCAAAGTTGACAGTACGCCGGGACAGATGTCGTGTCGTGCGTGGGGGTTCTCTTGGAATACGAAAGATAACAAAAGAAGAGTACAGGATGAACAGGAACCGTGATGGCATCTGAGATCCAGCATTGGCTCATCTGGTGGGCAGAGGCGATGTGCACGTCACGTTCTCCACTTGGATGTTTTGGTACGCCGGCGTTGACGACGGCGCTGCGAGATCAATCTGACCGGCGGTTTACAGGACCAAGTGACGGACGAGAGCTGGCATTGACATTTATGCCTCTGGTGGCGGCCCAGTCGTACATTTGTACGGCAGCTGTGATTCCATTGGCGACGTCGGCGGCTGTGTCGACGGACGGCGCCACGGTAAACCGTTAAGGGGACCACAGCATCGTGGTTTGCACTCTCTTTCGTTGCTATACGTCACCGGGTGACTGCGAGCCGAGTCGCTGACCGGGATCCACCTCCTCGGCGCCCTTCGAAAGCGCATTGCAGTAGTCCCTCAACCGACCCAATTTTGAAGCCAATAGCACGTAAAGCACTGCCTGTGTCTTTCGAACAAGGTGCCGCGCTGGTGCCGCCTCTGCGAGAGAAAGCCGCCTGTCGTGCTGCCAGACTCCATGAACGATATGGTCTGCCTTGGGAACAATGGGGCTGCGTCAAGAGCTGCACGCCGACTCAACAGCCTCAGAATGATCCTGGCTCCTTATTGGCGAACTCCGTATCAAAAGATGACAGCAGCCATGATTGGAAAAACGTGTTGGCGCGAAAGCCCGACCTCGGAATAAGACTAGGAGCCTGGTGCTCTCAGCTTCGACGATGGAGTACGACGGGAAAGACACGTTCGAGGGGCTTTTTGCAAGGGGGGGAGGTGCACCAGCTCGTCTCTGTCATTGCTAGAGAATTTCTGAAGAAGGGCACGATTCTAGTATTATATTGGCGAGCTTTGTCGTGGATAGCGCCAGCGTCTGCAGGTGAAGACTCTTTTCGGGATCGAACTAAGGGTGAGTTCAATTCATGCCGACACCCTATTGCACGACCACCTGCGTACTGCATCTCGTCAAACTCTGCTGTCGCACCGCCCCACTACCTTGATCTTGGACGCCATGCTCGCGGCCTCAACGAAAGCGCCATGCTGTGACCGAACGTCCCATGCCCAGCGCCCCCTCGTCCCCTGGGTACTTTCGTGCACCAGTTCGTCGTCTGAATGCCTCTGTACGGCGCTTCTTTCGTGTATCCACCGCTTTCTCTGCAGCCGCCAGTCTTGCCATAGAAAGGCTCAGATGCGCGTGGGGGGCGCGCTCGTTGGCAGCCGGTGCGACGTCAGCCGCCACAAGCATCCCGGGAGGAGCTACAGTGCCCAGGCTTTGGCTGCCACCATCCCGAAGACCACGTTAGAATGAGTACCGACAATACTATGAAAGGAGATCCCCTCGTACTGTCCTGCTTATGAGCATGCCTCGCTACGTCCCCACTGCATGAAATGTGCTTCATATGGTTGGTTATCTGTTTTTTTCCTGCGGGACTGAAAGTGGGACTGAGACTAAATTTATTTCTCTGGTCAGAGGACGTCCTAAGACAGACTCTGGCTGGTTGACTACTCCACAAGCGCCACACGAATTGCATTCGCTCGTCAGCATCTCAGCGCTTTTTCATTTCTCTGGCGCCAACAGTGAAACGTCACTCGTTCACAAGCCGGTCTGGAATCTGATATGAGATAGTTCGCTTTCATGGCAGGGAAAAGTGATGTCTGCCCTGTGCACAGCCAGCGTGACGAAACCGCACACGCTTTTGTCTGAAGTGGCCTCTGGCAGTACATAAAAGCGTACTGCGCGCCCTTGCTCGAAAGCAGTCCTCGTCTCAGTCCACGAGGACAACAGCAGCGTACCAGCAATGCACGCACTGACACGTTCCAGTTCGTAGTGGCCTGAGCCGTCTTGCTCGCTTCAACTCGTGAACTTCGCTACCTTTTGACAGTTCTTCTATTGTTTCTTGAATTTCGATTGACTCGAACAGGATCAGGATTGGGCCCGAACGTTATCTGAATGGTGCACATCGTTCTTTTGTTGCGCCCACTCGCTGAGGTTGCTGGTTCTGCCGTTATTGTTTTTGTCCGCATCGGCCAGATTTTCAGCACCCCACCATTAAACTCCGTCATCAGAAGGAGGTCTGCGGTCTGTTGGCGGCTTCGCGGTGCGATTGCGCGCCGCAACCAGTCACAACTTATCCGGAGTGAAACGGAAGAACGCGGGTGCAAGCGCGGAAGTGTAAAAGAGCTGCGAGGTGTCTGCAGTGCTAGAGCAAGCTACATGGTGCCCGAAACCTGGGCACAACAAGGCACTAGCACGCGGAAAAAAGAGCCAGTGGTTTCTAGCACACTGGAGAACTAGGCCGGTTTCCTAGTCCTCACGGCAAAAAAAACTGGCATACCTGGGCTCATGACGGCTGCAAAAACCAGGGACTGTGGCAGAGCGCTGTCACGCTCTTCCGTTCAATTTATCATTGACAAGTAGGGATGGTGAGCGACGTTGCGTCCAAACCACAGGCTGGTGCGCGGCCCTGGACAGGATCTCGAGTTGTACCGAACTGTGAATATCCGATTTCATCATTCTCCAAGTACGGCATTCTTGGTTCAGTATTAATATGTAGGACGTTATAGGCAGTAGACAGCTAGCTCATAAATGTTTGATGACACGACTTCAGCACTATGGCAGTCGTGGTATACGAAAGGCCACAGACAAGCAAGAGAGGCCCCCCCGCCATCATTATCCTCGGCGTAGTCGCTGTCGGAGCCGCGACCTCTGGCCGCATCCTGGTCATCATCGGCAGGTGCGTAGTGCCGCTCGGCCGTCGCCACCTCGGCCGCATTTGGAGTCTTGTACGTGGCCGCGGACACGGCCGCCAGTTCCGCCACCTTGTCCTTGACCTTGCGAGCTTCAGCCTCGTTGAGATGGCGGTAGCGCTGAGATTGCCCCTGCTCGTCGTATTGCTAGCGCATCGCTCGGCCGGACACCAACAACTCTCGGGAAGCAAGGGAGAAAACGGCTCGGCCGGACACCAAGCACTCTCGGGCAGTATGGGAGAATACGGCCAGGCCGGACGCTAAGCACTTTCAGGCAGCCAAGCAGAAAACAGCACGACCGGACGCCAGACGCGCTCGGTAGCGAAGGGGAAAAACGGGAACACGACCGGTCGACGGGACTAGCAACGCAGCTTGGGCGCACGACGCCGTCGACGCGCGTGGCGCCACTCGTCCGTGTCCCTGCAGAGAGTTCGACGGATGAAACGGTGAGAGACGATCGACATTCGGTGGCGTGTCCCGGGGAAACACTGGCCAAGCAGCGTAAAAGTGCAGTGCACACAACAAACCGAATCGATCAACACTAAATAAAAATACTCGATCGCTCAATGGCGGCAGGTGAGGGGCGGTTGTTGTGTGCGGGCGAGCCGGGTGTTTTGGACAGCGGGGACACCTCTCTTGCGCAATGACACACAGACAGGGCGATCTGCGGATGTGAGAGCTGCGCGTCGGGAGTTTGCTGTTAGTCCCCGTTGATGTCGTCTGAGCCGCACCCACCCAGGCCCCGTGACCCGATGCGGACCAACGTTGGGTGCGGCGGGCGCGAGGCCGAGATTACCGTCAGCAGAGTCGGTGGCGCGGCGTTGGTGGAAGCGCGGTCTCCCCGCCGAATTCGGGGAGGGCGTCGACGCCCAGCGGTGAAAGGTGGCCCCGGCGATGGTTGGATGATGTCCGACGACATCAGGGCGATGGCCATAGACAAAGGTTTGGTAGACAGCCGAGAGATTGAGTTCGGGAAGGGGGGGGGTGGTAGATTCGGTGGCGTGATGGACGGATGATGTGTGAAGGTAGGGCGTAGTGTTCTCAAGTAAAGGCTGAGCGACCGTCGCAGGGGCTGGCCTCGCGGGCACCCAAATTAGCTGATACGTCGTTGGGCTGTACTACTATCAGACTTCAGCGTTGTGCAGCCAGTTTTGGCTCCCGAAGGGAGAACCGCTCAAAAGTAGTTCTTACCGAGGATCTGGGAAGGTAGAGCGCCTTACCGGTTGCGCTCCAACACCTTGAGCATGCTCTGCAGCT
>Ga0114956_1004949_pt1 | contig 10014 bp, 9 predicted proteins | sample MaitaG_FD_87304 | JGI IMG/M metagenome (GOLD analysis project Ga0114956, IMG submission 87304) | Marine algal microbial communities from Maine, USA - Maine_Asex2 metaG | ecosystem: Host-associated > Algae > Red algae > Unclassified | place: Maine, USA | collected 2015-01-05 | reverse complement strand
TAGAATGCCTTATCAAAACTTTAAACAGAATTTTACCAAAGGAAATTATGGGCATAAAATGACAAGAATTATTGCAGAGGCTTCATTTATAGAAAAGCAACAGCAACAAATAGACCTTCTAACCAAAAATGCTAAAGAACGGTATTTGGAATTAATCAAAAGCAACAGCAGGGACGACGTCTTATCATTCTCCGTTATTTCAAAACGGTTATGCAGTTTTAATGCATCCGATCTCCACGCACTTCTAACCCTTTGATCATCTCGGCTTCGAATTCAAGATATTCTTTCCACCTATTTGTGACTCTATCTTCCTCAAAATACAGTTTAGCAAGTTTTAGGAACATTTTGTAGTGGCCGGCCTCTGATACCATGAAGTGATGGTAGAAGTCCTGTAGTTCCTTCTCTTGGAGGTGGAGAGAGAGAAGTCTGAATCGCTCGCAACTACGTGCTTCTATCAATGCGAAGGTTAATAGTTTTTCTAGTAGACGATCTTCCCTCGAACCTCCTTTTCTTTGAAATTTTAGTAGCTCATTGACGTAAAGGTCCTTGCGCTGCATTCCTAGAGTGAGATTCCTTTTGCGTATCTCTTTGACGACCATTCTGAAGTGTCCCCACTCTTCGGTTACAATCGGGGATAGCTCATCTACAAGCTCTGTATGTTCTGGGTAATTAGTAATTAGGGATATACCAGATATAGCTGCTTTTTGCTCACAGTATGCATGGTCTGTAAGTATATCTTCTAGACTTTTCTCCGTGAGGTCGACCCATCTAGGATCAGTAGGTAATTCTAAACCAAGTTTCGTTTTAGTCAAGCTTAAGAACTTTTAAGACACTCTGCCTGATTGATAAGGAAGTCTACCTCGTATATCTCATACTCTTCATATCCAGTACTCCAGATGACGCCTATCTTGTCCAGCTCAGTCTTAGATAACTGCTTGAACTCTGATTTTTCCATCGGATAATTAGTCTGATATACGGTGACACCTGTCAATGGTTCTATATGACCTGTTGAGGCTGTTATATTGTAAAGATTGACCGTCTCTCCATTGATTAATTTGATCCTAATACCGCTACCTTTATCTAGTGATCCATAGGTCTTATTTGCTTTTATAGATGCTATCCTTACTTCGAATGAGAGATAATAAAGACCACCTACTTTAGATAACTTAGCATTACAGGTTAAGTAGTCTTTTTCTTTGAAGTAATTTTTGATATTAGGATGTGTGTAGCCAAAGAGGAACCCACTTTCCATTTCCGTTCTTTCTTTACGCGTCCTTTTATCTATTCCTTTTTGCTTGATGTTGCATTCTACATCTGGAGGGTTTCTGAGTACATCATTATCATCAGTATCAAAAGAATAGTAGGTAAGTTCTCTTTTGATGTCCCTATCCCTGATCTCCGCCTCAGAGAATTGTGGAGCGGGTAGGCTTATGTCACTATTCTTGTATTGCTTATCGACTGCAGAATCATTATTTACCTGGTCTGAGAGTTCTTCTTCTTCTTCTTCTTCTTCTTCAATTGTAACATAGCTGCTACCTCCAAATTCAGTATAGTTCTGTCTGAGGGTTTGGTATAATTTAGAATCGAAGCCTTGTTTATCGATTCTATCTACCGATATCTTAAACTGCTTAAAAGCGTCCATCTCTTTTTCTAGATCATACTCTGACAGATAATATTGCAGTTTACGTTCCTCTAGTCTTTTGAGTGATAGGTCATCTAGTTGATTTTTTTTGGCTTTCTTGATATCGCCTTTGATATCAGAGATATTTCTTTTGTTGTTGGATTGCTTTTGTTTTATGTCTTTATAAGTTGCCAGGATATCAGTTCTCATGGATTGGTAGTCGTCTTGCTCCCTATTGACGAATGCCATTTGAGCTTCCACTTTCTTTTCTACTGGGGTATTGATTATACTCTCGTTAACAGTCTTGACCGTATCTTGATATTCTGACCAAGTACCATCAGGATTTATGACGATCTTCTGACCACTCTGAGCGGTAATTATCTTTTGCGTATAAGCCGGGTAGGCTAATAAAGAAAGGCAAGTGAGAACAAATAGAATTAGTGGTTTGATCACCCTTTTTAGTTAATTTTGGTGCGGATATTATAAAGATATGCGTCTTTACTTATAAAGATTGATATCCAAATATATCAAGAAAATGATGTTGTAGCAATCTTGAAACCTTAAACAAATATTAATGAGATCTAATGTTTTACATTTTATCCTGCCAACGACCCTGATAGGACTGGTTTTGTTGGGTTTTGTGGCTTGTCAAGATCAAAATACACAATCAGATAATATTGAATTTAAAACCATAAATGTGGAATATCCTACTACTTATCAGGATAAGAGTGTATTAGAAGACTATCATGGCACCCAAGTTGCGGACCCATATCGTTGGCTAGAAGATGATAGTTCAGAAGAAACAGGCGATTGGGTAGATACTCAGAATAAGGTTACGTTTGACTATCTATCAAAAATTCCTTACCGCCAAAAGATCAAAGATCGATTTGAAAAGATCTGGAATTTTGAGAAGTATGGTACGCCATTCAAAAGAGGAGACTCTTACTATTTTTTTAAGAATGATGGACTCCAGAATCAATATGTGCTTTATCGACAAAAGGGGGATGACTCAGAAGTAGTACTAGATCCTAATACTTTTTCGGATGATGGGACAAGTTCGCTAGCGGGATATGGATTTAGCAAAAACGGTAAGTACCTAGCTTACCAAATATCAGAAGGAGGATCCGACTGGAGAACAGTAAAAGTCCTAGACTTAGAATCAGGCAGACAGTTAGAAGATGATCTAGAGTGGGTAAAGTTCTCAGGAGTATCATGGTATGAAGATGGATTCTACTATTCTCGATATCCAGAGCCTAAAGCAGATGATGAGCTATCTGGTAAAAATGAATATCATGCTGTCTATTATCATAAGTTAGGAGATGATCAAAGTAAAGATCGATTAGTCTTCGAGGATAAGGAAAATCCACTCAGGAATGTTTATGCAGGTACAACAGACGATGAACGGTTTATGACCTTTGGACAATCCGCATCCACTAGTGGTAATTCTCTATCATTCGTAGACCTGACTACTGCAGATCAGCGGATCGTAAATGTTGTAGCAGAATTTGAAAATGATTTTCAAGTAATAGATAATATAGATGGTAAGCTTCTTGTCATGACCAACTACAATGCGCCTAATCAAGAGATAATATTAATAGACTCAAAAAATCCAGCAGAAGCAAATTGGAAGAAGATAATCCCAGAATCGGAAGATGCGCTAAGAGGAGCGTCGATCATTGGTAATAAGATATTTGCTTACTACTTGCATGATGCTAGTTCTCAGGTTAAAGCTTACAGTCTTGATGGTGAGTACCTGAGGGACGTAGATCTACCGGGTATTGGCTCAGTAGGCGGAATGAGAGGTAAGAAAGATAGTAACGAGGCATTTTATTCTTTCTCATCATACACTTACCCGCAGACTATTTTCAAGTTTGATACCGAGACTTTTGAGACCGAGGTATTTAGGAAGCCAGAAGTAGATTTTGATCCAACTGCGTACAAGACTGAGCAGGTCTGGTATGAGAGCTATGATGGTACTGAAGTGCCTATGTTTTTGACTTACAAGAAGGATCTGGTCTTGGATGGTACTAATCCTACTTTACTCTATGGATACGGTGGTTTTGACATTGCTATCTCGCCGAGTTTTAATATAACGAAGATACCTATGCTAGAGAATGGAGGCATTTATGCCGTAGCCAACATAAGAGGAGGAGGAGAGTTTGGTAAGAAATGGCATGAGGCAGGTACCAAGGGACAAAAGCAAAATGTATTCAATGATTTTCAAGCTGCCGCAGAATATCTCATCGAGAAGAAATATACATCATCAGAGAAGCTAGCAATCCAGGGAGGATCAAATGGTGGACTGCTAGTAGGTGCTTGCATGACTCAGCGACCAGACCTGTTTAAAGTTGCCTTTCCTGCTGTTGGAGTGTTGGATATGCTTCGATATCATAAGTTCACTATCGGCTGGGCATGGGCATCTGATTATGGAAGCAGCGATAATGCTACAGACTTTGACTATCTCATCAAGTATTCTCCGCTACACAATGTGCAACCAGCAGCATACCCAGCTACGATGATCACGACTGCAGACCATGACGATAGGGTAGTCCCAGCTCATTCATTTAAATTTGCTGCCGAGCTACAGAAACAACATACTGGCGAAAATCCTGTTTTAATAAGGATTGAGAAAAGTGCGGGTCATGGCGCTGGGAAGCCTACCTCTAAAATTATTGAAGAACAAGCAGACCTATTATCATTTATGTTTTATAATATGAATGAACAAGTAAATTTTCCTGTTAAAGGCTGATGAGGCAAATTATAGATTTCGTGATTTTTAATATTGGTGACTATCCTGTTAGGATATGGGATATCCTTGATATTATAATCGTCTCGTATCTAGTCTATCGGGTATATAAGTTGCTTAGGGGGACCATAGGATTTACGATATTCATCGGAGTATTAGCATTGTCAGCGGTATGGTGGTTAGTAGGTGTGCTAGAGATGAAGTTGCTGACTTTGGCATTGGGTAGGTTCTTTGCCTATGGTGTATTGATATTGATCATTGTTTTTCAACAAGAGGTTAGACGATTTTTACTGCTTCTTGGAGATACTACACTCAAGGGAAGAATGAATTTCCTGAATCGATTCTTCGGTGAATCTGATGATGATGATCATGAGGTCAGTCCTCATATCAGTGATGTATTCAAAGTTATAAAACATCTGAGTAAGACACGTACAGGAGCCTTGATCGTATTTGATAGAGATACCGGCAGCTCTCATTTAAACTCTTCTGGAGTAATGATAGATGCAGCACTGTCGGCACCACTGTTAAACAATATCTTCTTTAAGAATGCACCACTACATGATGGAGCGCTAGTGATCAATAAGAATAGGATAGTAAGAGCAAGTGTGATCCTACCAGTCACTAATAAATTGGACATATCCAATAAGTATGGATTGAGGCATAGAGCGGCACTAGGCGTATCTGAGATCGCAAATGTATCGACACTAATTGTCTCGGAAGAAACAGGAGCTATCTCTACAACATCTGGTGGTAAATTACGTATGGATATAGACGATACAACGCTCAAAATATTTTTAAGAAAGAATCTATAAAACAATAAATGAAAGCAGTACAAGACCATATCAAACAGAATAAGAAAAGATATCTAGACGAACTCTTAGAGGTATTAGAGATTCCCTCGATCAGTGCAGATAGTAAGTACGACAAGGATGTGCGCAGAGCCGCAAAATTCGTTGCTGCTAAACTCAAAGCTGCTGGAGCTAAGAAAGTAAAGCTCTATGAAACGGAGGGGCATCCAATTGTGTATGGAGAAAGGTTAGTGGATAAGTCATTACCTACTATCCTTGTCTATGGGCACTATGATGTGCAACCGCCAGACCCTTTAGAGCTGTGGGATTCTCCACCATTTAAGCCGGTGATCAAGAAGACTAAGATACATCCTAAAGGAGCAATATTTGCCCGAGGAGCTTGCGATGATAAAGGACAGGCATATATGCATATCAAGGCATTTGAGAGTATGGTAGCTACGGATTCGTTGCCATGCAATGTTAAGTTCATGATAGAAGGCGAAGAAGAAGTGGGCTCAGATAACTTGGGTATCTTCTGCAAAGAGTATAGAAAGATGTTAGCCTGCGATGTAGTGCTACTGTCTGATACTTCTATCATTGCAAATGATGTTCCTTCTATCACAACTGGGCTTAGAGGTCTTAGCTATTTAGAAGTAGAAGTGACTGGTCCTAACAGAGATCTACACTCAGGTGTCTATGGAGGAGCAGTGGCAAATCCTTGTAACATACTTTGTGATATGATCGCCTCTATGCATGACAAGAATAATAAGATCGCTATCCCTGGATTTTATAAGGATGTGAAGACGGTGAGTGCTAAAGAACGTAAGGAGATGAACAAGGCTCCTTTCTCACTAGCAAAATATAAGAAAGACCTCAAGGTAAAAGATGTAAGAGGAGAGAAAGGTTATACGACATTAGAGCGTACGTCTATCAGACCTACACTGGATGTTAATGGTATCTGGGGTGGTTATATTGGTGAAGGTGCTAAGACCGTTTTGCCATCAAAGGCATTTGCTAAGATCAGCATGAGATTAGTTCCTGATCAGGACTCAGCTACGATCACAAAATTATTTAGCAAACACTTCAAAAGTATCGCACCTCCGGGAGTGACTGTCAAGGTAACTCCGCATCATGGTGGGACACCTGCCGTGACGCCTACTAATACGCCAGAGTACAAGGCAGCAGCATTAGCGATGGAGAAAACGTTTGGTAAGAAACCCCTACCGCAGCGAGGAGGAGGTAGTATACCGATCGTTGCTTTATTTGAAAAAGTATTCGGTGTCAAGTCAGTCCTGTTGGGCTTTGGACTTGATTCAGATGATATACATTCCCCTAACGAACATTTTGGACTATTTAATTATTATAGAGGTATCGAGACGATTCCATACTTCTACAAGTATTATTGTGAACTAAAAAAATAGAAGTGAAATATTTATCGATTATTGTATTATTATTTGTTGCTCTACAAGGAAGTGCTCAGGAGGTAATTTTGAATACTTATGAAGATAGCATCAGCTATAGCATAGGTATAGTCCTAGCTCAGAATATCAAGAAAGAAGGGGTTAAGGGGGTAGATCCTTTTATGCTAGGTCAAGCGGTCCAAAATGTATTGGACGGTACAGCGCTGAGCATGGATAAAGTAGAAGCAGACAAGTTTTTTAAAAATCATTTGACACAATTAAGAAATAGCGCAGGTATGGAAAATAAATTAGCGGGCGAAAAATTCCTAGCAGAAAATGCAAAGAAAGCCAATGTGCATATACTCCCTAGTGGAGTGCAGTATGAAGTGATCACAGAAGCACCTGTAGGAATGCCTGAGATACATCCTACATTACAGAGTGAAGTGACGACACATTATCAAGGTACATTGGTAGATGGTACTGTATTCGATAGTTCGGTCCAGCGGGGAGAGCCGATTACCTTTAGGCTCGGCAGAGTGATCAAAGCATGGCAAGAAGTATTGCCACTGATGAAGCCAGGAGAAACGTACAAGATATACAGCCCTTATGAGCAGGCATATGGTGAGCAAGCGGCTGGTCCAAATATCAAGGCATTCTCTGCGCTGATATTTGAGATAGAGCTGATCTCTATCAACTAGAAGTCTTATTCATGCATATTGATATCATCAGTTGTGTTCCTGATCTGCTAGCATCACCGCTGCAGCATTCTATCTTGAAGCGTGCTCAAGAGAAAGGGCTCCTCAGTGTAGCCGTCCATGACTTGAGAGAGTTTGGTGCTGGTAATTATAGGCAGATAGATGATTATCAATATGGAGGAGGAGCTGGGATGGTGCTGATGCCTGAGCCGCTTAGCCAGATGATAGACAAGCTCAAGGCTGAGCGAGAATATGGGGAGATCATATATCTAGCTCCGGATGGAGAATTACTGACTCAAGGTATGGCTAACAAGCTGTCATTAGCGCAGAACCTGATGTTTGTTTGTGGACATTACAAAGGCATCGACGAGCGGATTCGAGACCATTATATCACGATGGAGATTTCTATCGGTGATTATGTTTTGTCGGGTGGAGAGTTAGCAGCGTTAGTTCTAGTAGATTCCCTAGGTCGGCTTCTGCCAGGCGTTCTCAATGATGAAAGTTCAGCATTGACGGATTCATTTCAGGATGATATGTTAGCGCCACCAGTTTACACAAGACCTGCTGACTTCAAAGGTTGGAAAGTGCCAGAAGTACTATTGTCGGGACATGATAAAAAAATAGAAGACTGGCGATTTGATGAAGCGCTGAAAAGAACTAAAGAGCGAAGACCAGATTTGTTAGAGAGGGACGAGTAGGGGTTTAGATCTACAATTAAGGGGTGACTCTAAGTCACCTTCTGAATACTTCTACTTTGGCTTAGAGTCTCCGATTAATACTGTTAAGCAAAAAAGTATATCATCAATGGACAAAGTATCATAGTCCCATCCAATAATCCCGAATAATAATAATCAGACTTTTGCTTAGAAGCATAGATGATAACGAACATCAGTAGGATATAAAAACTAAATAGAGTAAAGTAAGCAGTGTCACTTAGAATTCCCTGAGTTCGTAAACTGAAGTTGATCAATAAGATCAAGAAGACCGTAACTACGCTTAGCCGCTTCGCTCCTTCGATTCCTAGAGCATGTACAAGCGTATTCACATTGGTCTCTTTGTCTATCTCATGATCACGAATGTCAAATGGAATAGTGATAGCAAAAACAAATAGAATTCTTTCTGCGACAATCAATGATCTTGATGTAAGGCTCAGTTGGTCTGCTCCAAATAGCATAGGTATCAAGGCCGTGATATAAGCCCAGACAACTGCAATCAAAAAAATCTTGATATAATTATAGTCTCTGAGTCTATATTTATTTTTAAAAACAGGAAGTACGTAAGTGATAGAAAATATAGAAGGCAAGACTAGGTACAGCATCACATTAAGCGGTAAAAAAAAGAAAAGGACTATGCATGCGATGAGTCCTAATGCTGCATAGACTTTGATATGTGATGCGTATTGTTTGATAATAGTAAATCTACCTTCCTTTATCCAAGAGGGCATACGTTGAAATCCTATGATTCGATGGGTGCAATAGATGAATACCGTAGCAGCAAAACCAAACAAATAATAATATAAACTTACCTGAATATCAAAAAGCTGAGCAGTCTGAAATATCAAAGCAACCGCAGCTAAGCCAATGTGTAAGCTACTATAGATATAGAAATTGACAAGTTTTAAAATGGCATTCACATTGGGCTAAGTGCTAGAAGTATTTAAAGTTGTGATTCTTTTTAATTCTGAGAAGTACTTCATAAATGAGCTTGATTACATTCTCTACATCATCCTTATGTGCCATCTCCACGGTAGTATGCATGTATCTAAGAGGTAGAGATATCAATGCCGATGGCACACCTCCATTACTATAAGCAAATGCATCCGTATCAGTACCTGTCGATCTAGAAGATGCAGATAGTTGATACGGTATTTTCTTTTTCTTAGCAGTATCGATGATGAGTTCTAGCAGGTTAGTCTGTACTGCCGGAGCAAAGGTCAGTGATGGGCCTTCTCCAGATATAGTATCACCTTGTATCTGTGGTTTGACAAGTGGGGTATGCGTATCGTGACATACGTCAGTGACGATTGCAACATCAGGCTTGATCGTATGAGCGATCATTTCTGCACCTCTTAGTCCTATCTCTTCTTGCACTGCATTTACGATGTATAGAGAGTAAGGGAGTTTCTTTTTGTTTTTCTTGAGGAGTCGAGCTACCTCTGCTATACAGAAACCGCCCATACGATTATCAAGTGCTCTACCTACGTAATAACGATCGTTAAGCATGTGCAATTCGTCAGGATAGGTAATCACACAACCTATGTGAATGCCCATTTCCTCAACTTCTTCTTTGTCCTTAGCACCTACATCTATGAATATGTTTTCAGTAGTAGGAGAGAGGTTTGCATTTTTTCCTTTTCTTGTATGAATTGCTGGCCATCCAAAGACGCCTTCTACGATTCCTTTCTTGGTGTGGATATTTACCTTTTTAGAGGTAGCGATGATATGGTCTGACCCGCCATTTCTTATTACACTTATAAAGCCCTTATCCGAGATGTAATTAACAAACCAAGAGATCTCATCTGCATGTCCCTCTATGACTACTTTATAATCTTGTCCTGGATTGATGATGCCATAACAGGTGCCATAGTTATCAAGCTCCCATTCATCGATGTAAGGCGTGATATAATCTAGCCATATTTTTTGACCCTCTTTTTCAAACCCTGTAGGTGAGGCGTTATTCAAATATTTATGCATGAACTCCTCAGAGCTCTTAGTTATAATTGACATTTGGTTCTACGTTAGTTATGAGTCCAGTTCTCTGGGTC
>Ga0114956_1004948_pt1 | contig 10015 bp, 7 predicted proteins | sample MaitaG_FD_87304 | JGI IMG/M metagenome (GOLD analysis project Ga0114956, IMG submission 87304) | Marine algal microbial communities from Maine, USA - Maine_Asex2 metaG | ecosystem: Host-associated > Algae > Red algae > Unclassified | place: Maine, USA | collected 2015-01-05 | reverse complement strand
TAAAGCTTTCATTCCAAATTTAGAGAGTTGAGTGCGTTGACCAGGCGCCAAAGAACCAATACCACCAATTTGAATACCAATAGAAGCGAAGTTGGCAAAACCACAAAGCATATAGGTTGCCATAATCACGGATTTTTGATACTTTAAATGTATCGGATTTGTGACGTCTTTTAAATCTGCCAACTGTATATAGCCTATAAATTCACTTGCGGCTAACTTAATGCCTAATAATTGACCCATAAGTGCCATATCTTCTTGAGCTATTCCTATTAACCACATTAAAGGTGCAAATGTATAACCCAATATAAGTTCTAGCGAAAGTGATTCGTAAGGAGTATTTGCTGTGACCCAATCATTGATTGAGGTAATATCTCCAATGCCTCCCAAAATTCCATTAATCATAGCGATGAATGCAACGAAGACGAGTAACATGGCGCCAACGTTGACAGCTAATTTCAAACCCTCTGTTGTACCATTGGCTATGGCTTCTAAAATATTTGAGCCAATTTTTTCTTGAGAAACATTAACGTCTGTATTAATTTCTTCAGTTTGCGGAAAGAGTATTTTAGAAATAACAATAGCTCCTGGCGCAGCCATTACTGATGCAGCTAATAAATGCTTAGCGTAGAATAATTGTAAGTCTTTGTCTTCTCCACCTAAAAATCCGATGTAAGCAGCTAATACTGCTCCAGCAACGGTTGCCATTCCGCCAATCATTACTAATAAGATTTCAGACTTATTCATTTTTTCTAAATAAGCTTTAATCAATAAAGGAGCTTCCGTCTGACCTAAAAATATATTGCCAGCAACACTTAAACTTTCAGCTCCAGAAATACCTAAAACTTTAGTTAATAACCAGCCCATTCCCTTTACCACTTTTTGAATTATGCCTAAGTAGAATAAAACAGAGGTTAGTGCCGAAAAGAAGATAATTGTCGGTAATACTTGAAAGGCAAAAATATAGCCAAAAGAATTTATATCTAACATGCCACCAAATAAGAATTCACTACCAGCTTGGGTAAAACCAAGTATGGCGATAAAACCTTTACCAATATATTCAAAACCTGTTTTTATAAATTCTACTTTAAGAACTCCAACCGCAATAATAAGTTGAAATGTTAAACCAATTCCGACTGTTCTCCAATTAATAGCTTTACGATTACTGCTGAATAAAAAGGCTATGAAAAGTAATGTAACCATTCCTAAAACACCTCTCCAGAGACTATTAATAGAGAAGCCTTGATTCGGAATAATTTCTGCAAACTCTGAATTATTACTAGTTTCTTTTAATAAGTCATTTTTAGTCGCACTAAAAGTTCCTTTAGTTGAAATTAAACCATTATTAGTTCTGAGAAACAAAGTCGAATCAGTCAATTGAATTCGATATGTTTCTATTGTATCATTAGGTAATTCATAATATAACTGTAGTATATTGTTTTGATAAGTATAGTCACCAGAAGCTATTCTAGAATTTTTCGATTTTAAAAATGTAAACGTACCATTTTTAAATTCTAACAATTTTAAGTCTTCAATATCGAGAAAGCTTTCTCCAAAACCAATAAATGTTTCATCGGGAGTATATTCCCAAGTTTTCTCAAGCTCTTGTGCTGTAATTGAAGAAAGTCCAATAAAAAAAGCAAATAGCGCTGTGAAAAAAAACTTAGTCATAAAAAGTATATGTTAGTTAGCGTTTGGAAATCTCGTCACGTATTTTGGCAGCCTTTTCATAATCTTCATTAGTTACAGCTTCGTCTAGAAGGGTATTAAGTTCTTCGAGAGATTTATTCTTATAACTTTCGTTTTCCATTGAAGCTGCTTCTATTTCTTCTGCGATAATATCGTCCACAAGAATACTATCTTGTTCGTCATCATCCTTTTTAGGGTTCATTTTAAGATAGATTCCGGCTTTATCTAAAATGTTTTTATAGGTAAATATTGGTGCCTGAAAACGCAAAGCCAAAGCAATAGCGTCACTAGTTCTGGCATCGATAATTTCTTCAATCTTATCGCGTTCGCATATTAAACTTGAATAAAACACACCGTCAACCAATTTATGAATAATCACTTGCTTCACCACAATATCAAAACGGTCTGCAAAGTTCTTGAATAAATCGTGAGTAAGCGGACGAGGAGGACGAATTTCTTTTTCTAAAGCAATAGCAATAGATTGTGCTTCAAAAGCACCAATAACAATTGGTAACTTTCTGTCACCATCAACTTCATTGAGGATTAAGGCATACGCACCATTTTGAGTCTGGCTATAAGAAATGCCTTTAATATTTAAACGAACTAAGCTCATATTTTAATCTAAATTCCTCAGCACTTTTCGCTGCGGTAAATGTTTCTACCTTTTGTTAGAAAAAGTCATAATTCTGATTTTAGAATTATAGCTAAGGCAAAACACAAAGAACTGTTTAAATTAGGACTTTACCAAACTGCATCATAAGATTTCGATTTGGAGCTAATTTAAACAGCCCTTGTGTAAATATACAAGATAATTAATTATGCGTTTGCAACCTTAAAAGCCTTTAATTTTTCTATAAGTTTTGGCACAACTTCAAAAGCATCACCTACAATACCATAGTCTGCAGCTTTAAAGAAAGGAGCTTCTGCATCTGTATTAATAACAACTTTTACTTTAGAAGAGTTTATACCTGCTAAATGCTGAATTGCTCCAGAAATACCAATAGCAATATATAGATTAGACGCTACAGGTTTACCTGTTTGCCCAACATGCTCGCTATGTGGTCTCCATCCTAAATCAGAAACGGGTTTAGAGCAAGCCGTCGCTGCTCCTAATACCTCTGCCAATTCTTCTATCATTCCCCAATTTTCTGGGCCTTTTAAACCTCTTCCGCCAGAAACTACGGTTTCGGCATCTGCAATGCTTACTTTATCAGTGGCTCTATCCACAGACTCAACTTTGACACCAGATTCTGGTAAAGAAGGTGAAAATTCTTCAACTGAAGCATTTCCACCAGATTCGACCAAGCCAAAAGAATTGTTAGATAAGCCAACAACTTTGACGTCTGTATTAATTTCCGTATTTGCGAATGCTTTATTTGTAAATACCGAACGTTTTACCGTAAATGGAGATGTACTAGATGGTACTTCAACCACATTAGAAACATAACCTGCATCTAAACCAACGGCTAATATTGGTGCTAAATATTTACTATCTGCACTTGCACTTACAATAACCACTTTTGCATCTTCTTGTTTTGCAGCTTCTGCTATTGCAGCAGCATAAGTTTTAGCATTAAACTTATTTAAGGCATCATTTTTTATAGAAAGCACTTTAGCAGCTCCATAGTTCCCTAAACTTTCAGCATTATCTGCATTAAAAGTAACAGCGGTAACTGATGTTCCCATTTTATCTGCAATAGCTTTAGCATAAGATACTACTTCTAGACCTGCTTTCTTAAACTTTCCGTTTTCGGATTCTGTATATACTATAATTGACATAATCTTTTAAATTTTAAATTTTAAAATTTCAAGTATCAAATTCCAATTCGTAAACTTTTGGAACTTAAAGTTTGAGCTTTGGAATTTGTTTTTTAAATCACTTTAGCTTCATTATGAAGCAAGTTTACTAATTCATCTATATTATCTGCATCAACTAATTTCACAGCACCTTTTGGCGCTGGTTTTTCAAAACTTACAGCTTTAGTTTCTGCACTAGCGTCAGTTGGTTCAACAACATTTAATGGTTTTTTACGTGCCATCATAATACCTCTCATGTTTGGGATACGTAAATCACTTTCTTCAACCAAACCTTTTTGTCCACCAATAACCAATGGTAAAGATGTACTAACTGTTTCTTTACCACCATCAATTTCTCTCACCGCTTTTGCATTTGTGCCATCAATTTCGAGACTTATGCAATTGGCAACAAAATTAGCATCTATCATAGCTGCTAACATTCCTGGTACCATTCCACCATTATAATCAATAGATTCTCTACCAGCAATTACCAGATCATAACCACCATCATTAACGACTTTTGCCAATTGTTTTGCAACGGCATAACCATCAGTAGCTTCAGTGTTTACTCTAATTGCAGCATCTGCTCCTATTGCCAAAGCTTTTCTTAAAGTAGGCTCTGTTTCTGCACCTCCAACATTAACAACATCTACACTAGCAGCTTGTTTTTCTTTAAACCACATGGCACGTGTTAGGCCAAATTCGTCATTAGGATTTATTACAAACTGAACACCATTAGTGTCAAATTTTGTATCTCCATCCGTGAAATTAATCTTCGATGTTGTATCAGGAACATGACTAATACATACTAATATTTTCATAAAAAATTATTTTTAAAATGTCTTTTTCTATCGTGTACGAAGATAAATATAAAAATCTGAATTTTACTATGCACGCATAGTAAAATTATTGTTTTTTTAAAAAAATGAATAATTGTATGTCTAATTAACACTATAATCTTCATTAATTGAGAAATCAATTACAGTTAGTGGTATATATAATGAGAGCTGAGATATCATATTATTAGGATTAAATTTTTATGACACTCATTATTTTAAAATTAAACCGAATTATTCCTATTTTTGTTTTTCGAATAAAAACAATAGAATGAAGACAATTCAATTTAGAGAAGCTATTTGCGAGGCTATGAGCGAAGAGATGCGCAGAGATGAAAGCATTTATCTCATGGGTGAAGAAGTAGCAGAATATAATGGTGCTTACAAAGCATCTAAAGGGATGTTAGATGAATTTGGCGCTAAACGTGTTATTGATACTCCGATTGCAGAACTTGGTTTTGCTGGTATCGCGATAGGTTCAACAATGACAGGAAATAGACCTATCGTAGAATACATGACCTTTAATTTCTCTTTAGTTGGGATTGACCAAATTATAAATAATGCTGCAAAAATTAGACAAATGTCTGGCGGACAGTTTAATTGTCCAATAGTTTTTAGAGGACCAACAGGTTCTGCTGGTCAGTTAGGAGCAACACATTCGCAGGCTTTTGAGAATTGGTTTGCAAATACACCTGGCTTAAAGGTTGTTGTACCATCAAACGTATATGATGCAAAAGGATTGCTGAAATCTGCTATTAGGGATGATGATCCAGTAATCTTTATGGAAAGTGAGCAGATGTATGGAGATAAAGGAGAAGTGCCAGAAGGAGAATATGTGATTCCAATTGGTGTTGCTGAAATAAAGCGTGAAGGTACAGATGTTACCATCGTATCTTTTGGGAAGATTATTAAAGAAGCGTACAAGGCAGCGGACGAATTAGAGAAAGATGGCATTTCTTGTGAGATTATAGATTTACGTACCGTACGTCCTATGGATAGAGATGCGATTTTAAAATCGGTAAAGAAAACAAACAGATTGGTGGTTTTAGAAGAAGCTTGGCCTTTTGGAAATGTAGCTACTGATATCACTTACTTAGTACAGTCAGAAGCGTTTGATTATTTAGATGCTCCTGTTGTAAAAATTAATACCGCAGATACTCCTGCACCTTATTCACCTGTTTTATTAGCAGAATGGTTACCAGACCACCAAGATGTTATTAAAGCAGTGAAAAAAGTAATGTACAAATAAATAGCAGTTTTCTGCGTTTAGTTAACTTCATTAACAATTGTAAAGCTTAGTTTAGCACGGTTGTTGATGAAGTTTCTTTTTAATATGAAAATAAAACTAGTAATAGTCTTTTTATTTGCCGGATTTTTATCTGCTTTAGCACAAACAAAAGTGAGTGGTTACGTGTATGATGAAAGTAATGAGCCTATTGCATTTGCTAATGTGCTCTTCAAAGGTTCTACTGAAGGTACAATTACCAATGAAGACGGGAAGTTTTACTTAGAGTCTGACGAAACTTGGGAAACACTTATTGTGTCATTCTTAGGTTTTGAAATGCAAGAATTGGCGTTAACCAAAAAAGTTAATTACGATTTAAAATTCACCTTAAAAGAAGAAGCATCTTCATTAGATGAAGTTTTGATCGTCACAGGAAAACAATCGAAAAAAGCATCTGAAAATCCTGCGATACGTATTCTTAAGAAAATATGGGAACGCAAACGCCAAAACGGATTAAAACAGTTTAAACAGTACGAGTACGATAAATACGAAAAAGTAGAATTTGATCTTAACACCATTGATAGCACTCTTATAAAAAGTAAGCTCTTTAAAGGTATGGAATTTGTTTTCGAAGAAGTGGACACTTCTAATATTACAGGCAAAACTTATTTGCCTATTTTTTTAAATGAAGCTTTCAGTAAAGTTTATGGCGATAATGCATTAAACAAGGAAAAAGAAGATTTAAAGGGTAATAAAAATTCGGGTTTTAGTAACAATCAAACCATTATTGGTTTTATTGATGATCTTTATTCAGATTTTAATATCTACGATAATTACCTTAAGTTTTTTGATAAAAGTTTTGTGAGTCCGTTGTCTAAAACAGGAATTCAAACCTATAACTACGTTTTATCCGATAGTGCTTTTATAGACAATAAATGGTGCTATAATATTATCTATTATCCACGACGAAAAAATGAATTGACATTTAAAGGAGACTTTTGGGTTAATGATTCTACGTATGCTATAAAGGATATAAATCTTCAAGCATCTAAAAGCGCCAATATTAACTGGGTTAAAGAGATTTATATAGAGCAAGAGTTTGAAGTTCTTAATGATACGCTCTTTTTAATAAAGCGCGATTATATGCTCTCGGATTTTGTGCTCAATAAAAAGGAAAAGTCTCGAGGTGTTTATGGAAAACGAACCACCTTATACGACAATTATCAATTTGACATACCCAAGGACAAAAAGTTCTACGACGTAGAAGTTTACAGCTATGATCAAGATGCCTATAATCGTGATGATGAGTTTTGGGAATTAAACCGATTAGAATCCCTAAACAATAACGAAAAAGGGGTTTACAAAATGCTAGACACACTAAAAACCGTCAAAAAATTTAAAAATCTTTATAATATAGGAAGTATTCTAGCTTCAGGATATATAGAAGTGCCCAGCCTTAATTTAGATATTGGACCAGTATTTTCTGTTTTTGGGTCTAATGAAGTTGAGGGAACTCGAATTAGGGCAGGAGGACGAACCTATTTTGGTCCAAACGATATTTGGAGAGTGGAAGGCTTTTTGGCTTATGGTTTTAAAGATGACAAGTTTAAATATGGTATTTCGGGAAAATGGTTAATTGACAAAAAAAATCGATTGATAATTTCTGGCGGAAACCGACGCGATGTAGAACAAATAGGTGCAAATCTAACAGCCTCTACAGATGTTCTTGGTCGTAGTTTGGCATCTTCTGCAGTTCTTGGCACGAGTATCAATGATAAATTAACCACTGTAAATTTAACCACTGTTGCTTTAGAAATAGAACCCAGTAGAAACTTTTTGATTAGAACAAGCGGAACCTATCGGACTTTAGAATCTGCTTCACCAACGTTTAGTTTAGACTATAATGATCCGGAATCTCCTACAGGGATTTCTTCAGAAGTCAAACAGTTCGAAACGGCGTTATCATTGTCTTATTTTCCTAAGCGGAAAATGACAGGTTTTGGTGTAGAACGTCGCACAGCAAATGATGGTTTTGCAAGTTTATTTGCACAAGTGACTCGTGGAGATCAATCTTTGTTTAACAGCGATTTTAATTATACCAAAGTTCAGTTTTCATATATACAACCATGGCGAATTGGCGGTTTTGGTAGACTCACTACAACGGTTGAAGCAGGAAAAACATTTGGAGCAGTACCATTAGCATTACTGAATGTAGTGCCAGGAAACCAATCCTATTTTTCTATCTACAATACATTTCCGCAATTAGATTTCTATGAATTTGTCACAGATACCTATACCTCATTGCACTTAGAACACAATTTTAACGGACGCGTTTTCTCAAGAATCCCTTTTCTAAAAAAATATAATTTAAGAGCCATTATTGGTATTCGTGGAGTTTGGGGAGATATTTCTCAAGAAAATATCGCGCTCAACACCACAGGAAATCCAGTTGAAACACCTTTAATTGCTCCAAATGATGAAATGTATTACGAATACAGCATCGGTGTTGGTAATATCTTCAAAATTCTACGAATAGATTTTAATTTTAGAGGGAATTATCTAGATACACCTGAGGCAAGACCTTTTGGTGTTACTGGTAGTTTTGGCTTTAGTTTTTAGAATAATTATTGGCTTATTAATTATCCCTATTTCTTAATTCCGATTTACGCATGGGCATAGTGTCAATAGTTTCAAAAAGTTTAGAAGCGGTAATTAATTGATCTTGTTGAAGCTTAATCGAACCATCTAAACCAATAAGAATAACTTTGTAATCAGTTCCGTTCTCGGCATAAGTTTCAAATAATTTGGAAGATGCTATCCAGTCATAATCCAAATCGTCTTTTTTATAATCTACTAATTTATAGTGCTTAGGTAGGACATAGTATACTATTAGTTTTCTTTCAATAAAATCTTTTAAAGATTTTTTGAATGCTCTAACTTGGTTTTTAAAAGCTTTAGATTCCTTCGTTTTAGATATAACGATTACAATTCTATGATCCCACTTGTGCGTGTTAACATCTTGGCTATTTGATGTTATGGCCATAAGAAATAAGAGAAGGATTAAAACAAGTCTCATTTTTAAACTTTTCAAGTTAATTCTAGTTCAATTTTCAAAGGTGTATAAAAATACTGAATATCTGTTTATATTTGTTTTATTATGATTTTTAAGGTCATAAAGTATTCGCACTTATCACATTATTCGCTTGTAAAAGTCAAACAATAACTTATCTTTGCAGGCCTCACTAAACATATACCATGACGAAAAACCAAGATTTAACTTTCGATGTATTAATAGAAATACCAAAAGGAAGCCGTAATAAATACGAATATGATTTTACCTTAAATAAGATAAGATTTGACCGTATGTTGTTTTCATCAATGATGTATCCTGGAGATTATGGTTTTATACCAGAGACTTTAGCGTTAGATAGTGACCCTTTAGATGTTTTAGTGTTAGGTGCAGAACCAACCTATCCAATGGTGGTTATGGAAGTTAGACCAATAGGTGTATTCCATATGACAGATGAAAAAGGACCAGATGAAAAAATTATATGCGTACCTGTTTCAGATCCTATTTGGAGTAATAATGAAGATATTAGTGATTTAAATCCACATCGCTTAAAAGAGATTGAACATTTCTTTAAAGTTTATAAAGATTTAGAGAAAAAGAAAGTTGACACAGGTGGATGGGGAAATGCTGAGGAAGCTGTGAAAATTTATCACGAATGTGTACAACGTTATGACGAAAGTGAACATAAAAAGAAACGTACGTTTACGATTTAGAATTGGTTAACTAAATTGCACAACAAGCCCTTTTCTATTGTATTTAAAAGGGTTTTTCTATTCCCTTTGATTTTACTACTTTTGCCGAGCTAAAAACAAATCAAATTAAAATTTATAATATGGAAGCACTAATGATTTATATGCCAATAGCTTTGGCAGTTTTAGGATTGGTTTACATGCTTGTAAAGCAATCTTGGGTAATGAAACAAGATGCAGGCGATGGTAAAATGAAAGAAATTTCAGATCACATCTATGAAGGTGCATTAGCATTTCTTAAAGCCGAATATAGACTACTTACAGTTTTTGTAATTATAGTGGCAGCTTTATTGGCTATTGTATCTTTTGTTGTACCTACAACACATTGGTTGATTGTCATTGCTTTTGTTTTCGGAGCTGTATTTTCTGCTTATGCAGGAAATATTGGAATGAAAATCGCTACTAAAACAAACGTTAGAACTACTCAAGCTGCGCGTACAAGTTTACCAAATGCACTTAAAATCTCTTTTGGAGGTGGGACCGTAATGGGACTTGGTGTTGCTGGCTTGGCTGTTTTAGGATTAACAGTATTTTTCATTATTTTCTTCAATGTTTTTATGGATGGCGTTTGGACAAATACAATGGATATGACTATTGTTTTAGAAACTTTAGCCGGTTTCTCTTTAGGAGCTGAATCTATCGCATTATTCGC
>Ga0114956_1004945_pt1 | contig 10018 bp, 8 predicted proteins | sample MaitaG_FD_87304 | JGI IMG/M metagenome (GOLD analysis project Ga0114956, IMG submission 87304) | Marine algal microbial communities from Maine, USA - Maine_Asex2 metaG | ecosystem: Host-associated > Algae > Red algae > Unclassified | place: Maine, USA | collected 2015-01-05 | reverse complement strand
GTTCAGCATGACGGCCTGCACCGGTCTCGGTAGCGGCGGCAAAACTCCCGTCAAAGGGAAAACCGTCGACAAGACGCACAGTTCGCAAGCCACCGCCAACAAAGGCTACTGGCTGGTCGGCGGCGAAGATGGTTCCTCCACTTCCGCACCGTCCTCCGTCGATCCGAAGGAAATCACCATCCGCATCCCGAGCCGGAACAAAGGAAAGTCCGAACCCGTGACCAAACGGAAAGCGGCGAAATCCAGCAATGCCGGAAAGACTGCCGAAAAAACCGCGAGCGATGCCCCCAGTCTGGAACAGATGAGACGCGATGTCGGCATCTTCAAGTCGGTTCGCCCCGGTGAGTACGCGCTGGAAAAAGGCGACACCGTGATCATCCACCTGCAAGGCATTCCCGAACCGGAAACGGTCGAGGACATTGTCGATGCCAACGGCATGGTCACCCTGCCGCTGATCGATGAAGTACAAGCATCCAACCGCAGCAGCCGCCAGATCGAGGCTGATATCAAATCTCGCTACATCCCCGACTTCTACCGCAACATCAACGTCACGGTCCTCGTCCCGAGCAAGTCCTACTACGTCGAAGGCAAAGTCGAAGATCCCGGCAAATTCCAACTTCGTGGCGTGGTCAAAGTTATGCAGGCGATCGCTGAAGCCGGCGGTGTCACCGAGTTCGCCCACCCGTGGAAAGTCACCATCACCCGCGGCGACAATGTGATCTTGCTCGACCGCAATGCGGTGAAAAACGACCCGAGCCTCGACCTTGAACTCATCCCTGGTGACCGCGTCGAAGTGAAAGAACACTGGTTCTAGGCCAGCCTTCTTCGATCTAGAATTCCATGGGGCAAGGCAGCACACCTTCACAACCGACCGGACAGACTCAACCGGTCGGCCAAGCATCAGCGTCCGCGCACAAGCCAGCGCAGAAACGGCGCAGAAAATCTTCGCCGACGGCGGTGATTCTCCACGAGAAGAACCGGATTCTCGATGGCTTTATCCTGCTGCTGCTCTCCTTTGCCGCGCTCGGATCGGCCTTCTCGCTGGGCGCCTCTTGGGATCGAAGCGTATCGGTCTGGCCGTTTTATATGGCCATGCACCTCGGGCTGTTGCTGTTCTGCCTCAAGCCCTTCTTCAACCGGTCCTACCGCCGTTTGTTGCTACCGCCCGGGAGTTTGTTCGCGGCGGTGATGATCATCTATGCCGTCGTGCATTGGCTGGTGCTTTCCAAAATCCCCTACGCCACCCGTGAGGAACTGTACAAACTGCTCAGCTTCTTCGGCGCCTTTCTCGCCTGGACCGAACTCGCAGCCACCCGCAAGCGCTGGATCTGGCTGCTGACCACGGTGCTGGTCGCCGGGAGCCTGATGGCTTGGTACGCCTTCATCCAGGATTTTAAAGAGTCCAGCACCGTCTTCCGGCTCACCGACACGCTGCTCTGGGAACGCCCCGAACAATACGAGGAACGGGCCTGCGGCACCTACATCTGCCCGAACCACTTCGCCCATTTCATCGGCATGGTGATCATCATTGCTTGTGGATTAGTGGTCAGCTCCTCGGGGGCGATGCTGCGGGTCATCTCCCTCTATGCGCTGCCGCTTTGCGTCTACACCCTATATCTCTCCCAGTCGCGCAGCGGCATTCTCGGCGTGATCGCCGGCGTCGGTGCGACCTGGCTGCTGCTCGGACTTCGGCGCAGCTTCAATTTCTTCCTGCTCGCCCTTGTCGGCCTGGTTTTTCTTGCTGGCGGTGGCGTTTTCGCAGCGTGGACCCTCGACGAGACGTTCCGCAACCGCGTGCAGATGGCCATGAGCGCGATCAATCCCGACGATGGTGACATCGGCGATGTACGCCTACAAATTTGGCCGGACACGATCGGCCTGATCGAGTCCGAACCGGTGCTCGGCTCCGGACCGGGCACCTACCGCCACACCTTCCCGCCCCACCGTGAAAAGTTCAGCAATCCGGAGTCGACCCTCCGCTACGCACACAACGAGTTTCTCCACCTGGTCGCCGAATATGGCATCGTCGGCTTGGCGATCGTCGCGGTGATGCTGCTCTGGGTGATCGGGCGTATGATGCGCATCTTGTTCACGGCCGAACGACCGCGCGACGCCGGACTCGCGGCGATTCTGATCGGCCTGATTGTCGGCTCGATGGTGCACTCCTTCTTCGACTTCAACTTTCAACTCTTCTCCAATCCGCACGTCTTCATCATGGTCGCCGGTGCCATCTGCGGTCGACTGTTTGTCTCCGGACATTTCCGCGCGTGGCGGGTTCGGTCTTGGGGCATGTGGCTGTTGGCCCTTGTTGGCATGGGACTGTTAGTGCTGACTGGGATCTGGATGACCCAAACCGCGTTCAACGCGTATCAAGATTATGCCGCCGAGGCGCTTGAGGAGAGAACCATGGAGGACGGCGAACTCTACGACCAGCAATTGGCGCTCGGTTCGGAGAGCACCAACTTCAAGCGCTACCGACGCATGGTGAAACTCAATCCCAGCAGTCCACGCGGCTACGCCAAGCTGGGTCAGGCCTGGCACGATCTTGGCTCGCCCTTCCTCATTCCCGAGGAGAAGGCCAAGGCCTTCGATGTCGCCCGCAAGAACTACGAAAAAGCGCTCGCGCTCAATCCCTACGACGACCGAACCATGCTTGGACTCGCCCTGCTCCGCCACGACAGCGGTGAAAAAGCGGAGGCCTATGAGATGATGAAGGAACTCACCGCCATGGAGCCATTCCACCCCGACTACCGCTTCCACTACGGACAGATGCTCAAAGAAGACGGTCAATGGGCAGAGGCGCTCAAGGTCTTTGAAGAGGCGGATAAAACGCTTGAACTCGAAGATGAGGACGCGATTAGAAAGTTCAAAGCCAACCTTGAACTCTGCCGGGACATGATTCGACGCGGTGGTGGCGTTCAAGTGCCGCCGCCCCGTCCGCTGCCCCTGCCAGTGCCACCGGCCAATCCCCTCGGCGTGCCGCCAAGCAATCCTGTTGGGATTCCCCCCGGCGGCGCCGTGCTTCCGGTCACCCCGCCGAACCCGCCCGCTCCCGTGACGGACCCCACCAAGCCGTTTTCCGCCGAACCGCCCGCCGCCCCCGAGCTCCCCGATCTGCCGCCGCTGTTTCCGGACGCGCCCCCGGTCGCCCCGGTCGGTTCGTCTCAGCAGCCGTTCTCGATTCCGCCCGTTGCGCCGGCTCCGGGGAATCCGTAAACATTGGTGTAGCGTCCTGGTCGTTTTGAAATGAGTGAAACACCCGCTTGTCCCGCCTGCCAATCGACGTTCGCTTACCCTGACGGTCTGTTTTTTGCCTGCCCGGACTGCAGTCACGAATGGTCAGCGCGGTCGACCGAAGACCAAGAAGCCGGCCTCGTTGAGGACGCCGTCAAAGACGCCCACGGCAACGAACTGCAATCCGGCGACACGGTGAAACTGATCAAAGATCTCAAAGTCAAAGGCACCTCGACGACCTTGAAAAGCGGTACCAAGGTGAAACATATCCGGATTGTCGACGGCGCCAACGACGGTCACAACATCGACTGCAAAGTGGCCGGTATCGGCTCGATGAAACTGAAATCCGAGTTCGTGAAAAAGGCCTAGTGCTTTCCGGAACCCGCGTAAATAACGCGGGCTTTAGACCGTGTTTGGCCTGCGGGATTTATCCCGCAGGCTCGCCGAAGTTGCGACACAAAGTGTTCCAGGATCTAGCTGTCCTGGTAAACTCGAACCGCAAGCGCGCCTTCGCTGCCGAACTCCTCAAGCGTTCCATCCACATCGAACCACACCCGGGTGCTCGTCTCGGGCGTGTCCATGTCATAGGCGACAATACTGAGAATGCCGTGAACGGTTGGAAAAGAGCCGCTGGGCTCGGCGATGGTGATGGCCACCGCGAACGCGGTTCCTGAACCGACCAGAATGACGGTTTCGGGATTCTCCTCTGGACTCTCTTCGCCCTCGCCTTTTCTGGCCCGCGTCAGCCAGTGCGGTTTCTCGGTCACCACGAACTGATGAATGCTCGCGTCTGCCACCTGCTTGCGGATCATTTCCTCAACCGTCTCGAGAATCATCCGTTCCGGTTCGTCGGTGAACCATTCCAGCATATGTTTTGAATCGGCGAAGAGGGTGAAGTCGGTGTGCATGTGAGCTGTTTCTCGCGTTACTTTTTACCCGGCACAAAGGCATTGTCGGCCTCGATCACCGGACCTCCGGCGAGTTCGATACAGTAAGGGATGGCCGGAAACACGGCATCGAGGCAGTCATCGATCGCAGCCGGTTTGCCGGGGAGGTTGACGATCAGGGAGCGGCCAAGCAGGCCGGCGGTCTGGCGGCTGAGGATCGCGGTGGGCACGCTGTTGAGCGAAACCGCGCGCATCAATTCACCGAACCCGGGCAGCATGCGTTCGCAGACGGCTTCGGTCGCTTCGGGCGTGACGTCGCGCGGCGCCGGACCCGTGCCGCCGGTGGTGACGATCAGGCAGCAGTCCGCCGCGAGCTCGATTAGGGCCTGTTCGATGGTGGCGCGATCATCCGGAATCACGCGGTGTTCCACCTCGAACGCCGAATTCACGTGGGTCTCCAGATACGCGCGGATGGCCGGCCCCGAGCGGTCTTCGTAGGTGCCCGCGCTGGCCCGGTCCGAACAGGTGAGAATACCGAACTTCAAGATTAGCGAATCTCCGTGGCCTGCAACTCAACCAAGGCCGCCCCTTCACGAACCAGCGTGCCACGCACCGACACGCGCTGCGCGCGGCGAAGTTCGGGAACGCGGCCCAGCCGGTCGAGCCGAACCGCCATCGCCGCTGTCCCATCCCACAGCAGAATCCTCTGGCGGCTCATCACTTCCATCACGGTTCCGGACAAGGCCACCGGACCCGCGTTCGGGGCACGCAAGACGTCGGCAATCGTTGGCGCCGCATTCGCCACGGCCTTGGTCGTAGCCGTCTGGCCTGAGGCGGCACCTGCCGCGTTCGGTCCTGCCTTTATTGCCGCGTTCGAAGACGCATCCGTCGACGCTCCCGAACGTCGAAACAAGCGGGGTAGGAAAAAAGGTTTGCGCCCCGAACGCACCATCGGATCGGGAGCGGCTTGGTCCTGGTTCACGCGGCTGCGCGCGTCTGCCGACGGCGCCGGCGCCGGCACGGCGAACTTCGGCAGGCCGCTTTTCAAACCTTGAACCTCGGTTGCCCGCAGCTCCCACTCCCGACTGCCCAACCGGCGGAACAGCGCGCCGTTCACCTGCATGGCGCCGCCTTTTTTCATCTCGCGCGTGACTCTGCTGGCGACGTTCTTGTCCATGTCGACCAAAAGGGTGCCGGTCACATCCTGAAAGATCCAGACGGCCGCGTTTTTCTTGCCGGTGATCCGGCCGTCAAGCTGTGCCGTCCGTCCGGGTTCGGGCTGGCTGAGCAACTCCGCAATGCTACGGGCGGTAGCCGCTTGGCCGTGGACGAAGCCGGCGCTGAAACAAAGGGCTGCGAGGAGAACATATGGTAAAGCGCGGTTCATGCCCGCATAATTGAACGAGCAGCAAAGCCTCCACAAGACCTTTTTAAGAAGCGTCTCGGCTTGGCCCTCTCATCGCTTACTCGCGGGTGGTGACCACGCGAAAGAAGCGGTAGCCGGTCAAGAGGTTGTCTGGGAGTGTGGCGGCGTTCATGGGCGCGGTGGCGCTGAGGTTGGACATGGTGGCAGTCCAGACTCCGTCGATATCGGTGGCGGTTTCCACGGTATAACGATGTCCGGCTTTGCTTGGCCATTCGATGCGGCCCGTGGCCGGGTCGAAACGGATGTCTGCGATTCTAGGAAAGTCCACGGCGCTTCTGGGATTGGTGCCGGCATGATACTCACCCGCATTGCTGATGCGGTCGCCATCGGGATCGCCGTCCTCGTCGACACTGCCGAGGTTGTTTTCAAAAAACCATGGTTGAGGAATGCCTGCGGGGGTGTAGAGCGTTTCGAGGTCGACGGAAATATTGCGCGGGCCGAGCATTTGGAAGGTGACGCTCTGACTCTGTTCTTCTCCCGCCGGAATATCACCGGTCCAGCGCAGGAATCGCATGCCGGGAGGTGCGCTGGCGTTAATGGTTGCAAACGCGCCGGGCGGGAACCAGCCGCCTCCGTTCATGTTGTCTGGCAGGTTTAATTCGAATTCTAGTGACCGGGTCCATTGGACGGTGGAGTTCTCGGTGAGCACAAATACGGTGGTGGCGTCGCCGACGCCGGTGGCCGGAACCGAACCGGTTCCCTCCCAGCCGGTAACTACGCCCCGGATTCCGCGCGAGCCATCTGGCGATGCCGATTGGATCGAGAGGGTGGCGCCATAGGGATGTTCTTGGGCGGTGCCGTCGACCGTCACGGTCAAGGGGACCGGACCGAACACAGCCGAGATGTCTCGGGCACCGGCGGCGCTAAAGGTCAGCGGATTGCTGGTCATCGCGGATGCTGGCAGTCCCGTGAGGTCACCGGTCCAGCGCTCAAAGCGGTAGCCGGTCTGCGGCGTGGCCGTGAGTGTGGCCGAACTTCCGTTGCGAACCCAGTCTCCGCCGGTGACGAAGCCGTTTGAGGATTGCGTCGCCGTGATCTGCCACTCCTCTACCCAGTTCCAGGTGATGCTGGACGGCTGATCGATGGCAAAGGGACCTGCCGTCGCAGAGGTGCCGTCCGGAATGCTGCCGGTGCCAGTCCAGCCGTCCAAGACGTAGCGTAGTCCGTCGCTGGGGTCGGCGTCGTAGAACGATGCCGACGAGGCGGAAGCTGAAAAGCGATCCGGAAAGCGATCCGGGATGTCGATGAACACCGGGTAATCGCCCGGGCTCGGATCGACCGCGGGGACGATGGATTCCACCCGGACGATATTGGAGTTCCGGGTGAACATCGCGTACAAGGACCGGTTTGGCCCATTCTGGGATGTGAGCGTTATTGGATTGGCGTAGATATCAACATCGTCCCGTTCCCGCAGGTCTTGATCATCAAATCCCCAGTATGAGAATTCGTATCCCGGATCCGCAGTAGCGGTAATGACCGTCGGCACGCTCGTCAGGCGCGAGGCTCCGCCGGTAATTTGTCCGCCACCTTCGAATCCTACGTGGGTATTGAGAAACGTAAAGAACGACCAGTTCCACTTGATGGTGGTGTCCTCGGTGATCACAAACGGCCCCGTGCTCGTCCCAAGGCCGTTGGTCATCGATCCGCTCCCCTCCCAACCTGTCAGAGCATACCAGGGACCCGATCCTGTGAAACTATTTGGGGACCAGATGTCGTCCAGCAAGGCGACGGTGACGGTCGAGCCGACGGCAAAGATGTGGTTGCCGATGTGACCTGCTCCCTCCGGGTGCGCTGCGGGGGTGCCGCCCGGGTAATCAATATCAAAGGTGGTCAATACCGAATTTTCAATCGTGAGGGTCACCGTTGGGGTCCCGTTGCCTACAGGCGGCGGGACCACGATCGTTGGCGGCGGCGGTGGCGGTTCCGGTGCATCTTCGTACACCGCCCGAAGATGCCGCGTTATAGATGGGTTCCAGCAGCAAAGTCTCCACAAGACCTTTTTAAGAAGCGTCTCGGCTTGGCCCTCTCATCGCTTACTAGCGGGTGCTGACCACGCGAAAGAAGCGGTAGCATCTACGTTGAACGCCGTTGTTCATGAAAAATCATCGGATTTTTTTCGACACAACGAGTAGAATACGGCCATCGTACGTCGAACTACTTTGGACCCCCTTCGGAGATCACTATGGAAAATATGGAACGACGCGAATTTATCAGCACCGGAACGGCTGGAGCCGTCGCCGGAGCTGCCCTGCTCGGAGGCGCTCTCGCCGCCCGCGCCCAAGAAACCCCCTCGGCAGATGACGTGAATGTGGCACTCGTCGGCTGCGGCTCGCAAGGCCGAGTTCTGCTCAACTCGATGCTCAAAATCCCCGGCGTGAAGTTCAAGGCCGTCTGCGACATCTGGCCCTACCGCCAAACCTATGCGTCCCGCTATCTCGGCAAGTTCGACCACGACGTCGAAGTCTACAGCGACTACCGTGAAATGCTCGAGAAGGAAAAAGACATCGACGCGGTCGTCTGCGCCTCGCCCGACTTGTTCCACGCCCCGATCACCGTGGCCGCGCTTGAAGCCGGCAAAGCCGTGTACTGCGAAAAGAACATGTCCAACACCATCGAAGGCGCCCGCGAGATGGTCGAAGCGATGAAACGCACCGGCAAGCTCTGCCAGATCGGCCACCAGCGCCGTTCCAACCCGCGCTACCTGCACGCGATGAAGCTGCACAATGAAGACAATATTTTTGGTCGCTTGATGTTCTCCAACGCCCAGTGGAACCGTGGTGTCAGCGAACCCAACACGATTAAAGAGAAGTACCATATGTCCAAGGAAGACCTGCAAAAGTGGGGCTTCAACAGCATGCATGAACTGCTCAACTGGCGCTGGTTCAAAAAATTCGGCGGTGGTCCGATCTGCGACCTCGGCGCTCACCAAATCGACATCCTCAATTGGTTCTTCGGATCCAACCCGGTGAGCTTGGTCGCCAGCGGCGGCAAAGATTACTATAAAGAATACGAGTGGGAAGACAACGCCATGGCGATCTACGAGTACGAGACCGACAAGGGCATGGCCCGGGCGTTCTACCAAGTGCTCACCACCACTTCTTCACTCGGCTTCCTCGAACGCTTCATGGGCACCGAGGCCACGCTGGCGATTTCCGAAATCCCGCGCTGGAACCAGTTCTACCGCGAAGTGACAGCGCCGGTCTGGGACGATTACAAAATCAAAGGCCTGCTCACCAAGGAAGGCGACGAAGGCCCCGCTGCCGCCGACACTAAAGTTGATGTGCGCATGTCGCCCGCGCCGGAAAAGTGGGAGATTCCCGTTTCCAACGACAAGCCGCTGCACATGTACCACCTGGAGAACTTCTTCAGCGCCATTCGCGATGGCACCGCGCTCAATTGCCCGGCCGATGTCGCGTTCCCGACGGCCGTCACCGTGCTCAAAGTCAACGAAGCCATCGCCGCCAATGAACGCCTCGTCTTCACCGAAAAAGACTTCACCGTCTAAGTTTCGGATCCTCTATTTAACACTCACCACAACTTCTTTAAAAACCCTTCAACACAACATGAAGAAACTACCTGTTCTCCTTTTCACCTTTCTTGCCGCCTTTGCGATGCAAGCCGGCGCCCAAGATGTCGCCGCCCTCAAAGCCGAACTCGCTGAAATCAAACAGCGCGTCGCCACCATGGAAAAGCTGCTCGGCATGTCCGGTGCAGCTGAAACCGCCTCCAAACCTGCCGCCGCTCCTGCTCCGGCCAAGCCCGCTGGCGACACCACCACCGCCGCCGCCGGCTCCGCCAAAGTCGTGGGCGCTATCCCCGACGGCATGGCACCGATTCCGCTCGAGCTGCCGAAGCCGATGTTCAAAGGCACGCCCGTGCCAGCCAAAGGCATCCCGAACCTGCGCAAGGCTCGCGGCTCCGCCCGTCCGGCGTTCATCGCGCCTGAAGGCACCAAGAACGTCGCTCTCAACAAAGAAGTCACCAGCTCCGACGACTTCCCCGTGATCGGCGAACTCGAAATGATCACCGACGACGACAAAGACGGATCCGAAGGCTCCTACGTCGAACTCGGACCCGGCCTCCAGTGGGTGCAGATCGACCTCGAGAAAGAGTACGAACTCCACGCCGTGGTGTTCTGGCACTTCCACGCCCAAGCCCGCGTCTACCACGACGTGATCCTGCAAGTGGCCGACGACGCCGACTTCGTGAAGAACGTGCGCACGATCTTCAACAACGACTACGACAACAGCTCCAAACTCGGCATCGGCAAAGACACCTCCTACGTCGAAACCAATGAAGGCGAGCTGATCCCGCTCAAAGGCGAAAAAGCCCGCTACCTGCGCATGTACAGCCGCGGCAACACCGCCAACGAAATGAACCACTACGTCGAAATCTCCGTCTACGGAAAATAGACCGACCCGTTTATCTCAGATGAAAAGCGCGCCCGTTCGGGCGCGTTTTTTTTTATCGT
>Ga0114956_1004941_pt1 | contig 10021 bp, 10 predicted proteins | sample MaitaG_FD_87304 | JGI IMG/M metagenome (GOLD analysis project Ga0114956, IMG submission 87304) | Marine algal microbial communities from Maine, USA - Maine_Asex2 metaG | ecosystem: Host-associated > Algae > Red algae > Unclassified | place: Maine, USA | collected 2015-01-05 | reverse complement strand
TGATGTTAATAATGCCTGCACACCAGTAGCTGGAGTCGTTGGTGTTGTGGGTGTTGTAGGTGTTGTAGGTGTTGTGGGTGTTGTGGGTGTTGTGGGTGTTGTAGGTGTTGTCGACGCTGTAACCACAACGCCATCTGTACGCCTGCCGGTCGTGTGGTTAATCACGTTATAGGTGCCAGGCGGTACTTTGCAGAATGCAGCGCCATTACAAATGCTCTGGAAGTTGTCCGCACGTTGCACTTGGTACCAACCATTCGCAGGCCAGCGAATTGTATCGCCTACTACCGTTACCTCGGTGACGACTACAACTGGTGTGGTTGGTGTAGTGGGTGTAGTGGGTGTAGTGGGTGATGCGCTAACCTTTATGCCATCGAATCGTTGGTTCGTTGTGTGGTTAATGACGTTGTAGGTTCCAGGCTCGACTCTACACAGTGCAGTACCGTTACAAATTGTCTGGTAGTTATCGGCTCGCTGCACCTCGTACCAACCATCAGATGGCCAAGAAATAGTGGTACCGGTTACGGTCGGCATGGCGAAGGTCGCCGTGCCCGTCAAAAGTAGCGCTAGAGCGCTTACATATCTCAATTGTTTCATTCATTTTTCCTGTGAAATGGTGGTCTCCACCTTTTACGCAAACGCTCATGCACCGACCCATTAAGCAATGAGTCTAGTGATACCACATGATCAAAAGCATACTCATCAGCTTAGCGGCCGGGTGCCAAGCTCTGTAATTATCCTTGAACTCGCTAATTCTGTTGGAATTTCCCAGTCGCGCCGGAGCTTATATGCCTGCTTTTTGACACGCACCATTAATTTACCATATCAAACAAAAAATTTTTGGACGCATTTGGTAACCTACACCATGTGCCGGATGATGTAATCGCCAGCATAATAAAGGCGCTGGATGCTACGTATACGCATGTGGCAGCCAGATTTAATAGCGATGAGTGGGTCTGAGTGGATCACACTGGTAAGCATCCCACATTGACCATCACCAATCCGGACAAGCTTGAAGAACTTGTTGGTCTTGCAAGTCTCAATGGTCAGGTAGCAGCACTGTTGCTCAAGATTGACCTCACCGAACTGGAACTGATACTGAAGATACAAGCGCACACCAAGATTGCCAACGTGTTGTCGCATGTCAGTGACATGGTGTTTGGATTGTTTTGCAATCAGTGTTCCCTGAGGCTGTCAGGGGTAGGGCGGGAGTACGCGTGCAATTGATTTACTAATTTTTAGCGGACGACGGTTATGCTGCCAGATCAATCACGACGTCTCGATGTCTTTAATCCGCAATTTCGCAACTTGGGAAAAAGTACCATCTGGAAACTCGTTCAGATAGGCCTGAAGTTCGCCAATGGACTCGCTATCTTTCACGGTTTCCCACAAAGACAGCTCAAGTGCGTGGGAGTTTGAACTTGATTCGTCAGATGCCACTTCCTCAACGGGCACATCAAATGCTTTTTCGTTGACAACCGCCTTTCCGTCCTTAAAGCGAATGGCGTAAGCACCAATCGGCTCAACGATATTCTTGACACTCTGCATGCCAAGATCATCAAATACATAGGCTGTCTGTTTGTCCACGTAATCGAAAACCCCTCTCGACACGCTAATACCCCCGGTTTTGCTAATACCTTCCAAGCGAGATGCGACATTCACCCCGTCTCCGAATATGTCAGACCCCTTCACCATCACATCTCCAACATTCAGGCCAATTCGGAACCAGAGAGGGTGCTTGTTTTCAGGTTTATGATTATAAGTAAACAGTTGTTCTTGAATATTTACTGCAGCTTCAACAGCACTGAGAACACTGGGAAACTCCGCGATGACGCTGTCTCCAGCTGTGCTCGTAATTCTGCCATCAAATTCGGTGATAATTTCATCTGATATGTCGCGTAGTTTTGTCAGCGCTGCGAGTGTTGCTACTTCATCGCGCTCCATGTGTTTTGAAAAGCCAGCGACATCAGCGGCCAGTATCGCTACTAGCTTGCGTTCAAGACCGGGTGCAGATTTTACGGGTTCCAATGGCTACTCTTAGGCACTTTAGCTAGCGACTTTAGACGGAGCTAAGGATATCATGCCATGGCTGAGTATGTGTTCGGAACACCATCAGTGAAGAATTCGCTTACCTGCTGAAACACAATCCGAATCGTTTGCGTAGTCAAACGACAACAGGCCTGTATTGTGGAGCGCTAAACACGCTCCAGAAACGCTGGTGGAGTGCCAATGGAAGCACGCTTCAGCTGTTCGTTTTCGAGCACTGACGAATGTTGATAAATACGTTGTCGTCAGTGCACCCGATACTGCCGACCCACTGTTAAACCTGCTTGGAAAAACGTTGCCCGTTGAGGCCGACACTTTAGCGTTACCTGAACTAGACCAGGCTTGTATGTTTGTCGGCATACCACGCGAAGCGATGAACACGTATTTAACTGCGTGACGCAGATTACAGAACACGTGAGTTAGTACTCTTTCTTGACGTTTTCTGAAAGCATGAGAGTCGCGGATTTGTTCGGAAAACGGCGACGACCATCATTTTTACACTGTTGACACTTCCGAGTGTCATTGTTCTAAAGTGCATAACACGGTCACTAAGTACATTGATCACTCTGGTTGAGTATCGTTTTGAAAGGCAAAAAATGTCACATTTAATTAGGCAGGGTAATTTGACAGCCTTCTAGCAGAGTATTATTTACAAATTTGATTGTAAGAAATGCCACGTATCGACGGAACGTTATCGTTTACTATACCGTTGAATATTTTTTCGATGGGTTACTAGTCAGGATTACGCCTGGCAGGAGTGTAGATATTGAATAACCAATACCCAACCAACGCTCTCATAGTTGTAGCGGATGGGCACAGGGCAAGATTGTTTCGTAACCATGGTTCGAAAGGTGAGCTTGAACTTCAAAAGGTGGAGGATTGGGAGCCAGAGAACCTAGACGATGACGGACCAGCGGGGAACCGACCAAAAGAATCTTCGCAACAAGATACTGATGAGGCAACATTTGCCAAACAGGTGGCGATTCGTTTGAATAAAATGGCTCAAGAGGGTCAGTTAGTCCAATGGGTATTGGTAGCCGATCCACAGACACTTGGACAAATACGGCCATCATTGAATAGTAAAGCACTTAGTCTCTTAATTAAGGATTTTGCAAAAACGTTGACTAATTCGTCGATAGCCGATGTCCAGCGTTCAATCGCGTAGCATAAGATTTTTGGTCCGGACCAAGAGGAGGTAGCGATGACAACCGAGCGCTTGGAGCGTTAGGTAGATCTGAAAACAACAAATCCTATTGCAGAAATTTACTGCAAAAAAGATCAGAAATTATTGTAATTAGTACAACGTTGAGCACGGTTATTTGACTGTATGTAGCCTAAGCAACACTGTGAATATTGTGACTCGGAATATTGTGACTCGTTTTACAATTGCGGGAGGATAAACAGGTCTACTGTTGATCCAAAAAAGAGAGAAACCGATGGTTCTAAGAAACACGAATCTGGAGAAGGTAAGTCGAATAATACGTCGGTATTTCCTGACAACAAAAGTGTTCGAGAGGATTCTGGTCCCGATGGCGGGAATGAGAATAATACCCAAGATAATAGCGCCGTATTATAGGAGATAAATAGACCACCTGATTGATAAGTCGCACAAACAAACTGGTAGCTGTGAAAAGAACTTTTAGGGTATTGACAGACTTCAGAAAATTTGTCGCAGTATCGTTAATAGTAATGTAACACTTGCGTAGAGGGTGATAGATAGAAATACCATACCAGTCAGAACAATCAGCCAGATTCGGTTTCTGCTCTGAGCGGACAAAGTGCTCGGGTCAGCATACTGATGCTCAAGCAATTGCATATTGCGTATATTGGCTTTGAATGCCATGTCAAATATATCTCCTACTATAGGTATCACACCGACTATTGATTCGATGCCAACATTCAATAGCATTCGCAATAAAACCGACAGCGTAGCACCTGCTCGATAGGCGCCAGCAATTATGTACAGCGATATAGCCAAACCGGTAAAGTCACCGACTCCAGGTATTAATCCAATAATCGCATCCCAGCCAATCCGGTAACCGCCCGGGAGCACGATAGAGTTGTCCATCCACCAGCTAAGGCGTCGCAGGTTTTTCGGTATTTGTGTTCCACTCTGGTTCAATGCGTTGCGCCTTCTATCTCCTTGTATTGTTTTTTCTGTCATTGATATGTGCTCTTCAAAAAGTGTTTTAGCGTCAACTCAGTATCGTTCCAAGCTAAGTCTTATCGGGCACATACTGTGCCGATGAACACCCAATGTTGTTTTGATTGGGCTGGGGGCAGGACCAGTTTTCCGGTAAAGCCTGTATGATTGATCACTGGACCATTTATTCCTTGTAAGACGCCGAAAGCGTAAAATAATAGGATACAACCATCTTTCAGGAGATAACACATTAACTTATCTGATGAATATATCTCTGAACTCAAACGAGTCAGACGCATACTACTCGTCATAGCGCTCTTGCTGGTGGGTGTTGTCACCTATTTTGCAAAGGATATTTTAATGCCTATCATGCTTGGTTTTTTGATCGCGCTTACGCTTACTCCAATTGTACGCCGACTCATGCGTATTGGGGTACCAGCCGCACTTGCAGCAGTATTGGTTGTAGCAAGTATAACCGTCATCATCGGTGGCGCCGTGTATGCGTTAAGTGAACCCTTTGGTGACATGGTGTCGTCTTTGCCCAAAGTAGGGGAGAATTTACGCCTTAAATTAGTCCCTTACCGGGGAACGATAAACGAAATAACCGAAGCGTCCAGACAAGTACAGACAATGGCACCCAATGCCGATGATGAGTCAGTGCAACAAGTCATGGTAGAACGCCCCGGGCTTATTTCCACCGCTGCATCGTCACTTGCCACAGGCTTTACGTCAATAGGTGTGGCGCTTTTGCTCAGTGTATTCATATTGGGTTCTGGCACGCTGTTCTACGAAAAGCTGGTGACATTCATGCCGCACTTAAGTGAAAAGAAGAGGGCACTGAGAGTTGTCTACGATGTTGAATCCAGTGTATCTCACTATCTTCTGACCATTACGTTAATCAATATAGGATTAGGGTTGAGCGTAGGGCTGTTGTTGTACGTGATCGGATTTGAGAATCCCGCGTTATGGGGTGTCATCGCTACGGTGTTAAATTTTTTACCTATTCTGGGTGCGTTAATGGGTGCCGGGTTTCTCGCTATCATGTCATTAGGCCTGTACGATTCCCTGATCGGTGCAATTATCCCACCGTTGATATATTTTGGTTGCAGTACACTGGAAGGCAATATCATCACGCCACTAATTGTTGGCCGACGACTGCAACTAAACGTGGTGGCCGTATTCTTAACGGTAGTTCTATGGGCATGGATTTGGGGCTTGGCCGGTGCGCTGATGGCGGTCCCAATTCTTGTGGTAATTAATGTGCTGTGCGACCATATTGAAGGATGGCGACCACTTGGACACTTCCTTTCCGGCCAATCGGCCAAGGCTGAACATACAGTAGAAACCACAGACCAGTAATCACGCTATAGTGCGAGCGAGAGAGATTACTGCTGTGTTACTGGCATCACTGTGGAGATAGTCTAACCAGAGGCTAACATGCGTAATTCGTGAGAGCTGTTCGATTGAAAAATTTGCACGTGACATGCAAAGATGAGTAGTGCTGAAAAATACGTCGATTTTTGAAACTGGGTGACGTGAGTTGCAACACCGCCTGGATATTTGAGCTACAGAAACTGCACATACACAGCCCACAAGTTGCTAATTAAGCTGCAAAAACTTAAGGTTTGCCTCGTCCGCGAAAAAACGAGATGACGGCTATCACGAGAAATACGACGAAGAGTATTTGCGCGATGGATGAGGCAGAGCCTGCTATTCCACCGAAGCCGAGCACGCCGGCTATTATAGCTATTACGAAAAATATAATTGCGTAGTTTAACATTGCAGTCTCCAAGCTGGATTGGTCGCTTACGGATAAGTTCAACGCAAGCGCGTTTATTTGGTCTGTCACAATACAGTGTTGTAGCCTATACAACTAGCCAGTGCTGATGAACGGCAACACTACTCAGAACACTATTAGTTATTGTATCCGAAGTGTTATTGGTCTTATTTTTCTTAGACATCAGGTTTCCGCCTGCGTATTTTGACCATGCATGTTTTCGATGGATATCGGCTCCGCAAAGGTCATGGTTCTGTATGGAAAAGGAATTTCAATGTTCGCATTATCCAGTGCAGCTTTCACGGCGATAACCACTTCTGCACGGGAACGCCTTATATCAATAGGTTTAGACCCTGTCCACCAAGTGACCTCCATATCCATACTGCTTGAGCCAAACTGATTTGGAAAAATTTGAATCGGGTGTTCGTCCCTCACACTTTCGCATGACTTGACTGTTTTCTCTATGAGAGCGACCGCTTGCGCAAGGTCTTCCTTGTATGCAACTCCAACCGCAATAGTAGTTCGCCGTACTGTGTCGCTAGTGAGTATTTCCACTGGGTTCTTAAACAGGAAAGAATTTGGCACCACAACGAGCTCGCCCGAAGTCTTCCGGATATAGCTCATTCTGACCCACACTTTCTCTACCTTGCCGGTGATGTCTTCGCATTGGATAAAATCTCCCTTTTCGAAAGGGAATCGCCACAAAATTAAAATACCAGCAAAAAAATTCTCGAATATATCTTTAAATGCCAATCCCACAGCAATGGAGACTAATCCCAGACCTCCTAGCGCTTTAGCGGGTGTCAGACCAGGAAAAATGACAATAGCAGTTAGCAGCAGGCCCAGAACCCAAATCAATATTGATAAGAGTCTGAGAATGAGTTCCTTTAATGATTCTCGACTGTGCCATCGACTCAGAACTTTGTTTCCAAGTTTCGAGAGCAGCTGTGAGAGCGTCCAGGTTATTAGCAGTATCGCGACACCTGCAAAAATGTAAGGCAGATGCGATAAAAAGCTTAGCCACATTTCACTAACCGTTTGTAATACAGTTACAGTGACCTCATCCACGGAGTCCACAGCACCAACAATATCATTTGTTTCTTCACTCATAGTCTAATCCTGACGATAGTTGGCGCTTGGCATAAGGCTGCGTTGCTCCTCGCGGTTAGCGATAGTCTCTTTTATCATGTTGTACCTGTCCATTATGGTGCTGTGATCAGATTTAGTAAAGTTAGCAAGATCGACCTTTTCAATAATTTGGTCTGCTTGGTGCAACAATATAGTGGTTTTTTGCCTGTCAGGAACCAGTAGTGAAAGTTGGTCCAGAATTTCCAGCATGCGGATTAGCACGTCAACATTTGATCGTGCGTTTTGACGAATTTGGTCAAAGGCAGTCTGCACAATCCCATCGTAGGAGGTCGTTTTCACTAACATGCGAGGGTTATCGTGTTCGTCCATTATTAATTCCGGTGCTATTTGTCTGGAGGCGACCAAGTTGATCAAAGATCCAAGTCGGTCTAAACAGGTAATGGCAGTGAATGGGTCATTGATGCCGGGTGATAGTGCCCTTAGTGCGATCTCGACTAACTGCCGTATGGTGTATTCGAGATCTTGTAATGGTGTTCGTGTGAAGCCTACTATACAAAAACTCTTTTCCATTAATATGGATGGATTTGCAGCTGCGTCTTCAGAAATATGCTCGTATAAAGGTGAGCCAACCAACACATAGTCGCCCGCTCTTTGAAGAACACGGATAAGTACATGTTGCTCCGCGGCATACGCCAGTAAGCCGTCGTAATCAAAAGATGTTACGTATCCATCTTGTGTCGACAGCGTCTTCTGAGCATTATCGGCGAAGTTACTATTAAATTCAGCCACCAATTGCGGGGAGGGGTCCATTGTGTTTTCATCTGACTCTGGTAGCAGCGTTGTCACACGCGATTTCATTTCATTGGACACTTCCGCTATGACGGAATCGACTTGAATTGATACGCAGATGTGATGGATAAAAAGAACCAGTAGCACAAGATCGACTATTGTGAGAATCAGAATTGTGAGCAGTGTCGAGATTGGCACGTAGCTATCATTCGCCAGTATGCTGCTCAGCTGCATGCTCAGCATGCAATAGACAAAGGTTGCCACGAAAAATCCAAGAACCGTTTGGATAAATCGATTGCGCATGAATGTTCTGATCAGGCGTGGACCAAACTGCTGCGACGCAAGTGTCAGCGATGCTATCGTAATGGAAAATGTTACGCCAGCTACCCCAAGAATAGCAGCGGCCATCGTGGATAGCAGAGTCCTGATACTCGCTATCTCAGTGTTGTGGAACCAACTACCGTTCTTCTGAGCAAGAGCAGGCACAACTTGGGTATCCACCCAAAGATTTAAAACAGCGACTGCGATGCTTATTAAGATCAGTAAACCTGGAATAGCCCAAAATGAACTGCGGACGTATTCTACGAAATCAGCAAACCGCTGGCTAATTCGTCTCAAATCACTCATGCTTAATCTACTCAGACAACAGGTTCTCGCCAGAGATTCTAGTTGATTCCGTGTAAAGAGTTTCGACTATAGCGTTGTCGACACAGTATCAAGTCGAAAATAAAATTGGTCTCTGTTTAGTTGAATATTTGAAACATCTCTTGAGAATGTAGTGTCTACGCGACGCTATTACCCCTTCGGACCTATGAAAAACCAGACAACCAGCCCCAACACCGGGAGTAATAGAACCGCTGCAATCCAGGCAACTTTTGCCAAGGTTGAGGCGCTACTTGACGCAATTTTTATAATCGCCCATATGACCACAATGAGCAAAATAAGCCCAAGCACTCCTCCAACTTCGTATCCCATCTTTATTTCTCTCTTTACCGGCAAATGAGGTTCTGCGATATGTACACCATTACGTCTCTTTAATCAACATGCGCCGTGTTGGCTATCGCGCCCGATATACAGTCCTTGTCCGGGGCGATCTGGTGTAACGTCTAATTCCATATGGCAGAACAGAATGATGTCGGCTTAACAGCGATAGATCAATAGATCTGGAGATGATTGGTAAAATTTTCAATCTGCTTCGTCAACAATGTCTGTTCAGTTATAGTGTCAAGTGGTGGTTTTTTTAAGCAAGCGCCAGCGGCGTCTTTTACTCCGTAATCAAGCGCGATAAATTTTGTTTAAGGTATAACTCATCTAATAAGATGTTCAAATTCAGGATGCTCAAATCAAGGATGCTCAAAGATTCTAATATATTTACAGATAACTTATAGGTTGTGTAGCGATGGCATTTTATAAAGAAGACGATAAAGTTTCATGGTCGTGGGGTAGTGGGCGTGCCAGCGGCACGATACAATCGGTGTTTACAGAAAAAACCACGCGTAAAATTGATGGGACCGAAGTCACCCGCAACGGCGACAAAGACAATCCGGCCTATTACATCCGAGTTGAAGATGGCAACAATGTTTTGAAACTTCACAGCGAAGTCGACAAAGCCTGACAATTGGTTTCAAATGTAAGTCAGTTCATTGCTAATGACTCGCAGTATCCATGACTATTTTTCATGAACCCACATACGCTCTGAGGACCTGGCATTGTAAATGTTACAAATGCATCTCTCCTGACATGCCATGCGTATATATTGGCAAGGCTGCAAGATAGCTACGCGTCCAAAACACCGGAATTGATCTGAGCTAATACATGCCAGGAAGTCTGAATGCTAATGCATTTCGTACCAGTCGGTGAACATAACCCTATTCACACAACAATTTGATATAAATATGAAAATTCAAAAATCACTCGTTGCCTGTTCATTGCTACTCGTCGCCGCCTCTACTGCTTCTTTGGCAGGTGGTCATGGTGTCATGGTTGGCGGTGCAGAAATGCTTAAAAGCAAGAACATCATAGAAAATGCTTCTGAGTCGGCAGATCACACGACGCTGGTCGCTGCAGTGAAAGCTGCCGGACTTGTCGAAACATTGCAAGGTGATGGGCCGTTTACGGTTCTTGCGCCAACCAACGCCGCATTCGACGCGCTGCCTGCTGGTACCGTTGATACTTTACTG
>Ga0114956_1004938_pt1 | contig 10023 bp, 8 predicted proteins | sample MaitaG_FD_87304 | JGI IMG/M metagenome (GOLD analysis project Ga0114956, IMG submission 87304) | Marine algal microbial communities from Maine, USA - Maine_Asex2 metaG | ecosystem: Host-associated > Algae > Red algae > Unclassified | place: Maine, USA | collected 2015-01-05 | reverse complement strand
TGAAATGAAAGTCCGGCCCCGTTCGTCTAGCGGCCTAGGACGCCACCCTCTCAAGGTGGTAGCACGGGTTCAAATCCCGTACGGGGTACTCATCAGTCTTCCGGCGCTTCTTCAGAAGCGGCCGAGTCTTGCGACTCGTCGTCCGAAACTGCTCCTTGTTTCAGAGTCGCTCCACGATCACATCGCGGCACGACGCTGAAAGCCGGATCATGTCGTCGGTATCACGTTGGCGGCCGCCTTCTCTGCTGGCACAACTTCTGCCGATCCAGCCCGGCATCAGCCAGATGAGACACAGGTAGCGCATTCACGGCATCGCCAAACGCTCAGTTGGCTGACTCGTAATTTCAGCGATGAGCTCGAAATTCTTGTCGAAGTGCAGCACTGACAGGTCGGAACGTTCCGCAGATGCAGCTATCAGCAGATCCGGGATCGAAGGGACCCGATGTTGGACTCGCTCGACTAGAGCCAGCTGAACTTCACCGGCGCGATATTCGATCGATGGGGTCGAATACTCGACAGGCATCGATGCCCGCGGCGGCATCGATATCTCACGGCGTAGTTGATCGATCGACTGTGCGGAGTAGCCAATCTCCAATCTGGTCACGGTTGAGAGCCGGACCAAACCCCGTTCGATCGAAGATGCCAAATCCGCGGCGTCTGGGGATTGGAACAGACGAACGAATACGGACTTGTCGATCAGCCAACCGGTCACGACCAGGCATCGTGCATCACATCGGGATCACTTAGATCGGAAAACGACGTGCTAAACCGTTTCAGTGACTCGACGGTTACCTCAGCTGCCGACCTATCAAGCCCCGGACAATAAGCCCTAATGCGCCAGTTCGCCGCTGCGGGCAACCACTGCTCCCCCACAAATGACCAGGCTTCGCTGTGGTCGGTCCATGACCACACTGGTCACCGTGTCGCCGGGCATCACGACCACGTCGCCCACATCACCCACGTCGAGGCCCACATTGTCGACGCCCATCATGGCGGCCCCCTGCACGGTCGCTGCATCGACACAAGCTTCGATCTGATCATCACGACGGAAGCCGTTCGTGAACGCCAACTGCCACGTCCGGTCCAACATGTCACCTGTGCCGTAGGGGGACCAGTAATCACGGATGCCGTCTTGGCCCAGACCCAGCCGAATACCCATTGCACGCGCCTTCTCGATCGGTAGCGGCCCGAACGTTCCCGGAGCAACCGTCGCCAGGCTGATACCTGCCTCGGCCATGGTTTCGAGTAGTCCGGTGGCTCGATGGTCCTCGACACTGCTCAGCGCAAAGCAATGGCTGATGGTGACATCGTTGGACAGCTCACGGGCTCGGCGACAGATCCTCTCGATCTGGTCGGCTCCAACCTCGCCGCGATCGTGCAGGTGAATGTCCACCCCGACGTCATGTGACTCAGCCAGTCCGAAGATCACATCGAGGTGGGCCTCGGCGTCGCCGTCGAAACCCTGCGGATCAAGTCCCCCGATCATGTCGGCGCCGGCGCGGATCGCCTCGTCGAGCAACCTGTCGGTGCCGGGAGACTTCAGAATTCCCGTCTGCGGAAAGGCCACGATCTGCACTAGGCACCGATCGAGATGTGCGTCACGCGCCGCCACCACCCCGGCCAGGCGTTCGAGTCCGCTGTCGGGGTCGATCTGAGCGTGCGACCGCACCCGCGTTGCCCCGAAGGCGATCATGGCACCGAGCGTGAAGGTCGCTCGCTCGGCAACCGACCACTCGGCACTGCGCCAATTGTCGAGATCGTTCTGGATGCGTTCGGCCAAGCTCGTGCCCGCGGTATGGGGTCGAAAAGGCATGCCCAAACGCGTCATGTCCAGATGGGTATGCACATCGGTGAACGACGGCATCACAATCGCACCATCGCCGTCTTCGACTTCGCCATTGGTCGAGAGTCCTGAGCCGACGGCTGCGATGAGACCGTTGCGAAACAACATGTCGGTTGCCTGCGTGTCGATGGTCGACGGCGCCAGGCGGACATTACGCAACAGAAGTTCGGACATACCCCCTTGATAACACGCACCACGACGCGTCAGAACATCTCGGGACACCACGGGGCTCGGGCGGTGGCAAACAGTTGGCCGATGGTACGGATCGCGTCGGGGTCGCCGGTGATGTCGCCGGTCGACGTATAGAGATCGGCACACACACGACCCAGGTACAACGCGCCGAGTTCGCGCACTCCCATCGTGACCTCGGCCTGCGACGTGGTCGACTCGATGCTGGCCTGACCATCGACCACGGTGAGCCGGAACGTTCCGTCGGCGTAGCCCATGTCATCGGTGACCGTGAAGACCACTTGACCATCGCGTTCGTAGTCCCTGGACGTCAGTGCGCTCTCGACGTTCAGGATGCGGACGTAGAGCGCGTCGGCAACGCTTCGCTTTATCGCTCGGGCGTCGCGCACGTGATAGGCCAATGGGTCGTCGATTGCTCCGTCCCAGAACGACACGTTGGGGAACAGATCGACATCGAGCGCATAGGCCCACAGCGAAATGTGGGCCTCGACGTCTGACGCGACGAGAGCGTTGACGGCTACGCCACCAGTCGCAACAAAGTCATCCCACTTGGCGTGCTGGCGATACGCCAGATAACCAACGACCTGTCCATCACGGCGAGCAATGATGTGGCGGGCGGCCGAGCCACCCTCGCGGTTCGGTTCGGGGTCATTGATGATGTCTTGCCACCTCGGTGCGCCGCGGTCGATGAACCCCGCACGCTCGGTGGCGACCTGATGCCAGTACGGCGCAACCACATCGTGGATCTGCTCGGCGGGCAACATCGCCAGTTGCACGCCTTCGGCAACAGCGGGCTTGGCCATATGGCGCGAGTCGATATTCACATAGTGGCATTCGGTGGACATCCCGAACCCGAAACGGCCATAGATGCCGGGTTCGCTGGCCCACAAACCCGCTACTGGCTCACCCCGCTCGACGGCATTGTCGAGATGCCGACGAATCATGGATCGCAGAATGCCCTGCCGGGTGTGCGTGGCTTGCACGGTGACCATGGTGGTGCCCGCCATGTCGACCTGCACGCCGCCCGGGACCGTGAGCTGTAACGGAAAGTCGCCCAATGTGGCCACCAGGTCATCGCCGTCGTACGCAGCCACGGTTCGCTCGAGTGGCATCATGCTGCGGAAGCGCTCGTCGCCCTCGGGTTTGTAATCATGGCCGAACCCCATCGCCATGACGGCTCGAAAGGTCGGGACCTCGTCGTCGGTTATCGCCCGTAGCTCAAAGCTCATGGCGCGAAACTACCGTCAAGGCGACGTTGATCTCGGGGAATTCGGCGTCGGCCGTCGTGGGACAGGCGCGAACGAGGTGTAGTGGGTAGTTGCAGGTCCTCGGCATCTCGTGCAAATTCGCTGGGTTCACGGGCCGCTGGGTTCACGGGCCATCGGGCCACCGGTCGACTTATACGATCGTTTCGACAAAGCTCAGGTGCATGCCGGTGATCGGGTTGTCGAACCCTTCGAATACGGCTGCTCGTTCGGGTGACGGATTGTATTCGGCCATGGCTGCTTCGAAGACGCCTTCGTGACTCACGATCCAGACAAGCTGCAGGTTCTCATAGTCGACATAGGCACCGTGCACGGTGAATCCGTATCGTTCGCGCACCGGGATGAGACCGGGAAACCAGGCCGCCAGTCGATCGAGTTCCGCTTCGTTCGACACGTCGTAGCGTCGCAGTTGGGTGGTCATCGCTGCGTCCTTTCGGACATGAATCGAGGGGAACACCGCTAATTTGGCTGATCATTGCCATATGACCCAAATCACTGGTGCATTGGCCCCAAGATACGGCATACTGTGCACCGATGATTTCATCACCATGGTGAGAAATCCTCGGGCTGTGGCGCAGCTTGGCTAGCGCACCTGCTTTGGGAGCAGGGGGTCGTGAGTTCGAATCTCACCAGCCCGACCAGGTCAGAAGCTCGTTGCTACCGCAGCGGGCTTCTTTCGTTTTTCTCGAGCCCTGCTGTGCTCGACCAGCCATGCACCCCCGGCTCGCTTGTTACTCGCCAGCCAGCAGATCCAGCAGGTTCACTTCGATGCGCCGATTGACCTGGCGACCCTCGGCCGTGTCGTTGGTCTCGACCGGCGATCCTTCGCCCAGGCCCACTGCTTGCAGGCGTTCGGGATCGACCCCTCGACCAACCAGATAGTCCACCACGGCTTCGGCGCGCCGCTCGGACAATGTCAGATTGCTGGCGTTCGAGCCGACCGAGTCGGTGTGGCCTTCGACCACCATCTGCACCTGCGGGTTCAGCGTCATGACGGCGACGCCGAGTTCCAGGGTGGGTAGGAACTGCTCGGAGATCACGGCGCTCCCACTTTGGAACAGCACCGCCTGCTCGACTCGTACATTGCCGTCGAGGGCCGGGGGCGCATCGGGGCGCACGATGTAGTTGTTCTCGACATTGTCGGGACCCACCACGGCGACCGCCCGAGCGAACAACTCGTCGGCCTGCTCCTGGGTCTGCACCGGGCCCTCGAGAAAGAGTGTCGGCGGTCGAAAGATGGCGCCACGTTCAGGCAACGACGACAACGGTGGCAGGCCAGCCAGCGGGTCCACCGTGGGCTCGGGTTCCGCAGTCGGCTCCGGTTCCGGAGTCGGCTCGGGGCTGGGCTCGGGTTCCGGAGTCGGCTCGGGGCTGGGCTCGGGTTCCGCAGTCGGCTCGGGGCTGGGCTCGGGTTCCGGAGTCGGCTCGGCTGTGGGTTCGAATGCAGGTTCGGGTTCAGCGGTGGGATCGGGCGCAGCGTCGGTCGTGTCCGATGGCTCGACGGCTTCATCGGCAGCGGGATCTGTTGATGCGCCAGAGGCGGATTCGGTTGGTTCAGGCTGGTTTGTCTGCGCCAGCTGATCGTCGTTATCGCCGCGGGAACACTGGCTTAGGATCAGACCCACAACTACGAGCAGCCCAACAACGACGAGCCCCGCGACCATCGCTCGTTTCGAGCCGCCGGCGTTGTCTCGGGCGACGCCAATCTCGGAAGTATCACCGACTGCGTTGGTCATCACCGCCTGTGGGTTCGACGCTTCACGCGGCGGCGTCGGAGCTGCCTCAGTGAGGGAATCGGCGTGGGGAACGGCGGCTGCGACCGCATGAACAGGTTGAGTTCGCAGCTCGGTGACATCGTCGTCGATAGCCACGCTTTCTACAGCGATGGCTTCGGCTGCGGGCTCGTGACTCGGGGTCGTGACCTCCGTCAGGTCATCGTCGAACTCGCCCACCGCCGCCGAGACCGGAGCCGGCGTTTCTGGCGTGACGGTGAAGGGGTCGACATCGGTCGCCGGTGGTTCGTCGGTACCGGGCGCCCACACATTTATTGGTTGGTCTGTGATTGGTTGGTCTTTGATTGGTAGGTCGGTCTCGGGCGATCCGTTGGTGGCCGGGTCGCTCGTCTCCGGGTGCAGCAAGAGCAGACCTGCCCCGACAACTGGCGCAAGATCCGCAAGAGTGAGACCGGCATGGCTTGTCAGCAGCCCCGATGGAATCTGGACTTCGTGTAATGACTCGGGTCGCCCTCCGGCTGGGTTTGCTCGGCGTTGGGCCTGCTCACGGGTCATGACCACGATGTGATCGAACCCTGCGTCGGTGACACCGGCCACGACCTGCGCCTCTACCGCCGAGCCCAGTGCCGGGTCGCACACAATCGCCACGGGCAGACTCGCCCCCTCATCGAGCGCCATGGCAATCCTGGCTGCGGAATTGAAAGGGCTGTCGGGCGCATCGTAGGTGAGTTGCGCGTACCCGCCGGCGACGGCAGGTGATTCGTTGGCCAGCACAATGCCGCGCACGGTTTCGCCGTCGACATCGATTGCCAACACTCTGTCAGGTTGTGCAGTCATGACCGAAAAGTATCGTGTGCAGTCGGTCACTGCGCGTTGGCTGAGCCGAACAATCCAAAGCCAATCTCACGGTGTGTAGCGCCTACGATGGGCCAGATGGCTACTGCAGATCCCTTCACCGAACCCTTTGGCACCCTTTTCGGCGATCAGATAACCGTTGCGAACGGCGGCCCGACCGGATACTCCTATAGCGGCGCAGCCCAGCCGATCGCCAACTTCTCGCTGCACCCGGGCACCCATGCTCTGCACTACGGCAGCACCTGTTTCGAGGGCCTCAAGGCCCATGCACAATCCGACGGCTCAGTCGCTATTTTTCGCCTCGCCGACCATATCGCCCGGTTTCGCAACTCGATTGGCCTGTTGCGGCTCCCGGTGCCCGATGCCGAACTGCTACACGACATGTTCATGCATGCAGCAGTCGCCAACGTGCAGCACACCCCCGCCCAGCCCGGTTCGTTGTATCTGCGACCGACCATTCTTGGAGTCGACCAGAACATCGGCGCGGCTGCTGCGCCCAGCCAAAGCAGCCTGCTCTACGTCTTGACCAGCCCTGTCGGCGACTATTTTGCCGGCGGCATCCGCCCGCTCAGTTTGCTGCTCGAGACCGAGACACCTCGCACGACGCCACAGTTCGGTTCAATCAAAAGCGGCGCCAACTACGTCATGGCGCTGGGGCCGACACTCGAAGCCAAGGCCGAACACGGCGTGGACCAAGTCCTCTTTGCCACCAGTGGTGACACGACTGAGACCGGGGCCGCCAACTTCTTCATGGTCGACGACGATCGGCTGATCACACGCAACCTCGACGACTCGTTTCTGCACGGTGTGACGCGATCATCGATCATCACCATGGCAAACGATCTCGGCTACACGGTCGAGGAACGCTCTGTGCCCGCGACCGAGATCGTCGAACGCACCGGCGATACCGAGATGTTCCTGTCCGGTACCGCAGCCGTCATTGCCCCGGTTGGGTCGTTGATCACCGCCGAAGGTACCAAGCAGGTTCGAGACGGCCAGCCAGGCCCCAACACCCTGAAGCTGCGCCAGGCGCTCGTCGATGTGCAGTCAGGCGCCGCCGGCGACCCGCACAACTGGCGAACGACGGTCGCCTGACAGAACCCCTGTCACAAGCCGCCCAGCAGATCGGGCGGCCGAGGTATCAATTTTCGGTGAATGCGCTCAGGCGGCGATAGCCGGTGATGCGCCCGATCGACACCGCTGCAGACTCGCGAAGGCTGTTCATGACCGTGCCTTCGACCGCTGACGGGGAGACATAGGCGTCGAGACCGAGTTCGTCGGCGATCTGGCGCAGCCGGTAGCTGTGATAGCCGTCGGATACGAGAAGCACGTTGTAGATCTGGTCGTCGGCGGTGCGTAGATTGTCGATTTCGGTAGCCGATGCCGAGAGCTGTTCCCACGAGTTCGAGCCCTCGGGAATCAGCGAGATGTCGTTTTCGGGGACACCTTTGCCCATCAGGTGCTCGAGTCCGACAAGACCTTCGGTCGTGATGTCACCTTCGGCACCTGCACCGGTCACGAAGATACGGTCGACGGTGCCGTCGTTGTACAGGTTGTAGGCATGGTCCAGGCGTTCCAGCAGGACGTACGAAGGCGCGCCGTTGTATTGGGCAGCGCCCAGCACGATCGCGGCGTCGGCTTCACGGGTCTGATCGTCGCCGGCGGCATCGGCCACCTGCGTGTAGTTGAAAGCGAGGTACGCAATACCGATCAGAATCGCAAGGAGAACCAGTACGCCCAGCCGCGCCCCTGTGCGCCCCAGAACACCCGGCTTGAACAATTTGCGACGGGGCTTCTTCGAAACCGGCGCCACGTAGGTGCCCGCTTCGATCTGGTCGCTGATGTTGATTGCTTCTTCGTCTTCTTGACTGGTCGTCCAGAATTGGTAGCCGTCGGCATCTCGCGTTTCTCCGTGGAACTTCGGCTCTAGGTCCGATGGCTTATGAGCTGCTTTGGAGCTTGTCACGAGCGATTCTCAGTCTTTCAATCGTCTTTTCACGGCCGAGCCTTACGAGTGGACCGTACAGCGGGATGCCACCCAATTTCCCTGTAACTGCCACTCGAACCGGGACTGCGGATTTTACACCCAGGGTGTCACCCACAGCACGCACAGTTTGGTTCAGAACATCTTCTTCCCATGCACAGTCGGCAAAGGCGGCGATAACACCGTCGAGTACTTCATCGGCCTGTTTGGCCTTCCGTAAACCCTTGTTCAGCGCCTTTTCTTCGATCCCGACCGACTCGAGGAACAGCCAGTCGTACCAATCGGGAACCTCGCTCAGGGTTGCGACCCGCTGTTGGACATCGCCGGCGAACTCGGTGACCACCGCCACGTCGACCGCTTCGGGCCGCCAGCGCTCATCGGCCTGCAGATAGGGCAATGCGAGCGCCACGAAGTCCTCGGCCGTCAGCTGCTGAATGTAGGTTGCGCTGAAGTGGTCGAGTTTCTTCAGATCGAAGAACGCCGCCGCCTTGTTGACTCGCCCGAGATCGAACTTGTCGATGATCTCGCCGATCGGGCGAATCTCGATGTCGTCGTCGGGTCCCCAGCCGAGCAATGCCAGATAGTTGACCATTGCTTCGGGCAGGTAGCCCCGGGTGCGATAGTCCGCTATCGAGACGTCGTCGCGTCGCTTGGACAGCTTCTTGCGGCTCTCGTTGACCAACAGCGGAAGGTGACCGTAGACCGGAGGAGTCGCACCGATCTCCTGCATGAGAAGCTGAACCTTGGGAGTCGTCGACAACAGATCTTCACCCCGGATGGCGTGGGTGATTCCCATGTCGGCATCGTCGACCGCATTTGCCAGCAGGAAGGTCGGCGTGCCGTTCGACCGCCAGATCACAAAGTCTTCCAGATCGTTCGTCTCGAAGCTGACGTCGCCTCGGACAGCGTCGGTGAACACGACCTGGCGATCTGATGGCACTCGGTACCGCACGGCTAAGCCGTCGACCAGTTCGGAGCCGTCGACGACGACGTTCTCTTCGCCGACCCGCTCGGAGAGATACGCACGCCCCGACGCCAGCAGCTCGGAAACGACCTGGCGATGACGGTCGCGCGATTCGCTTTGGTAGTGCGGGCCTTCGTCCCAGTCGATACCGAGCCAGCGCAGCTCGTCGAAGATGACATCGATCAGCTCGGGGCGGTTGCGGTCGCCATCGGTGTCTTCTATGCGCAGCACGAATGTACCCCCGACCGAGCGGGCGAACAGCCAGTTGAAGAGTGCGGTGCGGGCGCTGCCAACGTGGAGATAGCCCGTTGGTGACGGCGCAAAGCGGCAACGAATGTCGGGACTGGTCATACGGACTCTTCTCGGTCATCAGTGGCGAGGTCGTCGTCACGTGCGGTTGCGATTGGCGGTAGGCCAGCGATGGTCTGGTCGGTCTGCGCCGAGCCGGATGGCGCAGCAGTTGTCGGCAACGTCTGCACTGTCGTCGGTGCCATCGTCCAGGTGGTTGGCGTGCCGGAGCGAGCCGAGTTGGCGTCGTTGCGGACCACGACTGTGTTGGCCAGCAGGTCATGACCCGCCAGTCCGTCGGCGCGGAAGGCGCCGAGAACGAACACGATCAAGGCGAGCGCGGGTACCAGAACAAAGAGCGGAGCAGGCAACCCAAGCGTGAGAGGCGACACGTCGAAGAGGAACAGCGGCGTGAGCCAGAACAGCTGACGCAGTACAGATCGCAACCAGCCTGCGGCCATTCCGATCGGGGATTGTCCCTGGGCGTTAGTCACACGTAGGCCCATCCACCGCTTGCCAGGTGTGGCGCCGTAACGGCCTTCGAACAACGCGTGATAGCCGAGAGTTGTGGCGACGTACAGCAGGAGCAGAAGCACCCAGAGTGCCGTGTTCGGCCCCTCGCACTGCGCCACGCCACCTGGTTCGCACGGCTCGGTCGCGGTCATGCCAGCGACTTGCAACTGACGGGAGAGCACGATGAACATGATCCACTGCCCGCTGAACAGCAGCAGTGCATCGATCACGAACGCAGAGAAACGAGTGCCGAAGTCGGCCGACGACAGCGGCGCCGACGTTGCGAGTGCTGGCGGGGCAGCGGTCATGTCAGTGTGTGGGTAGATCGAGAACCGAACGCCAGTCGACTGCGTCTTCGATTATCTGCTTGTGCGGCCGCCGCAGGAAGT
>Ga0114956_1004931_pt1 | contig 10034 bp, 8 predicted proteins | sample MaitaG_FD_87304 | JGI IMG/M metagenome (GOLD analysis project Ga0114956, IMG submission 87304) | Marine algal microbial communities from Maine, USA - Maine_Asex2 metaG | ecosystem: Host-associated > Algae > Red algae > Unclassified | place: Maine, USA | collected 2015-01-05 | reverse complement strand
TGCGCTCCTCAAAGGCACTGAGCCCGAAATCAACGACACCACAACGTACGACAACGGCATCAAGATCATTCCCTCGTACTTGCTCGAGCCGGTATCGGTCGATGTGTCCAACTACGCAGAGGTCGTCATCGATTCCGGCTATCACTCGAAGGACGACCTTTGATAGGCAGTGGTGCGTCAAGGTAAAATCGACGCACCACTGCCTGTGAACGCTCCGGGTCACGTCGCGGAAGCCAGGCGGTCGCAGACGATTCTGGAAATGCGCGGAATCAGCAAGACGTTTCCCGGGGTGAAGGCGCTCGACAATGTCAATCTCGTCGTGACGGCGGGCGAGATTCACGCGCTCGTCGGCGAGAACGGTGCTGGCAAGTCCACTTTGATGAAGGTGCTTTCGGGTGTCCACGAAAGTGGCAGCTATGACGGCGAGATTCAGTTGGACGGCAAGGCGGTCACGTTCTCGGGCATTGCCGACAGCGAAGCGCTTGGCATCATCATCATCCATCAGGAACTTGCGTTGGTACCGCTCCTGTCGATTGCCGAGAACCTGTTCATCGGTAACGAACGCGCCCGTTTCGGAATCATCGACTGGCGGGAGACGTACCGATTGACCGAGTCGTTGCTGGCGAAGATCGGCCTTGATGAAGCGCCGGTTACCTCGGTGGATTCGCTCGGCGTCGGCAAGCGGCAACTGGTGGAGATCGCCAAGGCCTTGTCCAAGAACGTACGGCTGCTGATTCTCGACGAACCGACGGCAGCGCTATCCGAATCTGACAGCGAGGTGCTGCTGGATCTGCTGCTCGAGTTGAAGTCGCAAGGCGTTACTTCGATCATCATCAGCCACAAGCTCAACGAGATTCGTCGTGTTGCCGACACGATCACTGTCATTCGCGATGGCTCGACGGTCTCGACACTCGATGCTCGGAACAACGCGATACCGGAGAAACGCATCATCCGTGACATGGTCGGCCGGGACATGACGCAACGCTACCCGGAACGAGCCCGGCGAGCCGGGGACATGCTTCTCGAGGTGAGCGACTGGAATGTCTGGCATCCTGACCACAAGACACGACAGGTCATTCGGAGCATAGAGCTGCATGTGCGGGCTGGTGAGGTCGTGGGTATTGCCGGACTCATGGGTGCTGGACGCACCGAACTCGCGATGAGCCTGTTCGGTCACAGCTATGGCCAGAATATAAGCGGGACGGTTACGTTCAGAGGTCAGCCGCTGGATACGTCGAACGTTGCCTTGGCGATCAAGGGTGGACTCGCCTACGTCACCGAGGATCGAAAGGAACTCGGTCTCATTCTGGATGAGTCGATACACCGGAACATCACTCTCGCAAACCTCGGTGATGTCTCGTCATCCGGCGTCATCAATCAGGCCGAAGAGGCCAGGATCGCCGAACACTACCGCGGGGCGATGAACATTCGCACGCCGTCGGTTGCGCAACGCGTGGTGAACCTGTCGGGTGGCAATCAGCAGAAGGTCGTGCTTTCGAAATGGCTGTTCACAGGCCCCGAGGTTCTCATCCTCGACGAGCCTACCCGAGGCATCGACGTCGGTGCCAAGTTCGAGATATACGGAATCATCAACGAACTGTCTGCGGAAGGGAAGGGAGTAATCATGATCAGCTCGGAGATGCCGGAGTTGCTCGGAATGAGTGATCGGATCTACGTGATGAACGAAGGCCGTTTCGTCGGCGAGCTCGCGTCGAGCGAAGCCAGTCAGGAAAAAATAATGTCGCTGATCGTTGCCGATAGTAGTGCGTCAACGTGATATAGACGCACCACCGGGAAACAGACGAATGTCAGAACAACGCTCTGCTGCGCTCGAGGATACGAACGGCGTTTCGCGATACTTGCTGAGCCATATGCGTGACTACGGACTCTTGTTCGCACTCATCGCGATCATGGTCTTTTTTCAGGTGGTGACTGACGGTACGCTGTTGAAGCCGGTCAACATTACAAACCTGTTCCTGCAGAACAGTTACATCATCATCATGGCACTTGGCATGCTGATCGTCATCGTCGGTGGTCACATCGATCTGTCCGTCGGCTCGGTGATGGGATTCATCGGCGCCTTGTCCGCTGTCATGATCGTCAATGCCGACATCCCGGTCGGTGTGACAATACCGGTCTGTCTGCTCGTCGGGGGGCTTATCGGTGCTGCCCAGGGCTACTGGGTCGCCTACTGGAAAATCCCGAGTTTCATCGTGACGCTGGCCGGCATGCTCGTATTCCGCGGCTTGTCACTGTGGTTGCTCGAAGGTCAATCGGTCGGGCCGTTTCCAAAATCCTTCCAGCTGCTGTCGACAGGATTCGTCCCCGATATAGTCGGGGTGAACAGGCCGAATGTAACGGCGTTGATAGCAGGCGCTCTGGCCGCTCTGTGCATCGTCTACCTTGGCTTGCGTAAACGCAGACGAAACAACGCCTACGGCATTGTCGACGAGCCGCCTGCCATGTTCATCGCAAGAAACACCATCGTCGCCGGTGCTCTCCTGTTCGTGAGTTACAAGCTATCGACCTTCCGCGGACTGCCCAACGTGCTTGTCACCATGGGCGTTCTGACCATCGTCTATGCCTTCGTGACCGAGCACACGACGATCGGTCGCCGCATCTATGCGCTCGGTGGCAACGAAAAGGCTGCCAAGCTGTCCGGCATTCCGACCGAGCGCCTGACATTCCTGACCTTCGTCAACATGGGCGTGCTGGCAGCACTCGCCGGCCTGATCTTCGCAGCCAGACTCAATACCGCGACGCCGAAGGCGGGTTTTGCAGTCGAACTCGATGTCATCGCCGCGGTCTTCATCGGCGGCGCATCCATGTCCGGCGGTGTCGGCATGATCGTGGGCGCAGTGGTCGGTGCTTTCATCATGGGCGTCATGAACAACGGCATGTCGATCATGGGAATCGGCATCGACTATCAACAGGTGATCAAGGGACTGGTCCTGCTGGCCGCCGTTGTCTTTGACGTGTACAACAAACAGAGACAGCGCTGAACTGAGACAGCGCTGGCGCGCAGACTGGCGTGCGCGTTACATCACCACCGCCAACTTACGCCTTCGTCGTGCCTGCTTGCGGAGTTTGCGCGGCGGAACGGGCTCTGGATCGTCCGGCAGCAGTAGCACATCGATATCGATCTCGGCGAAAGCGCAGGCCTGCGACGGTTGAGAAGAGCGCCCTCGTGACAGCCTCTGCCGAAGAACGGGCACGATCGCCATGGCGATGACAGCAAAAGACACGCAGTACGCAACGTAGCCCGCCAGCAACAAGTCGAATGGCCACTGGGCCAACGGACTCGCGACCCCGACGAAGGCTGCCAGCAACCAATGGCTCGTACTCAGCGCGCCGGTGGTTGCCAGAAGTACCGCTTGTGGTATCGACAGTCGATCTCGCTTGACGACGACTGGGAACGAAAAGTAGTGCAGCAGGAGACCGTTGAAACTCAACACCAACACGGCAAGGAGCTTGAGAAGGAGTTTCGGACTGCCAGCAAGTGCGGTAATGCTGAAGCCCGTGTCGACGTAGATGATCAGCAGCCCACTGACCCAAAGCGCCAACAGCAGCAGCATGGTCCGTTTCGCTATGCGGCGGAGGACCGTGGGTGCGACACGTCCTTTGACGATACGCAGATCGGCTTGCAGTACTGTCGCGAGAGCGATTGCACTCGACAGCAGATGAATGTATAGGACGCCAAGTCGGAGCCAGTCAGTCGGCGGCGGCCTGCCGAGCAGATCGAGCATGAAGAACCATTCCGTCAGTACTGCACCGTATCGAATGCGCCAGACAGACAACAGGCTGCGCCGCTTTCATGCAGGATACGTCATCATCGACTCTGTGGGTTGTATTGTCGTTCAGCCAAGATGCACACTCGTCGCGAAGGCAATACCGATCGCGAATCTGGCCAACACGGATTCCTTTCCAAGAATACAACCTCGATCAGTATGTAAAGCAAAGCGTATCAGCCGCATCCAGGGGTGCAAAGGGCGTGCTGGCGATCTCGGTAATTTGAACACCCGCGAGCTGACCATGATCGCCCGACCGGGCTCTACGCGCCGACGTCTTCTCGAATCCCTCGCTTCTTCTCTATTCGCCTGGATCCGGCGCTCTGGCTCGGCGATTCAAAGGATAGAAAGGTGTTACCGCACAAGCGGGCATCGGCGAGCGATGTCAAACCAGCGTGGTCCCGCACCGCAAGCCCCGAGGCGGCGAGTGCTGCCGTCGTGCGGGACCAGTCGTCAGAACGAAACGTCATCGCGACTATCGCGGGTGACAAGTCGCCGTCGATGGCTTCCGGGAGCGGGCCGTAGGCCTCCTCGACGGCTTCTCGGGTCCGGATCGACATCCTGCCGTTTGCGGTCAGCAAGTCGTATCCGCCTTCAGCAACGGCTTGCTCTCCGTACAACGCGCCGAGGCGCTGTGCGAGGCTTTCGTGCAGCGACGCATGAGCAAGGATCGTGATTCCAGCAATTCCGACGACCGCGTTGGCATGTTCCATCCAGCCCGGCACCTCGACCAGATCTCGTCGATGCTGACGGCAGAGAAAGAAGGAAAGCCGTGGATGGATACGATCAGGCAGGGTTGCAAGTGTTGTATGCGTCCGCTCGGCGCGGCCATCCGGCAAGCTGACGTCACGGCCAAACTGCAGCTGCCCGGCGACCTCGAAGCCTGAGCGCAGCGCACGCTCCAGATCGGCTTTCATGTCAAGGCTGTGCAATGCCGTCAGCGCCACGCCTTCACGTTCCTGCAGGTGTCGATGCACGTGACGACCAAAGCGAAAGTCACCCGTCGGCTTCTCGTCAAGCAGGCGCTCGTCATGAATTCCGACGATCTCGAGCAGACAATTGGCGAATACAGCAAGACTGGTACTGGTTCCCCAGGGATGCTTGCTGACAGGCGTCATGTTGAAACCGATCGCACAGAGTCGCTGGCGCACGGCATCGATGTCGTTGACCGCGATCAACGGATGGTCGATGCCGAACGCCGGATTGTCGGGCTTCAACATCGATCTGTAAACCTCATGCTTGTGCTCGAAATTAATGCAGGCCAGGTGACTCGCAATAACTTATGCTTTCGCGTACCCGAAGGCAACGTGCGTCGCGGGGGCGGTATCCAGCCAGACACTCTTGGGTGCCGAGTATTCCATCAACGCATCAACACCGCTCGAACGCCCGAAACCCGAGTTCAATGAACCACCGAATGGCGAGGACACGTGGATAGCCTTGTACGCGTTTATCCAGAAGGTACCAGCCCGAACCGCTGCCGCGACCCGATGCGCACGACCGACGTCTGTCGTCCAGACCGCTCCTGCCAGACCGAATCGCGTGTCATTGGCCAATGCGATCGCGTCCGCTTCATCCTCGAACGGAATGAGCGTCACCACCGGCCCGAAGATTTCCTCTTGTGCGGCATCGGCCTGATTACCGATCGCGGATAAAAGGGTCGGTGGAACGAACAGACCCGGGCCATCCGGCGCTGCCGCACTGGTGACGCTCGCACCTGCTGCGCGCGCCGTCTCGATCATGGCAAGCACCCGTTGATGCTGCCTGCGATTGCCGAGCGGGCCCACGTCGGTTTGTTCGTCGAGCGGGTCTCCGAGACGAAGTCTTTGCATCCCGTCCACCAGCATCTGCTCGAAGCGCTCGATCACTCCGCCCTGCACGAGCAGACGTGACCCCGCCACGCAGCTCTGCCCTGCCGCTGAGAAAATCGCCGCTTGTGCGCCTTTGCAGGCATCGTCCAGGCGCGCATCGTCAAAGACGATGTTTGCCGATTTTCCACCCAGTTCGAGCACGACAGGCTTCAACGCTTCGGCAGCCGTGATTGCCACGCGACGTCCGGTTTCGGGTGAACCGACGAAAACTACCTTGCGAACGGCATCGTGGCGAATGGCAGCCTCCCCCGCCGTTGGGCCAAGACCCGCAAGAACGTTCACGAGTCCTTTCGGTATACCCGCCTGCTCCCCGATGACAGCCAGCGCGACACTGGTAAGCGGGGTCATCTCGCTCGGCTTGAGAACCACCGCATTGCCCATGGCAATCGCCGGTGCAATCTGCCAGCCCGCGGTGAAGACAGGCGCATTCCATGGTGTGATCTGGAAAACGACGCCGAGCGGTTCTCGCAATGTGTAGTTCAGATGCCCGCTTGGCACTGGAATGACGTCGCCATGCAGCTTGTCCGTCCAACCCCCGTAGTAGTCGAACATCTCGACAACCTTCGCCACTTCCACCTGGCAATCACGCACCGGCTTTCCGGCTACCAGCGATTCGAGGCGAGCGAGGGGTACTGCGAACTCGTCAATCGCTCTGGCGACAGCGCGTAATGCAAGTCCACGCGCATGATGACTGAACCCGCCCTGCCAGCAATTCTGGGCGTGCACAGCCGCATCACAAGCCGCATTCGCAAGCGGGAGGCCCGCATCTGCGTAGCGCGCGAGTTCACCGTTCGTATAAGGGTCGATCAGCGAAATCGTCTCGCCATCACCTTCGACAAGCTCACCACCGACGAAGCTGCAAGGGCGCTTACCCAAGCCGAGTTCATCGAGAAGTTGCTCAAACAACGCGCCACGCTCAGTCATGCATCCGGCGCTTCGAAGCGATGAATCTCGTTGAAGTCCGCGCTGTCGGAAAGCGTGCCGGCGCTGCTTTCCCAGACTCGAGCAATACAGTCGAAGCCCGGCAGGGCAATGCCGTACTGCTCGGCGAGCGTCAATGCCAGGCGCACATCCTTGCGCATCAGTCCCATGGTGAATCCGGAATCGAAGGATTCATTCAAGATCCAGCGCGGGTAGTTGATCTCGCTCACCGCGCTTCGCCCCGAACCTGCGTTCACACCCTCGAGCAGACTCGCCGCAGGAATGCCCGCGGCCTCGCCAATCTTGATTGCTTCAGCGACCAGCACCAGGTTCGCAGCGCAGAGTAGGTTGTTGGCAATCTTCGCCGCGTGCCCGGCACCTGACGAGCCAACAACAACCCGCTTTGCGGTCAAGTGATCAAGGATGGATATGACGCGCCCGAGGGCCTGCATGTCACCACCGAGGAGCATGGTCATCGATCCCGTCGACGCCGCACTCGGACCACCGCTCACAGGCCCATCTATAAAGGTGTAGCCCCGTGCGGATGCCTGTGTCGACAATCTTTGCGAGGTAGCGGGCTCTGAAGTGGAGGTGTCGAGCACGACAGAGCCGTCAGGCAGGACAACATGGACTTCGCCCATCACGCGTTCGACGTTGTCGGCTCTCGGCAGTGAGAGTATGAGCAAGTCCACCGATGCAGCCAGCGCCGCGAGCGAAGTCGCGACCGGAACACCAGCCTTGCCAAGGGCGTCGCGCACCGCTTCGGACGCATCGAAGACCGACACACCTGCACCGCATTCGAGCAGGCGCCTCGCCATGTTGCCGCCCATGTTGCCGCCACCGACGATTCCGGTCCGCACCGTCATGTGTGTTCCCTCGATATAGCCCTGCGCCACTCTGAAGTGCCAGCAGGCGCCGTTCGAAGGCGTGTTGTCACGCGACTGATTCTCCCGTCACTGTGATACCCGGCACTCCAGCGAATGTAAGATCGTAGTCGAACGAAAATCGAGGTTCTAGCGACGTTGCTACGCGCCAGCCAACCCGTTCTTTTCGGTTACTGAGACCAAGGTTCACGTGGAAATCGTGAAGTTGTGCTTTCATGCGAATCCAGTAGAGTCGAGTATGCCATCCCCTGTCCGTAACGAGTAGCGATCTTGTCCTCCGCGAACCCACGATTTCTGAATGAACTCCTGCAGAGCATCGGCACGCGTGTACGCCGGCGTTCGCTCGGGAAAGACCTTGAGAATGCACCGTTCTCGCAGGTCGAAGATGCCTGTGAGCGTCTGATGCACCGCGTTGGCGAGGCCTCGCGTGTCGCCGTGGCCGAACAAGCACTGGACGCCTATGCTCGACTCGATCGCGACGATCGGATCCGCTTCTTTCGACTCTTGCTGGATGACTACGGGGTCGATGCGGTAGCCGTTCGTGATGCCTACAGACAATGGGAAGCATCAGAATCGGAGTCCTCGCGAAACGATCTCTTCACGGCGGTTGAATCACAACGTCAAACCTTGTTGCGCAGGCTAAATCTCGCACCGGGCGGTACGCTTCAGCTGGTGCGTATGCGCAGAGATCTCCTCCGCGCAATCAACGAACACGCTGCACTGGCGCCGCTTGATGCAGACTTCTCCCACCTGCTGTCGTCGTGGTTCAACCGCGGCTTTCTGGTCATGCGGCAGATCGACTGGAATACGCCCGCATCCATCCTCGAGAAGATCGTGGCTTACGAGGCCGTCCATGAGATCACCGGCTGGGACGACCTGCGTCGACGCCTCGATCCTGCTGACCGCCGCTGCTACGGGTTCTTTCATCCAGCACTTGGCGACGAGCCGCTGATCTTCGTCGAGGTCGCCCTTTGCGGTGGCATTCCCGAAACCATCGGACCTCTGATCAATGCCGGTGCTGACGATGCAGAGACACTCGATACGGCCGTCTTCTATTCGATCAGCAACTGTCAGCCAGGACTCAAAGGAGTCTCGTTCGGCAACTTCCTGATCAAGCAGGTCGTTCGCGACATCACTCTCGACTTGCCTCGGGTAAAGACCTTCGTGACGCTTTCGCCGGCGCCCGGCTTTGCCCGGTGGCTGGCGTCTGTGGACGACGAAGACGCCCATGGCCTGAGTATCGAACTCGCCAGACCCGACTGGACGACAGATGTCGACAGGCAGACACAACTTGCGCCGACGGTGCGCCTCTGGGCAGCTCGGTATTTCGTCGAAGCGAAGCAGGCGGCCGGACTGCCGGTGGATCCGGTCACGCGATTTCATCTCGGCAACGGCGCATCGGCACACCGAATCAACTGGCCGGCTGATTTTGCCGCAGGTGCGCTTGAACGCGCCCATGGCGTGATGATCAACTATCTCTACGAACTCGACAGTATCGAAGCCCGCCACGAAGCGTTTGTCGAGGACGGCACGGTTACCCATGGACCTGACGTGAAGCGCTTGCTGCAGCGTCGCCGTCAATCCGCAAAGGCAGCTGTCCTTGGCAACAATGCCTGAAGACAGTTCTGGAATTCATCAATTGCGAACAAGAAGTTCGCTGCCACGGGCGGTGGTGTCTTCGCGTCTGTCCCGGCATCTACAGCTACACCACCAGAACAAGTGGTCGGTGATCGGACACTTCCGGCAGCGCTGGCGCGTCGAATTTCTTGACCATGTCGGTATCTGAAACGAGCAGGTAGTTCGCGTGTCGAACAGGCTTGCAGTAACGAGAAGTGCGGGTATCGCGTGACCCGACCAGATCTGTCAACCCGATCTCCCCGAGGATCGCGAAGGTCGCCGAGTCTGGCAACAGGTTGAGATCACCGCATACGATTGTCACATCGGCTGGATCGCGTGTCGCGGTAACGAACTCGCGGAGGCGTCTTGCCTGTCGCATACGGGCCGGTGTGTCGCCTTTCCCGGACGGATCACGCAAGCCGTGCAGATGCACGATCAGGAAAGTCCGGTCCGTGACCCTGTCGATGATGCGAATGCTCTGGGCAACCCGCAGACGCTCTCGGGTCGACCATTCGACGTGATCGACGAACGCGCCGTGAACGAAGATCGATGAATGGGCAACGACGGGAACCGATCGGTATTCGCGAGCCAGACGGCAAGCGGCTCGAACATCGCCCCTCCCCAGGCGTTCAACGACACGATCTTCACAACGCCGTTCTCTCGACACAGGCATCGCCGATGCAATCTCCTGCGCCTGTCAGATCAACTTCCTCACCGATGATCGACGAACCTGGCTCATCCGGCGCCAACGATAAAGGCTTCATGGGCGGTCGCGACTGATTGTTGGAACCTGATTCAGGCTGCTCACGCTATCACCGTTCTGACTAATGTCGTCACTACAAAGTTGACACCACGGAATATATGAAATAACTTTCTCTTTAACTTAACGCATTTGACTTAACGAGCGCGACACACACTGGTCATCTCCCTCGCTTCTGTCGCCACGTCTACAACTG
>Ga0114956_1004930_pt1 | contig 10035 bp, 10 predicted proteins | sample MaitaG_FD_87304 | JGI IMG/M metagenome (GOLD analysis project Ga0114956, IMG submission 87304) | Marine algal microbial communities from Maine, USA - Maine_Asex2 metaG | ecosystem: Host-associated > Algae > Red algae > Unclassified | place: Maine, USA | collected 2015-01-05 | reverse complement strand
TTTACGCAGCTCAACTTCTTTAAGATCTGATAATTCAGTCAGCAACTTATCGACATTATCTTGATACGTGACATTTTCTCCAGCGTATCGTGCTGAGTAAACTCCGGGGGCGCCTCGTAATGCTTCGACGAACAAGCCAGTATCGTCTGCCAAAGCAGACTTGTAGGTGGCTAAATACACCTCTATAGCTTTTTTCATGGCATTATCTTCTAGTGTTTTACCATCTTCAATCGTTTCAGGCATATCGCCTGGACGGGGTTTGACAACAAAAAAATTGGCCAATAGCTCATTCAGTTCGGTAACCTTATCTGGGTTTGCTGAACCAACAATCAGAGCAGGTTTTAAACTATTCTTTTGCAAGTTATCTCACAAGCTTTGCGAGATCACCGGCAATAGTTTCTTTTTGAAGTTCCACAATTTGAGAAATACCTGAAGAAGCTAAATCTAGAAGTTCATTCATTTGTTCTCGACTAAAAGTAGAACCTTCAGCCGTCCCTTGAACTTCAACAAATCCTCCAGAACCAGTCATAACAACGTTCATGTCTACATCAGCAATAGAGTCTTCTACGTATGGCAAATCAAGTCGACATTCGCCATCAAGGATTCCTACGCTAATTGCTGCACAATGATCTGTTATTGGGTGCTTTTTAATAACACCATTAGATACTGCTCTTGTAAAGGCATCGTGTAAAGCTACAAAGCCACCACAAATTGATGCCGTTCGAGTTCCGCCGTCAGCTTGCAAAACGTCACAATCAACAGTCACTGAAACTTCACCAAGTGCTTCCAAATCAACAATTGAGCGTAAACTTCGGCCAATCAGACGCTGAATTTCTTTATCTCGACCCGATGATCTACGAGATACACGCTCTGGGCTTGAACCTGGAAGCATAGAATACTCCGCAGTAACCCAGCCTTTACCAGTGTCTTTTAGCCAACGGGGTACGCTTTTTTCTACAGAAGCTGTACAAAGCACTCTAGTATCGCCAAAACTGACTAAAACAGAACCGTCAGCCATCTTTGTGAAGTCCCGCTGAAAGCTCGCTGGACGTAATTGATCATTATTTCTACCATCTGGTCTCATAGCAATAGGTATAGACGAAAATGGCCATATTTCAAACACTTTGGCCTATATAAGACAAAAGAACCAGTTGATTGGGCATATCAACCCTTCAATATGCCTAGACAAGCACAAACAAAGTGCGCTAAACTTATATACAACAACCACCAGCTTCGGCTGGTGGAAAAGTTTAGGTGATGCCTAGTGGCTGGGAGCAATCCCAGCCACTTTTTTTATTCCCTTCAACATATTTAAACCTTAAATGCTTGTATAGCGTATCGACGCAGTCTAATATCTTGCTGTGAGTGGCGCAGATACAGTAAACACAACTAAATCTTCAAAATCTGACAAACAGAATCCCATGGATTTTGAGTTTTTCTTGAACCCTACTGAAGAAAGATCCGAGCTAAACACGCCAGAGATTCAAGTTATACCTGAAGAAAAACGACAAGCATCTGTTAAACCCCTTAGCGCTGTAACTCTTTCAGAAATTTCTACTGCTCACGCAGCAGTAGTTTTAGCGAAGATTCAAGCCACAGCTGCAAGAGAAGAATCCAAAGACCTAATTCATAAACTAAAAAATACCGAACTAACCCTAGCCGCTGAAAAACTAGAGAAAAAAGAGATTTCAGTAGAACTAGACGAAACTAGAGTTCAATACATCAAGATTGATAAAGAACTTGCAATCGAAAAAGCCAGGCTTGAAGAGCTTAGAAAAAGAGCAGACCAGGAGTACTACGAGAAACTGAGGCTCTCTAAAAAACTTGAGCTCTTAGAAGAAAAGCAGACTCAAAAACCAAAACGTTTTTCATTGCTCGCAATATTCCAAAGAGCAGACACAGACGATTTGAACAGTAATTCTGAATCTCCCTATAAATAAGCTGCTGAAGTAAATTTATTCAACTAGAATTATCCAGGTGTCTAAAAAAGTAGTCGTTACAAATAAAAAGGCTAGGCATAACTACGAAATTTTAGAGACTTTTGAAGCCGGAATTGTTTTGAGAGGCTCTGAAGTAAAAGCTTTACGAGAGGCTAAAGCCCAGATTAACGAATCTTTCTGCAGATTTGAAGGCTCTGAGCTTTGGATTGTTGGCTTTAATATCTCACACTATTCTTCTTTAAGTAGTCATTACACAATAGACACCGACCGCAAACGCAAGTTACTGTTAAACCGTTATGAACTTGATCGTCTGGATACAAAAGTAAACCAGCAAGGCCTTAGTTTGATACCTCTCTCAATATATTTTGTTAAAGGTAAAGCAAAAACAGAGATCGGGCTTGGTAAAGGCAAAAAGAATCACGATAAACGCCAAGATATAGCCAAACGAGACGCTGAAAGAGACGCCCGCCGTGAACTATCCGACCGCAATAAGTACGGCTAATTTATAAACCAAAGCTAGCTTTTCGGACTAAATCGCTATGAGCTGGGCCAACTAAACCCTTATGAACGACACCGGGTTTCAGCTGTTCATCGAAAGTGTTCAGATACTTAAGTTGAGCTCGAACATTACTAACAAAATCATCTATTCCCAGACCGTTTAGATCAGCCCTATATTCTAGAGCAATAAGAGAAGGCCAAGATTTTTGACTATCAATCTGTACGGCTAAATCAGAAATTTGCAGTAATTGCATGTCAGCAGCGGCACCTAAAATAGAATTAGGAACAGCAACTAATTCTTCTAGGTACTTTAATTCTGGATCTGGTTCACCTAACAAGTATTCAATTTCTTCAATCAGTATTTGAAAGTATATTACTAAACCAGCCTCTAAATCACTTCGGACCTTTTCCACCTGTTCATCGAACTCTTCTTGAGTGCACCTTGGGAAGTGTTCATCGTGGTCACTAATCATAGTTCTGTCTTCAGGTTTCTCAGATCTAGGAGTAGTTGAATATGGATTATTTATCTGAAACCGCATTTCAATATCTGCAATGTAACTCGGCTCTCTGTTTACCAAATCCGAAAAGATTCTAACTACATCTATCAAAGCTAGAAATTTTTCAAAAGGTTTTCCGTACGGATTTGCAAAAAGGGATTCATGAAAATTTGCAGATTCTTGTTGAGACCCAAGGCTTTCCACTGTTGACGGGACTAGAGAACTATCCTTGGTTCCAAACTCAGTAAACGTCATCGGGGTTCTACGAGTAAAAAGTATATTATCTGAAATTATCGCCCAGGAGAGGCTGCGATCTACGTTTCTTCTAATCTGATTATCTATGAAACAGAAGATAGCATAAGGCTTTTTATAGTAGGACAAGACCTTTGCCATATTCTTTAAATGATTTTCAAAACTTCTAAAGCCTCCTAGATCAGTTAGATCGTATGTAACCTTGATTTTTACTGAATCCGCCATGTTTATATTTTACCAAGACAATACCAATCCGATGGATTTACCTTTGAATTACTACTGGCTGGTTTGAAAAAAGATCATAGTCTTTCAGACTTAATTCCCAAAAATTTAGTTGCCTAAAACTTGTTGGGATTGCGGCTTTCGTTCTAAATACTTTTTCCATTGTTTGAGAAGAAAGATCTTCGTACGGCGCCACATAGCCTTATCAAATTTTTTCCAAACACTCGGTTCATTAGCTGAGAATTAAGAATTCTTGTTGTGCTATCTAGAACTGTTAAAGGCTCATATTCTGACTTAGCTATAACGGCTTCAGATGGGTAAATGGTTATGCGATCAAGCTTAGAATTTGCATGCTGTACAAACTTCTCAACATTCGCTTCAGTCCAATCTTCCGAATAGTCTGTTGTTCCCAACCATTGCAGAACGCTCGCTGTCGATACGCTGGCTTTGCCGTCTATTACTCTCACACAGGTTGAAAGTAATTCTTAGAACTAGCAGCAGACGGCCAAGACCAACTTGATAAACTAACTGTATCAAAACTTTTCGATAAGAAACCAGATCTCAATAGTACAAACCCATTTAGAAACTGAAAGATAGAATTGATTCCCCAACCCAACATTGGGCACTGATTCATCGAAAACTCTCAGTAGCTAAGTATTATGGTTTTAATGGTTAATTTTGAGATAGAGGAATCGACGGTTGCACAGCTCAGAAATGGCTTGGACTCTGGCAAGTTTACAAGCGTCGGGTTAACCCAGAGCTACTTAGACAGAATTGAGCGTCTCGATCCATTACTTGGCAGTGTCATTGAAACCAATCCGGATGCAATAAAGATTGCAGAGACTTGTGACAGAGAAAGACAGAGCAAATCAACAAAAGCAGGGCCGTTGCATGGTATCCCCATTCTAATTAAAGACAATATAGACACTGCAGACAAGATGAACACAACAGCAGGCTCAATGGCTTTGTTAGATGCACCAAAACCAAAACAAGATGCCTTCATAATAAAAAAGCTGCGAGATGCTGGGGCCATTATTTTAGGTAAAACCAATATGAGTGAATGGGCATACGCCCGCTCAAGTGAAGGGATAAGTGGTTGGAGCGCTAGAGGAGGTTTTACAAACAACCCGTATGACCTTGCACGAAACCCTTTGGGTTCAAGCAGTGGTTCTGCAGCCGCTGTCTCAGCTAACCTATCCTCTATTGCTGTAGGCACTGAGACTGACGGTTCGATCCTTACTCCTGCTGCAGCATGTTCTGTCGTGGGGATTAAACCATCAGTTGGTTTAATAAGTCGCTCAGGTATTATTCCAATTTCTTTCACACAAGATACTGCCGGCCCAATAACTAGATCGGTTGCCGACGCTGCCTGTTTACTTACAATACTTTCTGGCATAGACCCCGAAGATGAAGCTACAACTACAAATCCACTTAGTGGTACTGATTTTAGTGAATTTCTTAACCCAGAAAAATTAGGTGAATCTAGAATCGGAGTTGTTCAAGATTTAGTTACTCCACATCACTCAAAGGTAATAAATCTATTCAACTCTGCTGTTGAAACAATCAAAACAGCCAACTCCGAAGTTGTTCAAATCACCGATATTTTAGATACCCAAAAGTTAGCTGATGCAGAAAAGATTCTTTTAATGCACGAGTATAAACACACCCTTAACCTTTACTTAAAAAACAGGGAATCGAAAACTATCACAAACATTGAAGATTTAATCGGCTTCAACAACAATTCAGAAGTAGAACTAAAATATTTTGGACAAAATTTCCTACTAGAAACAGCCAACCAAGGTGAGCTTCTAAACAAAGAATACACAGATGCTCTTGATAGGTGCAAGAAGCTGTCACAATCTGAAGGAATCGACATGTTGATAGAAAAGTATGACCTTGATTGTCTTATTGCTCCGACAGTAAACATTCCACATCTGACCGACGCTGCCAGAGGTGACAACGATTACACATCGAGCACTTCCCTAGCAGCGGTCGCCGGATACCCTAGTATTACTGTCCCAGTAGGGTATGTTTCTGGTTTGCCTGTCGGGATTTCATTTATTGGTAAAAAATGGTCCGAACCAGAACTTATAGCAATTGCATATTCATTTGAAGAAATAACCAAAGCTCGCAAAGCACCAGAACTTGATAAAAGTTAACCGGCCAAATAGAACACTATAGCAGTTAAATAATTCTTCTTATAAGGCGGGAAGAAAAATCCTCATGCAACTATACCCACGGTTGGCGATTGGCCAAGGCAGCTAACACCTCTTGGTGATCTGGTGGTATTTCAGCTAATGCACTTTCCGTTGTCGGTTTTTGTCCGACTGCAACTAATAACCTGGCTTCCCCAGCTACCATTTTTACATAAGCTTCTCTAAGTAAATAGATATATCCAATCGCAAGGGGGATGTTGTGATTAGGGTTATCTGCAATAATTGTATTTAGGATAGTTTTGAAAGGCATTTTTGACCATGCTTGTGCTTGAAGTTGGTCTTGGGGATACAGCTGTATTGGATTTTCAAAGTGAGGGTCTGTATCAAGATCAAAAGCGATATTTATCGGGGTTTGGGGTGATGAAATTGCTGCCCTTGCATTGGCTATATGAAAAAACTCTAATCTTTGGCCTGGGACAGCATTAGTTAATTGAAACGTTTTAGGATCAACCACAGCAGCATTAGCCTTATCAACTGAAACTATTTCAGCATCCAGTCCATCTAAAACTTCAGCCACAGTTTCAAGGTTACCGGTTGAATCTAATGGCCCAAGAACTACACTGACTTACAATTGAGCATTCGCTATTTCACTCACTGGGCTAAGTGCAAAGTTTATATGCTCGACGGTCGTGTTTTGGTTGATATGTACTAAAGCTGTTTTCTTAGATTTCTTATCATGAAGTATGACGCAATTACAATCGCGGAGATCCGCCGTTCCGATGGGAACAGTTGAAGAGTAACCAACTTCTTTTCCTCCAATTGCAATAGCTTCAGGATCTAGTTCTGCTTTCTGATTATACGGCAAAAGCTGTATAGCCAATTTCTGCATTTCAATCAGATCTTCAGTATTGGTGTCAGCTGATACTAACAACTCACCGTGCAAACCTTTGACAATTTTGACTGCCATATCAAAGCACTCGTTTTTCAATAATAATGTAATTCTTTCTCTGAGATATGCTTGTCTTTGAGCGGGATCGTCAGTCAATTCCGCCATTCTCATTAGACTTATTAATCTCACCGCTCCGAAAGGGTTACTCTCCTTATAAGCCTGACCAAACATCTGAAATGATTCGGATCCAGATCGTTGACTCCTATCCGCAGCAACATAGTTTTCGTACCCAGGGTCTTCTTCATCCAGATCTAATCTATTTCCAGTAAATGCTTCAGCATTCTTGAATGCTTCAGGGTAAACAGATGATGATATTTGTGCCATTAAATTTCGAAGCCTAGGTTGTTCACTAAACCATTGTCTTACAGTCTCAGGATCAGTAGTTCTATCCATTTGGTTGCCTAAAGGCTCTGCATGGTCTGCTGGTAAACGAGGTAACCAAAGTTTTATTTTCCAGCTTTGCATATCTTCACTTGCAAGACTGCTGGCATCAATCTTCCCGAAGGCACCCAAAACAAATTCTTCACTCAGCTCTAAATTCTCAGCTAAACTTGACCAGGTCCTGTTTGGATTTACTATAGTTTTATTTTTTTCTATAACAAGGTTCCCAAGAGCTTCTTGGATCTCTGGAATACCTCTAAATCTAGTTAGAAGGTAGGCTAAGGAACTGTAATTATTGTTGTTACTTTCTACTTCCGGAACCCAAATAACTTCATCCCAATGTTCTTCACACAACATATTAAATAGTTTTTTGAACGCAACAACTTCTTTAGGGTTTAGATAATGCAGGATTTCAGTGATTCCGTGAACTTTATTGTCATCGACTATGACATTTAGAGCAGTTCCTAAAGCTGGGATTAATTCGAAACGGTTATTAAGCAGTATCTCATCGATTATGAGTGACAAGGCATGACCAAGTGAATCTCGCATGCCCGGAGCTCCCAATCGGCACAAGATTCGAGCCAGCAAAATATTATCCGCTCCATTAGCTAATCCATCGGAAGGGCAGCTATTAAAATTTCAGGTAGCTTAGAGTCTGGTCTGTAAGAAAAATATGCAAACTCACCCCATGGCCTAGTCAAGTCGGTTTTGATTATTGCAGTTATTGTTGTTTCATCAACTAATCCTTCATTGATGCCCATAGAGATCACTTGAGCCCAAACATCAATAACTTGAATTCTTTGATCATCCTCCGCAGCGTTGAATTCAGTTACAGCTAATTCGAGAATCTTTTCACTATCGGTATGACCCTTGATACGTGCTATTGAAGAGAGGACAACTCGCAACCTGTTTTTTTCTTCAAGATCAGTAGCCTCTTTGTAGGCTTTTAGCATAGCTAAACTTGGAATTTCTGCTGCTTCAAGTGAAGCTGATAGCAGCTTTGGATCATCGATATTGAGATCTCGTCGAAAATATTGAACTGTTGTATGTAATGCAAGCTCATTACCAGAAGCAATACCAGGAGCTAAACCGGTGATCAATTCAACAGCTACCATACCTAAATCGCCCTCAAGGCGAGATGGCAGTAAAAGTTCATCAGCTAATAACGCTAAACTATTTGACTCACCCTCAATCGTGCCGGCCATCTCAAAGGTTTTATCCAAGACTCGCTTGTACTGATCAGCAGTAAACTTCCCAGCGTCCGCAAGGGCAATAAATACGTTTGCAGCGGAATTATACAAAGGTACAAATCGGTCATAACCTCCAGGGCTGAGATCAAAGATTGTGGTTTAGTTTTTCCTTCTGTAACCCTTGCAGCGTCAAACGATTTTGTTAATATTTTACGATAATGATCTGGAGTCAAACGACCGTTTTGCGCCAGTTGCGCAAATGTTAAAGTATAATTTTTACCAAAATCAATTTCATCCGTTTCTAAAGCTCCGACAAATGCATCTACGTCAATAAACTGGTAAGTGTCTTGAGTAATCTCAGGAATTTCAGGAACTCTTACACCAATAAGACTTCCAGTTTGTATAAGTTTGCCATCAAGGTCCAGCTGATCACTAGCCAGTCCTAGGAAATCTGATCCGGTGCAGTCCCAACTACCAACCGCTTTAACACCGTCAAATATTTTACGTAATTTTTCAATTTCGCTTAAATACATAATATAAAGCACCGCCAAACTCCTATTATATCAAAGATCAGATGAACTAAGACTTGATCAATAATTGCGAATCATAAAATTTCACTTTAGGTAGAACTATCTTCAATGGTTATTCTTTCACCCAGATTATTTGACTTAAAAAATTCTACAATCTCATGACAGAGGTTATTTGAAGAGGAAGTTGTGGAATCATTTGTCCAGAAGTTACAATGTATGCGATATGATGATTTAAAGGCGGTTAAATGACAGAAATACCAAAACATCTACTCCAAAGGGCTAATATAGCTCAAGCAAGACCAGCGGGTAGCCCCACCACCAGTCACGCACCCGCACCCAAATTGCCGAGAACCGAGCCCTCCAATCCGTTTGAAGACATTCCTTCTAGTCTCTCCGCCCAAGAGCGCGAAGTTTTGGCATCAAGTTTCTTTTACTCATTAACTTATGGCGAACCCCACGATGATCTTATAGCGGTAAAAGCAGTGGAAACATTTGAAACCTTGGCTGGAATGATTAAGGTAACAGAGGACCCGTTCCAACTGGCGTGTTTGGTTGCGATGAGGAGTGGACTAAGTACATTTCTTAAGTTGCATCGCTATAGCGACAGTAACTACAGCGAAGCAGCGATTCAGGATGTGAAATCTATCTGGCAGCGGATTGGCACCCTTCATGATATAGAGAAAGACCAGCTGACTTCTCAATTAGACACCCTTAGCGATCTTCATTTAGAAAATATAGGTTTAGAAACTCACGATGATCCTGATGAAGCATTTGCCCAAGTTTTATTAGCCGGATTTTTCGGCCTTCGAACAACCATCTACGTTCTCAAACTGCTTTCACTGTCTGACCAAGAAGTTGCTAGCAATTCTCAATTAATGAATACATTTCAAAAACTCTCCGGTTTACAGAGAATAATATCAGAGATAGAAGAACAGCTGACGCCTAAAGAGTTGGCTGAATATTTACAGCAGTTAGCAAAAGTAAAAGTACAATATTTTAATGAACTAATCGATGGGGCCAATTCGCTATCCATTGCCTTACCTGATGAAAAGGTTCCAGATTGCGAAAATATCATCATGGACTTAATGTACGCAGGTGACTTAGATTCTGCATATCATAAAATCACGGCATCTGCCTTTAAAGAGCAAATGATGACAAATCTACGTGTCTCAGGCTTCGTTGCGAAAATCATACCAGTCAACCCACATGTATCACGTCTTGAATATGGACGTCCTCCGGTAACTTGATTGTGAATCCCAAACCCAAAACAATTAAGCGTGGTATCCTTAAAGAGCTGTGGTAATTTACAGCATTGTTTCTTGAAAAATCTAGAACACCAATCTAGGGGCTGACCGGCTTCGACGTTAAGATTGGAAGTTAAGTATGCGACTCGAGTAGCTCAGACTCGTTAAAGCGGGCA
>Ga0114956_1004928_pt1 | contig 10040 bp, 9 predicted proteins | sample MaitaG_FD_87304 | JGI IMG/M metagenome (GOLD analysis project Ga0114956, IMG submission 87304) | Marine algal microbial communities from Maine, USA - Maine_Asex2 metaG | ecosystem: Host-associated > Algae > Red algae > Unclassified | place: Maine, USA | collected 2015-01-05 | reverse complement strand
TCACTAATCATTTTTATCCAGGCGGCCATGGCGATCTCCTAATTTTTCTCGTCAGTATTCATTCTGCGCTCTAACCAGCGAACGCCTGCCGACACAATCAAAATCAGCACCAGGTATTCTAAAACCAGAATCGTATAAATTTCCAGAGGGCGGTATTCTGTAACTACGAGCTCATTGGCTTTACGGGTTAATTCCTGCATCCCAATAACCGATACCAAAGAGGACATTTTCAGCATGTAAACCAATTGATTGCCCAGTGCGGGCAGAATGCGCTTAATCGCCTGAGGCAAGATCACGAAGCGCATGGTGTCGGTATAGGATAAGGAAATTGAATGAGAGGCTTCGTATTGACCTTTGTCTATTGACTGGATGCCCGCCCGGAAAATTTCAGCCTCAAATGCACTGTCTGATAAGGCAAGCGCTATGACACCTGCCCAGAAAACAGTGATGGATATGTCAGCTACTTGTGGTAAACCGTAGTAGACCCAGAGGATCATTACCAGAATCGGTACGGCGCGGACGATTTCTACATAGACGCGGTTAATGCCCCGTAAGAATGGATTCTTAGATAAACCGGGTAGGGCGATTAACAGTCCAACAATAATAGAAATGACAATGGCAGTCACTGAAAGCAGGATAGTGTAGTACAAGCCCGAAAACAGAAAGCTCAGGTTATTCATCCCCGACTTGGTTGCGGGATTGACTACGTACCAGCCCCAGTCGCCGGAGCAGCCGCTTAGCAGTACAGCCACCATTGCAAGTAGCAGCGTTAACTTAAATGGCTTTGAATAATCCCTTGCCTTGGTGGGCGATAGGTATGAGGAATTTCCAGATAATAGTTTCATTACGATTCACCTTAGTGATGCAGAATTTGTTGTAAGAAATCCTGGCAGCGCTGGGTGTCTGGCTCGGTGAAGAACTGTTTTGGCGGCGACATTTCGACAATTCTACCGTGATCCATAAATACCATTTTATCGGCTACCTTGCGTGCGAATCCCATTTCATGGGTGACACAAATCATTGTCATGCCACTTTCTGCGAGTTCGGTCATCACATCTAATACTTCATTGATCATTTCGGGGTCGAGCGCCGAGGTAGGTTCATCAAATAACATGATGTCCGGTTCCATACACAACGATCGGGCGATTGCGACACGCTGTTGCTGGCCACCTGATAATTGTCTGGGATATTTTTTGGCCTGCTCTGGAATACGTACCCGCTCCAGATATTTCATCGCTATTTCATCCGCCTCCGGTTTCGATAACCCTTTGCTGCGGATTGGCCCCAGCGTTAAATTGTCCATAACCGTGAGGTGCGGGAATAAATTAAACTGTTGAAACACCATGCCGACTTTTGAGCGAATCGCGTTTAGGCTGGCTTTGCTGCTGGTTAACTCAATGCCATCCACTACGATTGAGCCTTTTTCATGCTTCTCTAGCTGATTGATGCAACGAATTAGTGTCGACTTGCCTGATCCAGACGGCCCGCAAACCACGACTCTTTCGCCAGTGTTAACGTCCAGATCAACATCCTTTAATGCTTGAAAACTATCAAAGAACTTCGACACATTGCGAATGCTGATCACAGGTGATGATGGGTCAAGCGGCATATAATCTCCTCAGGTTGTACGAAGGATGAACGGCTCACCCGTTTTGCAATCTAGCAGGTTTCATGCAATGATTCCAGACGCTAAATTCTATCGCATATAGAGCACCCCAAGCCGAGGAGAAATCGAATGTTAGGACGTATTAAACTATTGTCAATCATGGCGTTAATGGCCTTTGTTATGATTGGTCAGGTGCATGCAGCTGATGCACTGAAGGACATTTTAAGTAGCGGTAAACTAAAGGTCGGAACCACTGGCGATTGGAACCCGATGACGATGAAAGACGTCGCAACCAATAGCTACACGGGCTACGATATTGACGTAATGACTGAGCTGGCTAAGGACTTAGGCGTTGAGGTTGAATTTGTACCAACTGACTGGAAAACACTGGTTAGTGGTGTCACTGCCGGCAAATATCACATTACCGGTTCTGCTTCTGTCTCTCCAGCACGTGCTAAAGCAGCGGGCTATTCAAACAGCTATTTCTCCTTAGCAACCGTTCCGTTAACGCTAGCGAAAAACGCTGATAAATTCAAAGATTGGGATGACCTGAATAAAGCTGATGTAACTGTTGCCGCGACATTAGGAACGACTCAGGAAAAGCAGGTTAAGCAGTATTTCCCAGACGCTAAGCACCAAATTGTTGAGTCTCCGGCGCGTGATTTTCAGGAAGTGTTAGCTGGTCGTGCTGATGCACACATCACCTCTAATGTTGAAGCGTTTAAACTGGTTGAGAAGTATTCTCAGCTAATGGTTGTGCCAGTATCTGCCCCTAAGTCACCCACACCTATTGCTATGCTAATGCCGCAAGCTGATCAGGTTTGGATTAATTATGTGAATACCTGGATTTCTTTGAAATCAGAGCAGGGCTTCTTTGCAGGTCTTGGCAAGAAGTGGAAATTACAAAACTAAGATTTGCTTGCCTTGATTGAGGCAATCGTCATTTAGAAAGAATTCATCTGAATTTTTCTGGGGAATTCTTTCTAATCCAACCACTTCATGGTTATCATCATGGAGTGGTTTTTTGTTTCTGTGACACTAATTTCGGACGTTACCAAGCATGAATAAACTCATCGTCTATGCAATCCCAGTCAGTCTTTACTGTGCCAAGCTGCGCATTTTATTACGCCATAAGCAGTTGGAATGGGAGGAAATACCACCACCAGGCGGTTACGGTTCGGAGGAATATGCCAGAATCGTCACGTCAGGAAATTTACCAGCTTTGATGGATGCTGAATTATTATTGGCAGATTCAGAAGCCATCGCTGAATACCTCAATGAAAAATACCCAGAATTTCCGATGTTGCCTGAAGGTATTGAGGGCAGGGCAAAAGCGCGTGAATTGTCACGGTTTCATGACACACGATTAGAGCCAGAACTACGTGCACTGTTTGCTCATATAGACCCAGATAAACGTGATAGTAACGTTGTTTTAGGGCAAGCTACAAAACTGAATCTGCGTTTAAAAGAGCTGTCTCAATTACTGAATAGCTCGGGTACTGCTGCAAAGGTTGATCAGGGCAGTCAGGCATTCCCAGACCAATTAAGCTTAGGTGACTGCGGTTTTGCGATTAGCTTTCTGTGGATTGAGCGGCTCAGTACTGTTATGGGTTTTGACATAGAGTGGCCAGATGTGATTCTTAAATACAAATCACACATTCAGGGCTTTACAGCAGTAAATGACGAGCTTGCAGATTACCAACCTAAGTTGGATCAGTGGTTAGAATTAACAACGTGATTAGATGCAGCATCAACTTCAAGGTATAGCCTCATGAGACTAGATCAATCAACTTGGTTAGAGGTTGAAGAGTACTTAAATAATCAACCACGCAGCATAATCATACCCACTGGCTCAACTGAGCAACACGGCCCCATGGGCTTGATAGGCACTGATGCCTTGTGCGCAGAATCGATTGCTGAAATGGCTGGTAAACTCGGCTCAATACTCGTTGCACCAACGCTGGCTTACACGCCAGCACCGTTTAATACTCATTTTCCAGGCACTATTTCAATTTCTGTCGAATGCTTCGAATTGCTTGTGAATGAGATCATTGAACAACTGATCAGTCAGGGTTTTGAAACGCTATTTTTTCTCAACGGCCACGGCGCAAATCTTGATCCATTGAAGCGCTGTATCGCTCGATTTCCAGAGGCGAATATCAGGCTCAAAAGCTGGTGGGATTATGATGAAGTGAATGTTTTGCGTCGGCAATACTATGGCGATTGGGAGGGTATGCATGCCACGCCGTCAGAGATTGCCATTACTCAGTCAACGCATCGTATTGTAGATGAAGGCTTTGCGAGCGAGCCACCAGAAAAATTAAGTGCGCAATACATTCGAGCGCATTCTGGTGATAAGCACGGCCCTCCCGATGAGCATCGTGCGTCGTTTCCAGATGGAAGAGTGGGGTCACATTCTGCATTGGCGAAACCTGAGCATGGTGTCAGCCTTTTAGAGGCTGCGAGTGTTGCGGTGATGAAAGATTGCCAGCGATTTGGGCGGTAAGATGTGCATTGTTTGATTATTAATCAGTTGGTTTTAGTGCAATTATTGTTTTCGATGTAACTTAATTGTGCAAAAAAATAAGAAAATACTAATTTCTGTCAACCGATTTTAAATAGCATCGTTTACCTGTTAATCAGTGGGAAACTCTGATTACTCCCCTTAGTTGATTTAAGTCCTAGTTAAATCAACCATTATCCGGCAACCATGCCCCTAGCTATTTAAAGCATGGTTGCTGGAATTTTAATTTCCTCCCGAATTACTTACCTAAAGCCCGACCTACTCTGCGTGGATCAGCACCACCCTCTAACCCGTCAGGGCTAATGGTTATGCCGTGTAATCCCGAGTTAAGGTCCCGAACATTTACCTTGTGACCCAAAGTTTCGAGATCGCCTTTTATCCCAGCAATGTCAGTGCCTTTCTCAAGGTCAGTCGAGCCATTACGGTTGACAAAGTGCGGCATGCTAATCGCTGCCTGGATGTCCATATTCCACTCCATTACACCCAGCATTGTTTTCGCCACATAGTTGATGATGCGACTGCCGCCGGGCGATCCAATCACCATGGTTAGATTGTCATCTTTATCAAATACCATGAAGGGGGACATTGAGCTGCGTGGGCGTTTACCTGGCTGCACTCGATTAGCAATTAACTCGCCATCACGCGCTTCACTGAATGAAAAATCAGTCAGCTGATTGTTAAGCAAGAAACCGCGCACCATTACTGTAGAACCAAATGCCATTTCAATACTAGATGTCATGGAAAACCCATTGCCTTCTTTGTCGACAATACTGAAGTGCGTGGTACTGGGCTGCTCCGGTGACTTGGACTCAATCCAGTTTTTATCAGCATTGGGTGGAGTACCAGCTTTGGCTTTCCCCATGTCTTTTTCACCAATTAGCGCCGCACGTTCCTTCAAGTAATCACCGTTTATCAAGCCTTCAACCGGCACATTCACAAAATCCGCATCGGCCATATATTTACCACGGTCGGCGTAGGCTAATTTTCCAGCCTGAGCAAATAAATGCACGGCTTCGGGCGATATTGGATCAAGTTTATCCAGTCCCTTGTCTTCTAATAGTTTAAGGATTTGAATAACTGTCATACCGCCTGACGTTGGCGGCCCCATGCCACACACTTTGAATGCTTTGTAAGGTGCGCAAACTGGTGGTCGCTCAATGGCCTCATAATTAATCATGTCCTCTGCGGTCAAAAGGCCGGGATTATCAGCTGCCGTCATACGCACAGCACCAACAATGTCTAAAGCAATTTGTCCTTTGTAGAAGCCTTTAGCACCTAACAGAGCGATTCGCCTGAGTGTCATAGCAAACTCAGGGTTTTTCTTCATGACACCCGCTTCAAGTGGCTTGCCGCGGGGGAAGAAGTAGTTCCAGGTGTCTTCATAACGGCCTAATGCAGGGTTGGTTCTTTTGGCTATTGAAGCAGCAAGCTTTGGAGAGACTTCAAAGCCTTCTTCGCTGAGTTTTATGGCGTCTTCAAACAACTCGGCCCATGGCAGTTTGCCGTGCTTTTTGTGGACTTTCTCCATCATCGCAACAAGGCCTGGAACGCCAACTGCACGGCCTCCGGCGAGGGCTTCCCACCAGCTCATGTTCTTACCATTTTCCTGAAACAACTTACCGTCAGCCAGCATCGGGGCTTTTTCGCGACCGTCATAGCTAGACAGTGCTTTTTCTGCATTGTCCCAGTAAAGTGCGAATGCACCGCCGCCGATTCCACTGGATTCTGGCTCGACCAGATTTAAGACCATTTGCACGGCGATGGCTGCGTCGATTGCACTCCCGCCTTTAGCGATGACGCGCATGCCCGCTTCACTGGCATAAGGGTTGGCCGATGAAACCATATACTCAGTGGCCTTAACGAGATTTTGTTCGATGCGTCCGTTGCCGAACTCTGGGTAGCGTGATTCTTTTGTAAAGGCTGCAGTACTGAATAAAGCGATACTGACGGCTGTGGTGAGCAAGGTAATGGCTCTCTTCATGATGATCTCCGGTTTGTTGAATAATATATCTTGTTCATTCTGATACCTAGAGAGGCATAAATCAATTTCACTGTGGTCGAAATTGGCGCGAACGTTACGACAGCTCATGGTTAAAACAATATTTATACCCTCAGCATTTGTATTATTCATTATAAAATACTAATATTTAGACAATTCCGATGTTTTAGTAAGGTTTTTTCTAACATGACTTGTTTGCGACCTACCCTAAAAGATGTTGCCAAATTAAGTGGTGTCAGCGAAATATCTGTTTCCAGAGTAATGCGTAATGTGCCCAATATTTCTTCGAGCCTGCGCGAAAAAGTTGAAGCAGCAGCGACGGAGCTCAATTACAGGCCTAATAAAATAGCGGGTGCGCTCGCCTCGAATACGACTGACCTGATTGGGGTGGTTTTACCCACGCTAAAAAATATTGAATATACGCAAATTCTTTCCGGGATCGAGTCAGTCCTCGGAAAGTCTAAATATTGCATGATGTTGGGAGTCAGTGATTTCTCTGCAAAAAGAGAGGCTCAGGCCGTCGGTGATTTCTTAGCTTGGAACCCATCCGGGATAATTATCAGCAGTGTCGGGCTTTCTCAGGATGCAAGGCAGCTACTGGAAAAATCCAGAACGCCAAGGGTAGAAATTTTAAATGATAACGGGGAAGCCGACGATTCCGGCGTTGCTATTTCATATCAAAAGGCCTGCGCTGAGTTGCTTGCTTACTGGGTGGAACGTGGATACAAAAGAGTTGCTTATCTAAACAGCAGGGATAAGCTATTTTTTACGAAAAACTTTAAACATGAGTTAATTAATCAACTCGATGCATATGATATGCAGCTGGTTCATCAGGCAGAGGTTAGCGAGCTGTCGTCGATGATGGAGCTGGGGGTTAATATCTGCTCTGAAGTATTACCAAAACTTCCAGAAGCTGACGCGATCTTTGTTGAAGATGGCAATCTGGCGAAGGGGATAGCATTTTATAATTCGCTGCAACTGTCGGAAAAAACTGCAATTGCCAGCTTTGGTAATTCGTTATATATTGGTAATCATGAAAGAGAAATTGATTGGGTAAAAATGCCCTTCTATACCGTGGGCGAGAACGCGGCTAAACAATTTTTAATGGCAAACAACGATGACAGCTCTTGCCATACCAAAAGAATCAGTTTTCCTGCAAAGTTTGTGCAGAGTAGTCGTTGAAATTAATTAGAAATCACATGAACTTTATCTCGTATGGCTGCTACTCAGCACTCAATATCTTGCACTTCTAGTTGAAATACACGTCTCCCAGACGCTTGGCTTTCATCATATAATTCAACTAAGAGTACTTGTTCTTAACCTCCGAAACGGTTGGTAGCGTGGGCAATCTCAAATGCATAACACAACGTGTACCAGTGGGGTATGTATTGTGAATAAGGAGTATTTAACGAATGTCAGATCAGGAAGATTTGGGTCAGGATTTAACCCCCTCACAGGAACATACCATTGCGTTTGCAGTGATACTCATCTTTGGGGCGATGTATTTGTTTTTCATGAAGGGCTGCCAGCCCATTGCGTCTTCCATTGGCCAAGCCTTCGGCCCGCCGCAGACGATTCAAGTGAGTCATGAGCAGAGTTATTCTGATCGACTGGATAGCAAGAAGGGCATAGATAGCAGCGCTGAAGAGTCTGAACAACCCGGCGAACAGCTTGCAAAATCTGATGACACCGATAGCTCAGTCAATGAAGAATCAACAAGTAAACAAAATGGAAATGCTGCCAATGCTCAGGCGATTGCTTCTGCCGATTCATCGGCCGCCCCTGAAGCGAGCAATGAACAGGCCAATATAGACCAACAGGCACGAGCCGAAGCGCAAGCCAGAGATGCGGCTAAGATCAAAGCTGAAGCCGCTAGTCTTGCAGCAGCGTCAGCCGCCGCTAAATTAGCCGATGAAAAACGCTTTGAAGCCAAGCAGGCAGAATTAAAAGCAGGTCAAGCTGAGTTAGCGATTCCAGCTAAACCTAACGAGTCAGTTGCACAACAACAGCCGACTAATGCTGCGCTAAATGCCCAGAATCAAGGTGCACCGGAGGTACCTGCTGCTAGCTCAACGGCTGAAGAGAGTCAGAATAAAGTTGCTGATAGTGATCAGCAGAAGCCATTTAATATTAACGATGAACTGGCACGACTGGATTTCACATTACCAGATGGGCGGAGTATTCAAATCCCTCAACAAGGCTTCGAGAGTCGCTTAAAGCAAGCGGTTTTACAGGACGGTGTGGAGCAACCAATTGTTTTCGATCGGATCTCCTTCTTCTCCGGGTCGGATTTGCTAAACCCTGAATCTTCGAATCAGATTTTGGGTGTTGCTGGAATCATGAACACTTATAGAGATGTCAATATTAAGCTACGTGGTCATACAGACAGCTCCGGAGTGGCAGAAGAAAACCTGACGCTATCGTTTAAACGAAGTCAGAATTTGAAAAATCAGCTCGTCGGTTTGGGCATTGATGCAAACAGAATTCAGATTGAAGGCTTGGGCTCGTCTGAGCCGATTTCTGATAACGCATCAGAGAAAGGTCGCAATAAGAATCGTCGTATTGATCTGACAATCATTAGATAAAGATAAAATTTTTAAAGGAAGATAACCATGGAAAGTATCACTGATATGTTTGGCGCACTCACTTCAGGCAAGCTAGGGCACGCCTTGCTCGGCCTACTTATTTTAATCGTTGGTCTGTTTATCGTTAAAATTCTGGCGGGTGTTATCAAGAAACTGTTGGGTAAGGTTGGTTTTTTACAAAAGCATAATCTGGTTTCAGCAGTATCCGGACTCATAAAAGCGGCATTAACCATCTTTGTGTTGATGGCCGTATTGCAGCACTTTGGGCTGACTGGGGTACTTGATCCATTAAAAGAAATGGTTGAGAAGTTCTTTACGGCTATCCCAAATATTATTGGTGCAGGCGTTATCGGCTATGCGGGCTGGATCATTGCTAAGATTGTTTCAGAGCTGGTTGGTACTGGTTTACAGAAAGTCGATCATCAGCTCGTTGCAAAAACAGGCAATGAGAGTCTGAAAGTCTCTAAGCTCGGTTCTGCCTTTGTTTTTGCGGTGATTTTGCTGCCAATCGCAGTGGCTGCTCTGGGTGTTTTGAACATCCCAGCGATTAGTGGTCCTGCTTCGGACATGATCAACAAAATCATGGCGGTTATTCCAAATATCATTGGTGCGGCAATCATCCTTGGGGTGACTTACTTTATTGTGAAGTTTGTTATTTCAATCTTGTCGGGAATTCTTGAAGGCTTGAATATTGATTCAATGCCTCAGCGATTAGGTGTACAGGGTTTGTTTACCCCAACTTTTACACCGACTAAATTGATTAGTGGAACCATCATGTTTTTTGCGATGTTGACGGCTGCTACTGCGGCGGTGAATACGCTGGGCATTGAAGTGATTTCTACTATCTTTGCTAAGATCCTGGAGTTCGGTGGTGGGATTTTGGTTGGTGGTTTGATTCTACTAATTGGTAATGTGCTGAGCTCGATTGCGTATAATAAGCTGTCTGCTTCAGGCAGTACTGGCTTGGCGAATGTGGCGCGTTTGGCGATATTGGGCTTGGTGTTGGCGATGGGTCTCAGGGCAATGGGTCTGGCGGATAATATTGTGAATATGGCGTTTGGCTTTACCATTGGTGCGGTTGCGATTGCGGCGGCGCTGGCGTTTGGCTTTGGTGGACGTGATGCGGCTAAGACGGTTGCGGATCGTTGGGTTAGTAAAATGAAGTAATGGTTGGGGGCGGCTTGTGGTATTTGATTTACTGCGCCGCCTCGTTGTTTAGTACGGAAATTGCTGATACCTAAATCCTGCAAGCCCTTACTTGTCAGGCACATAAGCCGATTTCTATCTTGTGTCGGCACCATAATCGAAAAGCGATGGTTAAATATT
>Ga0114956_1004926_pt1 | contig 10041 bp, 6 predicted proteins | sample MaitaG_FD_87304 | JGI IMG/M metagenome (GOLD analysis project Ga0114956, IMG submission 87304) | Marine algal microbial communities from Maine, USA - Maine_Asex2 metaG | ecosystem: Host-associated > Algae > Red algae > Unclassified | place: Maine, USA | collected 2015-01-05 | reverse complement strand
TTGTTATTTACGTGGTAGCGCAAATGTGAGCGGCAAGGCGCTAGCCGCCGGTTTTACCCGCCATTCACCGGCGGCTAGCGCCTTGCCGCTCACGAAAGTGGCGCTGTCCAATTAGGATCAAGGGGACTTTCTTCTCTTCGCAAGCGTCGCACAGCCAGTACCAGTTGAAGGTTGATTCGACGCCGACGATGATTTCGCTGCCGTAGGGTTGGAGGTGTTCGAAGAGTTTTTCGGGTTGGCGAGTTTTGAGGTTTAAAATGCAGCAGTTTTTTTCCGCTTTGGTCGACGACACAGGCGTACATTTCGTTAGCGCGCAGGTCGATTCCGCAGTAGAATGGGTGTTAGTTTGATACAGATTCATCGGTTCTCCTTGAGTGAGAATTCACAGTTTGAGCTCACAAGTCGAGCTGGGGATATTTTAATATCTGCCAGAACGCATACCGCTTAGTTCGGTAATGGACAGACTGCCGCGCTCAAGGAGGCCATGATGAGTATCAAAACGATGCACACGAAGCCAAAGAACATCTTGAATCGCTCATGGCAGACTCAATTCAATTTGATTCGCTATAGAGAGCGTTCTAAATGAAAATCAGGGATTGTTTTCGCGGCAGGCAGTTATGGCGACCACCTCAAGAATATTGTGTCTGACCCCGCGAAGAATCCTGACAATCTGCTGATGGTGAATGTAACGACTTTTCGAAGGGAAAATTTCACGACTCTTTCTGCTTCTTGAGTCCTGGTGACCATCCATTTATCAGGCATGAATCCTACATAGGATTTCAATTTACCTAAACTCGCTCCAATGCAGATCTCGACAGATTGCTTGTGAGCGGCGGAATTATACTGGAGGATGACCAAATTTCAGACGCTGTTTTGCAACGCATTCATCTTGGTGCTGGGGTTTCTGAACTTATTGCCCTCGAATACGTGGACTTGCTTCGGGAGCAGGAGTTTATCGAGTAAGGCCGCGCCGCATAACAATTGAGCGTTTGACTTCGCGGGGGCACTTGGTTGATGTTGAATCGGAGTCGTCGTTCGGCTGAAGTTGTCGGCTTGGGGGTCGTTTGGTCCCGCCGGAGTTCAAACGCTTTGTTCAAGAAGCCCGACTTGCCTCTTAGATGCCATGTTAAAATCCGTTTTTGCTTCCACGTTCGCGCCGCGCGCAGCGTTAAGCCTCTTTGTCAGTTAACGCTGAAAAGAAAAAAGATCCAATCGAGTTGCTGCCCCACACAGCCTCAACCCGATTCAAGATACGCCACCGAGCGTGCGAGTGACGTGTCGCCGCGTGGTGTTTCACCTGTCCGGCCATTGTCCTTTTGAGACCGAGTTTCAAGCGGGGATGATGGCTCTCTGTCGCAGTGACTAAAAAAGGTCGCCGGTGAGGGCTGGAATAGTTCACCAAACGTCAAGATCTCCCCGACTTCCAGTCGACAAATCGTCAACCGCTGGCTCAAATTTAATACTTGGGGTGAGGGGTCTTCTGCGCGTTAACGCTCCCGATCGCCAAAAATGAATTGCTCAGAAACAATACCCATCACATAACCGCGCTAGAACAAGCCGATGTAATATTCGGGCTGGCCGCCGGTCAATAGTGGGCAGAACCGGCGGCTATCGCCCTTGCCGCTCACAGTTTCGTAACCGCGTCGACAAGAAGACTTTTAATTTAAATTTGGCGTTGCCCAGCTAGAAAAAACTTTCTAATTAAGCGCATCGAGCACAAGCACTTTCCGATACTCCTGACTCCAATGGCAACAATGGCAATTGAGTCAGCGATCACTTTCTGTTGTTTTTTTAGCGATCTTTAGGATTTGACTAACCACCCTATTAATATGGCTCGCTAAACATCTGAACAATTTCTACGAATTGGAGATAGAACATAACGTGGAAAACAGTAGAGATTGACTTCGCGGGGCGCGAGAGATCCTGATAAGATCATTGATGGTCTGACGTTCTTCGAATTGACACTCCACATCTGTTTAAAGCAGCTTACGGTTCCGATGAAGAAATAGCGATCGCCTTGGACTTGAGACAGGGTCCTCTCAAATTTCATTTAAATTAGCCCCACCATTTGAAGGATTAAATATGGCATCGCCTCGGCTACTGCTTTCAGGTGATTACTGGCATGCTGATTTCCGCGACCTTGTCGCGCGGATGTCTGTTCCGGCCACGCTGACGCCGCTGGATCAAATAGCGGCGATGGACACGCAGCGGTTTTCTCTAATCATCATTGCACAGTCGCGTTCGAACCAATTTAATCAGGCCACTATCGATTCTATCATCACCAACAATCCGCTTGCCCCCGTTGTGATGCTGCTGGGAAGCTGGTGCGAGGGCGAGCGTCGATCGGACAAACCCGTGACAGGTGTTAAACGAGTCTTTTGGCATCAATGGCAGGGCCGTTTTGATGACTTCTCAAAACAAATGGACCAGCAAGGCATCTCGCTCTGGCATTCTCCCGTAATCGAAACGGATGCCGATCGCGTGAAGGCGACTCAGAAATTTCCGCAACTGATCGACGAGCCCGTCATTGGAATCAGCGCATTGAACCAACAGACTTACGACGCCCTTGGGCAAGCTATCGTCTCCCTTGGTGGGAGACCAAAATGGGTTGAACGCACTTCAAGAATTAATCTATCGGCTTCGGTCTCAACCATTTGTATCGACGCTGATTCAGCCGACCCGATGCTTAACCGGCGAATTCAATGGGTGCAGAAACAGGTAGAACACGCTCGCTTGATTGTGCTGATGAATTTCCCTCGCCGACAAGAAGTCGAAAAACTAAAGCGCTCTGGAGTGGCGTTGGTGATCAGCAAACCGTTTGAGTTGGCGGACCTTCTGCACGCGATCAAATCGACCATCGGTGACGACGAGTTTTCCCAGAACGGTGACCAAGATGGTGATAAAGGCCGTGATAAGACGTTACTGCAACGACCTGCATTCTCAAAACGCAGATCGCCGACAAAGAAGGCTGAATGAGAGATAAAATGTCTTCCTTTTTAACGCGAAAACTTCCACTGCAGGACGAAACGACCGTCTTCATTTTGGTCAACGTTTTCGACATCTTCATGACCTACGTGCTGCTGAGATTCGGCGCGATCGAAGCCAATCCGGTGGCAAATTTCTTTTTACACAGCTTTGGATTTAACGGGATGATCTTTTTCAAGCTGGCGATCACCGCGGGTGTCTGCGTGATTGCTCAGGTCATCGCCGCCCAAAGCATCGCCAAAGCCAAAGGATTGCTAACGCTAGGCACGCTGTTGGTTGGGTTTGTGGTTGCGTACAGCGTGTACTTATTCGTCACCAAAATTCTCTAAATCGTTTTAAAGCACACCCGAGGGTGGCGGGCGATTTGCCGATCTTTCAAGCTTGCGGCAACTTTAAAAACAAAAGGAAATCGGCTACAATTGTAACAGGTTGATGCCGTTGTCGGTCAGCTCAATTGTCAGTCAGCTCTGTTGTCAGTCAGCTCTGTTGTCGGTCAGCTCTGTTGTCGGCACAAGTTCAAGCGGCATGAACTTTCGACGTCCAGAATTTCTTATCCTCGTAGCAGCGAGAGTTCATTATGTCTCTATTTGAAAATAGCCTGTACGAGTATTGCGATACGTTCTTCGTTTTCCTCCAGCAGGAGAATCTGCCGACGGCGAAAGCGATTGAAGCCTCATTAGCGGAACTGGGGCCGCGTTACGTTGTTGAGAATGTTAAAGAGGTTGATGGGAATTTTGTTTCGGCCACCGTCAGGTCGCCCGCGGATTTTTCAGGAATGGACCTGACGTTGGTGACCGGTGAAGAAGTCGCCGATCAGATGAAAACGTTAGGCGACGAGCTTCGGAACATGACGTTACACGGTGGGGCTCAGGATACTTTGCAGAAGATGCTGCAAGCGACAGCCCGTTATGACGTATTTCATTTCGAAGAGCAAAACGCAAACAACGAAGACGAATTCCTTGACCCGGGTGGACTGTTGTTAGTATTGCAAAAAATTGCTGCCACCTGTGATGGAATTGGCTACGACCCACAATCACAGGACATTCTTTAACGGCTCCCCAGTTATTCTTGAATCCCTTGACTCGTGCGGCTCATGATGCAAATACAGTGGTTCCCCGGACATATGCACAAGGCGCGGCTGCAAATCAAAGCCGCTCAGCCGAAGGTCGATCTATTCATCGAACTTCTCGATGCACGAATTCCCTATAGCAGTGAAAACCCGATGTTGGCCGAACTGCGCGGTGACAAACCGGTCTTAAAACTGCTCAGTAAAAGCGATTTGGCAGACGTCAGTTTACTGAAACGTTGGCAACAATTTCTGAACACTCAGCAGAATACAAAATCCAAAGCGATCTCGACCACCAACCCATCTTCGATCCATCGCATTAAAGATCTTTGCCATGAATTGTTGCCGAAAAAGAAGGAGGCCGGTCGCCCCATCATGGCGATGATCGTTGGCATTCCCAACGTTGGAAAATCTACGCTGATCAATACCTTGGCTGGGAAACCGGTTGCTAAAACGGGCAACGAACCGGCCGTTACCAAAGGCCAGCAACGCATCAACATCGGCGACGGAGTCAGTTTGATGGATACTCCGGGCGTGATGTGGCCTAACGTGGAAAATCCAAATAGCGGTGCGCGTCTGGCGGCGATCGGTTCAATCAAAGACACAGCGATGGATTACGCCGAAGTGGGTTTCTTCTTAGGTAAATATCTGACGACCGCCTATCCCGAATTGTTGAAGCAGCGCTATTCAATGGAAGACGTATCGCCAAACATCATCGAACTCATGGACGAAATCGGAAAGAAACGTGGGTGCTTAGGCAAAGGCGGCATCGTCGATTGGGACCGCACCTCGCGAATTCTATTGACGGATTTTCGGTCAGGAAAATTGGGTCTGATCACTTTGGAGACGCCGGAGATGATGATCGAAGAAAAGAAACAGGTCGTCGTTACATCTGCGGCCAAAGCGGAAAAGAAGGCAAATCGCAAAGAGATTCGACGGGCCAAACGAAAAGCCGATCGGTCGGAGTCAAAAGGCAAATTCAAGCGCAGAGATTAACTGATGATAAATTCTAAGTCGAGCAAGTCACCGACAACGGCAATGGCTTTGTTCGTGTTGCTATTTTCTGCACTTAACGAGTTCAGCCCCGCGATGGCTCAACTGCGATTTGGCATTCTAAAGAACGACAGACAAACGGTGTTCGCTCTCGCACCGCGCGAAGCAACGCGCCCGCTGAAGATCGCCGAAAAATCAATCGAAGACGGTGACTTTCAACAAGCGACGCGTTTGCTTGGCGATCTGCTGGCTGATTCTATGCTTAACGAGTATATCATCGCCGACAAAAAAAATTGGGGACGTGCAGTCAGCCTCCGCCAAAAGGCTGAACAGTTGCTTGGCGAGATCCCACTCGATCAGCGCACTTCGTATCAAGAAAAGTACGGTGTGAAGGCCAAAGTGATGCTTGAAAAAGCGGTCCAAGCCAACGATATGCAAGCGATCGCAATGACCAGTCGATTGTATTTTCACACCCACGCCGGTTTAGAAGCCACCATGTTGGTAGGACATTCTCATCTGGGCGACGGTCGCCCCGTGATGGCAGCGGTCGCGTTTGAAAAAGTCGTGAACCAACCGTTGGGTGAGGAACGCTTTGATCCCGAAGCCACTCTGTTGGCCGCCGTCAGTTGGTCGCTCAACGGATCGACCGAACGAAGCGAAAAACTTTTGAGATCCTTGAAGGAAAAGCAGCGCGATGCCGAAGTGCGATTCTACGGAAAAACGGTCCCGTTGTTCGATGACGGCACACCGCTGGAGAGTTGGTTAAAGGAAATCGTCACGTCGACACCTTTGCAATCGCATCCGGTCGTTAATCAATGGCTGGTCTTCCGAGGTGATTCGCAACGCAACGCTGAAAGCGGATCAGGGTTCCCGCTACTCAGCCCTCGTTGGTCAATTCGAACGGTAACCGATCCTAAAGACGAAGCGGGCATTCATGAATTTCAACAAAAACTGATCCAAGCCAAAGTCTCCCCGACACCCAAAGTCCATCCGCTTGCAATTGGAAAAACGTTAGTCATACGTACCGAGGACCGCATGTTTGGGGTCGATGCCGACACCGGCAAACGGTTGTGGAGTTACCCGCCGCCAGACGTCTTTCGGTCACGAGTTTCGAAATTGGAAGATTCACTGCACCGACCATCCAACAAACTTCATCAAGACAAACTGCGCGAACGTTTGTGGTTGGACGCGCTATATGGTCAGATCTCCAGCGATGGTGATTCTATTTTCCTCATCCCCAATCCGGGGATCTCAACCGATGGCGACGACTGGCGAAACTTTCAGACCCAGGTGTACGATGAACCCACCGACCTACGGTTATACAACGAACTGAAATCGCTGGATCTTAAACAGCAAGGAGCCTTGCAGTGGCAGGTTGGCGGTGAGTCAGGATTGGACGAACCGGAACTCGCAAAGGCGTTCTTCCTAGGTGCTCCATTGCCGATTGGAGACCGGTTGTATGCTATTTGCTTACAGGAACGAAGCGTTCGATTGGTGGTTTTGGATTCCGAAACCGGGCGACTGCAATGGGGCAGGCATCTCGCGTCGACCGAGGAGGCAGTTTCGTTTCGTGAGGACCGACTGAGGAGATTAGCGGGCGCGACGCCATCGGAGGCGAATGGAGTTCTGATTTGCCCGACAGGACTGAATGCGATCGTGGCGGTCGATCTGGCTACGAAATCACTCAGTTGGGGATTTCAATTCGAGGTGCCCAAACGAACGCGAATCGATCGCCTCACCGATCAACTCAATAAATGGGACACGATGTGGCGAGACGCGACCGTGACTTTGGCCGGTGGAGTCGTCGTTTATACGCCCATCGCATCGGATGAAGTTTATTGTTTGAATCTGCAAACGGGAGAATCATTGTGGAAGGATCGGCGAAGGAAGCAGATCAAGGGAACTTATAAAGCTATGCACGTCGAAACTGTACGCAATGGAAATGTCATCATCACGTCCACCGACCGGCTTAAAGCGATTGATTTAAAAAAGGGCACGGTATCTTGGCAGCTGCGTTTGGAGGATTATGGATTGGTCAGCGGTCGCGGATATGTCAGTGGCGACTATTGCTTTATTCCAACGACGACAAAAAAAGTACTGAAGATCAACACGGTCACCGGCGAAGTCGATGGCGTTGCGATGACTGAAAAGGTTCTGGGTAATTTGATCAGTTTTCGCGGCGATGTGATTTCGCACGGGGCCGACCATCTGACGGCGTACCCACGCGATGAACCCAGCAGGCTGATGCTGGAGCAAGACGTGGAAATGCGAGCCGATGACCATTCGCGACTGGCAATCAAGGCTCAGTTACATTTGCTGGACGGTGAATATGAACAATCCGTCGACGCGATCAGCCAAGCGTATGATTTGTTTCCCAATTCGAACTACGCCAAGGTCCTTGTGCAATCTTTGACGCGTTTGATTGACGTGGATTTTGCGAAGGCGGAAAAAGTCTCTGATCGTTACCAGAACTTATTTGAGAAACAGGACCTGCAACGTCTGCTGCACGGCAAAGTTTCAGGTCTCATGAAGTTGAACCGTTTTGACGAAGCCTTTGAGACGCTGCTTGAGATTGCAGAAACGATTGATCTCGCCCCGCCTTCGGCGGAGGTCGCAGGGCAGAAGATCGAGACTCAAAACAGCGTCGTCCTGGTCGCCGCGTCCGTCGATGAAGCAGAATCTTTTGCCAAATACTCGGCCAACGCGGAACTGACGATGCAGTTGACACAGTGGCTGCGATGGAAACTGGACGAGGTTTATCAATCTTTCGATGCTGAGGCTCAAGAAACGTACCGCGTTGCGGTCACAAAGCACTTAACGTCTTTTCAAGATGACTCGCACACGATTCGACATGACCGGATCCGGTTGTTTCCCTCTGATTCTTTAGACGATAATCTACGCATGGAGACTGCCGTCGGCCTTCTCTCAGAAGAGCAATACGTTCGCGCAAACAGTCTTCTACCGCTGGATGACGATGCCGATTCGAAGTCTGACTTAGAGGATAAAACTTCAATCGCCGGACCAAGCAATGGAATCTTAGCCCGCGCTCGGTTACTGCTTGAGAAAGTCATCGAAGCTGGCCTACCCAGCGGCACGATTGCCTCGCTTAAAAAGACGATTGTTCAGCTGGAGACGTTTCAGTCGCCGGAACGACCGATTTTTGCCGAGGACCTCTACGAATCATCTTCTAGCGTGACGAAGGTTGGCCAAATATTGCGGACTGATGAAGTTAACGTCCAATGGAGTCGAGACGTTACGCGGATAGAACAGGAGACACGCAGTAACTACTTTATTAGCTCGCAACATTTCTGTGAAATTGTTGCGACCGATCAACCCGAACTCCACACGCTAAGTTTTAGATACACAGACGAATTCCGCGAATTTCGAATGTACGATCGCTTTGGCCGCTTCGTTCATAAAACCTATTTGGATCCAGCCGGAAATTATCAGGGAACTAAGCAGGGAACAAAGGGACGCATCTTTCTGCACAATTCGTTATTGCTGTTATGCATCAACGATGAAATGTTCGCAATTGACTGGGAGAGATTTATCCGTGGTAAATCAGCGCTGCTTTGGGACGCCGAAAAGGTTGTCAGTTCTAGTAGTGGTATCACCAGCAAGACGATGGAAGGCATTTCTGTGCTCAGCGATGGTTTGTTGAAGTATATCAGCCCCTTCACCGGCGAAGTTTTATGGCAACGAAGCCAAGTCTCGTCTCGTGCAAACTTATTGGAGGGCGCAAAATCGCTGACGGTCTGGAACCGTGCTTGGCGAACGTACGATAATGTCGATCCAATGGCAGGTCGACTTTTGTCTTGTGGACGCATGGACAAATACAGTAGCGCCCCATCTTTGGGATCACCATCTGTAGCAGTCAGAGATTTTCAGTTATTCGAAGAACGCAAACAGGCTCCGCAAATTGCCGAGGACAAGGACGATCAAGGTGATTCCGATAATGAACTTGATTTGATTTTCAGTTCCAAACAGAAGCCTGACAGCGAAAGCGAACTTAACTTATTCGACTATTACCAACAGAAAGTGCTTTGGACCAAAACGCTGCCTTACCCGACACATAAAGCCTTGGTCGACCAAGAGAGTCTGCTCGTGCTTTCCAGCGATGGTGTCTTCTCAATGATCGACTTTCGCTCGGGTGCGATGAAATTTGAGACACGGATTCCCGAACTCGAAGATAGCGTGGTGTCGTCGATTGTCGTCAACAAGTTCAAGGGGATGTATGTTGTATCGGTTTACTCGGTGACGCAGCGGCCAGAGTCTGTGAAGCAAGACGAGGTCAGCGTTACGTTTCAGCGTATGCATAAAGATAACGCCATGATTAATGGCCACGTTATCGCACTTGACGCTTCAACAGGGAAATCGGTCTGGAAATTTCCAATCGAAGTTCAAAGTTTCCAATCGCTGGAGGGCTTGCCTTGGGATTCTCCATTTCTATTTTTGACTCGCCGGAACAGATATAATTCGGAGAACACGCACGTTCGCATTCAAATGGCGATGATAGATCTGCAATCGGGCAAACTGAAAGCAAATGAGCTTTTTAAAGTTCCTGTGCGGGATAATGTTTTCTATCGCGTTACCTGTCAGCCTCAATCCGAAGAGGGTGGGCAGCAGATTATTGAGCTACAGATTGCTGCTCTGACTGCCAAGTTTTATCTCAGTGATATTACGACACCACCTCAACCGGTCGCCGTGCTGACCAATCTGGGCTCATTCAAACGCATGAAGAAAGAGTTATCACCGCCACCACCGGTCGCCCCTTTGGCGACTGACTTTCAACGCCTAATTGATCAAGCAACCGCAGCCGAACAAGAACGCATCGAATTAAGCAAAGAGGAAGCGCGGTTAATTGAGCTGGAGATGAAGAAAAAATAGCGACTCAAGGTGGCATAGGTTTCCAACTTGTGAAAAACCTTAACTTCCAATCAGCGATCTACACAGATCAGCAATTTACACAGACTAGCAATTTACACAGACTAGCAATT
>Ga0114956_1004921_pt1 | contig 10051 bp, 9 predicted proteins | sample MaitaG_FD_87304 | JGI IMG/M metagenome (GOLD analysis project Ga0114956, IMG submission 87304) | Marine algal microbial communities from Maine, USA - Maine_Asex2 metaG | ecosystem: Host-associated > Algae > Red algae > Unclassified | place: Maine, USA | collected 2015-01-05 | reverse complement strand
TGTCTTAATGAAACCATAGTTCTTTCTGCCTCAGGGGGCATGAGTTATTTATGGAGTACGGAAGAAAATACGAGTTCTATTACTGTCAGTCCGCTAGTGACTACGACTTACATAGTTACTGTAACAGACCAAAATGGTTGCACAGATTCTGATGACCTTTTAGTTACAGTAAACCCTTTACCTGATCCATTTGTCATAGGACTTGGTCAGATATGTCTGGGCGATGAAATTGAAATTTCAGCTGAGGGTGGATCTTTGTACTTATGGAGTAATTCAGAAACCAGCTCTACAATAATGATTAGTCCTAGTGAGGAGAATCTCTTTTTTGTTACAGTAACTGATAATATGGGTTGTACGGCTATCGCCGAGCATATGGTCGTTGTCGATGAGAACACCTCTGCCGCGTTTAGTCCTGATGAAGAGATTTGCATTGGTTCTTCAGTTGATTTATCAGCGAGCGGAAGTGCAAGTTATTTGTGGAGTACTGGAGAAACGACAGATATGATTACAGTCTCACCAGTTGTTACTACAGCGTATGCGATAACGGCTACTGATGACAATGGTTGTACTGCTACGAATGAGGTTACTGTAACAGTACTTGATCTGCCCATTGTAAATGCTGGTGCAAATGCAACTATATGTTATGGAGACATTATTGAGTTGACGGCAACTGGAGGAATAGAATATTCATGGAGTAACAACGAGACTGGTAATGCGATAGTAGTTACTCCAGTTGTCAATTGCACTTATTTCGTGACTGTTACAGATGAGGCTGGATGTGTGGCTAGTGATAGTGTCACTGTTACTTTATTGGATTTGCCTTATGCTGATGCGGGAATGGATGAGACAATGTGTTCTGGGGAGAATGTTTCACTTTCTGCTTCAGGAGGCATTAGTTATCTATGGAGCACAGGAGCAACTGATTCAGAGATTTCAGTCTCACCCTCAATGACAGAATTTTTCTTCGTGACGGTTACTAATGACGAGGGTTGCTTTCAGGTGGATTCTGTGTTAGTAGAGGTTTATGATTTGCCATTAGTAGATGCAGGGGAGGATCAGAATATTTGTTTAGGAGAATCTATCGAGTTGATAGCTACAGGTGGAGAAAGTTATTTATGGAATACAGGTCAGACTGGTTCGAGCATCAATGTGAATCCTAGTTCTGAGAGTTCCTACGCTGTAACTGCAACTGATTCGAATGGTTGTACTGGAGAGACTTCTGTCAATGTATTTGTCCATGACTATCCGACAGCGGATGCAGGTGGATGGGCATTGGCTTGTGGAGAAGGTGTGACCGATCTGACGGCAACAGGAGGTATTGCTTATGTATGGAGCACAGGAGAAACCACTGCCACCATATCAGTTTCTCCAGCAGAGTATACAGCCTATTCAGTGACCGTATCTGATACGTATGGCTGCTCAGATGAAGCAGTTGTGCACGTGTATGTGCTAGAAGGGCCTAATGCCGATGCAGGCGCAGATCAAGAAATATGTGAAGGAGGTAGTGCACAGCTATATGCTTCGAGTGGTGATGACTTTTTGTGGCAACCTGATTTATTTCTTGATGATAACACCCGCTCTAATCCGATTAGTACTCCTGATACAACCATTACCTATGTTCTGACTGTTTCTGATGAGAGTGGTTGTACCGCGACTGATGAGGTGACAATTTCCATCCCAGAGGATACACAACCACCAGTTGCTCTTTGCATGAATATCACTTTATACACAGATAGTTCTGGTGAAGCTCAATTAACTCCTGAGCAGCTGGATGATAATTCTCATGATAATTGCAGCATTCCCAGCTTGGTGGTCAGTGAGACTCAATTTGCTTGTTTACATCAGGATTATACAGTTGTCCTGACAGTTACAGATGCAGCAGGTAACAGTTCTACCTGTGAATCCATAGTTACACTTACTGGTCCTGATGATGATTGTGATCTTATGGATAATGGTTGTGACTTGTGTGATGGAGGGGATGACACTGTGGATAATGATAATGATGGATTGCCAGACTGCGCCTACCCACCATCCAGTTATACTGACCTTGAGGAATTGTGGAAGTGTGACTCCAGTGGTGTTTCCAAGGTATGGGTATGCCATGCTCCTGACCAATCCATATGCATTGATTATATGGACGTCTATACTCATGTATCTTATCATCAAGGGGACTATTTAGGTCCTTGTCATGCCATAGGTTGTTATGCAGATACCAGAATTATTCATGAAGAGCATCAAGAGATTCATGATTTAGGATCGAAAAAAATTATAGATCTCAGTTGTGAAACGGCCATTTCCAATATCAATTGTAGGACTCAGGATATTGATGAAATCTTGCTTTCCAGTTTGAAAATATTAGAAAGTCCTTGTGATATCATGGAGATAATTACCAGTCCGGACTTGTCTAAAATCCGAAGCAGCTTATGTAGTGAAACTTCTATCATAACAACGTTTGAAGTCAAGGATGAATGTGGTAATAAGGAATCGTGTTTCACGACTATAATTTCCTCGATCAAACCATTGATTATTTATCCTAATCCTGCAAGAGAAGAATTGAAAATTTCAGGACTTGATGGAGAATCCTATGTCATATACAACTTGATACAACAGAAAGTTAAGATTGGGAATTCAGAAAGAATTAAAATCACCGAGCTCAATGCTGGAGTCCATATTTTGATCACTGAAAATGGTAGAAGTTTGAGATTCACCAAGGTGGATTGACCTGAAGATATAATAACCATTCTGCATCGCTCTTTTGTTTTTAGAGGGGCGATGCTTCTTTGTAGTAATCGTATTGGCTTTTCGCTCTGGTGGAATTGGTTGGGTTGTTGGTATCAGACGACATCTAATAGAAAGCCGACGTAAACACCTATCCCCAGTAGGAATAAAAATTCCTTTATCACACTATTGTTCTTAGACTCGAGTAATAGTCCAAGGCTTATCGCTATGGGAATGGATACTATTATCAAGTGCGGTTGTTGTAAAGGGGACATTAGAAAAATCGTGAAAATAGAAAAAAGCATTAACCAATAACCAAGCTCTATTTTTTTAATGGCATCAAATTTCTTTTTCTTTTTGATTTCATTATGGAACAAACCCGCTAAGATTATAAAAGAGAGTGTAAGCAACGGCTTCAGCATATTGAGTAAGCTGATCTTACTCAAGTCAGGCACAGAAAAATTATCAATTACTGAGAGTAATATTGTGTGCAACTGACCATGGTAAAATGCCCACACTACTATCAAGCCCATTGGCGCCAGTAAACCTAAAAACATTTGCAGGCTTTCTCTCAAGTCCAAATTACGCATCGAGTACAATCCTATTAATAATACGATGAAGTAAACGATGTAAGGCTGATATATGATGCTGGCAACCGCCATCCAGAATCCAGAATTGAAAATGGTGACGATAGGTAGATGCTTTTTGTAAATCTTGAACAGACTATTGATAGATAGTAAGCAGAAAACATTGGCGATAAGTATAGGATGAAAATGATAATCCTCTATGACAAATGAAGAAAACAACACAAATACAGCTGCAGGGATCGTACTCAAAGCCCTGCTTAACTTATGCCTTATGATCAGGTTGTTCAGTAAGAGCGCTTGGATAAAAATCAAAATCACGGACAAACTCACTTTGAACAACTTGTTATCATCCAGTAGAGAAAGCAGATTGGATAGCGCAGGAATAGAATTGGTTTTATAGGGAAGTCCGTCCCCTGTGATTGGCCATGCAGCCATCAGGGCTATAGCAAATACCAATAGCAAGAGGTTATTGGCAAGTAGGTTTCTTCTAAATAGGCTTAACAATTTTTACCAATTGTATAATTAATCGGGTAGAAATGAAGGTACAGTTACATAGGTAGGAATAGAAATCAAGTACTAATATAGGAATTACACTGAATTTAAGCTTATTCGGGATAGTAGCATATTACATATTTATGACATTGCTCCTTGTCTAGTAAGTTATCTTTATGGTTCCAATATGTCTGTTTTAGAGCCATATAAGGTCCTTACTGTGACCCATCATAACCTGAATGTTCAGGATATAGGCCATTTCTACCTCAAAGGTGGTAATGAACAAAGGGTTTCTGACGGCATATCCAGACTTAAAGAGACTTTCGGTATAGATGAATGCCAGTATCTCGAAACTTGTAATCGAGTAACTTACTTGATCTATAAGCAGGGTCCTATCAGTTCAGATTTCTTAGAATCGTTTTTTCAGGTTGTGAACCCCAGACTAGAAGCTGTCGTGCTTGGTGACATATCCAGGTTTGTCACCTATTATGAAGGGTCAGAAGCCATTCAGCATATATTCGAACTAGCTTCTTCCATGGATTCCCTGGTTGTAGGAGAAAGAGAGATCTTCAGGCAATATCGACTTTCTTACGATAAATGCAGAGATCTCAAGTTAGTAGGAGATAATCTCAGATTACTCGAAAAAGCCACTGTCAATGCAGCCAAGGCTGTATACAACTCTACTAAGATCGGTGAAAAACCGCTTTCCATAGTTTCATTAGCGATGGCCGCTCTCCAGAAGAAGCCATTAGTAACTCCTCAGCCCAGAATCGTACTTATCGGAGCAGGCGAGACCAATGCACTGGTGGGAAAATTCTTGAAGAAATACAGTTACACCGATATAAAGATTTACAATAGAAGTCTCCATAACGCTGAAGAGTTGTCTCGAGAAGTAGGAGCTCATTCTTATCATATCAATGAGTTGAGTAATATTAATGGAGCTTTTGACATCATATTTATCTGCACCTCTGCTAACAAGGAAGTCATAGACGAGAAGCTCTATGCTGAGATGCTGCAAGGGGATCAGTCTGAAAAAATCATCATCGACCTTGCAGTACCACGCAACATAGCGCCCGAAGTTGTAGAGCAGCATCACGTCGATTACATTGACATAGAAAGCTTGAGAATAATTTCCGAGAAGAATCTTGAAGCCAGAAAAATGGAGGTCATCAAGGCTAAACCCATTATTGAGAAAAAACTGCAAAAATTCAAATTACATTTCCAACAGAGGCAAATAGAAAAAGCCTTGAACACAGTTCCTCAAGCAGTGAAAGCAGTAAAGTCAAGAGCTATAGATCAAGTCTATAAGGACAGGCTGGCTGACCTGGATGACAATTCTAAGGCACTAGTGATGGAAATGATGGACTACATGGAGAAAAAATGTGTTTCCATTCCCATCAAACTCGCCAAAAGCGTGATAAACTGATCATAATACAACTTGCTCTGAGTCCCTTTTTCATCTTGCACAGTTTATGCATTTGGTGCTTTCTGGCATGAACATGAGACGTTTGGGATTTATGATTTTCTGGCAATTAATGCAATTCCCAAAACCAGGACTGTCTAATTGGGTCAAGGCAAATTTCAATTTATTTCTTTTTGACACCTTATTTCTTAATGATGCTTCCATGACAGACTTGTTATTGATAGCATCCATTCTGCTGATCCTGCCCAGGGAATTTTCTGGCTTTATAGGTTGTGTGGACTTTTCAGTCTCCTGAATATCGTGCTCATATTTTATGATGAGCGCTTCGATTTTGGCTTTGAGATCGGCTTTTACTTCTGGTGACATAACAATGTTGCTACAATTACTGTTCTGATAAAAGTATCCTTTATTTCCCATACAGACAGTGGCACAACGTAATTGGACATACTATTCACTTTCAGGTCAGCCCTATCTCATTGAGTTATATCACGGGGAGGACAGTCAGCATCTTATTTTATTTGTGAATGGTGAGATAATGCAGATTGCTTTTACTCAAGTAGAGACTAAGACCTATAGTTTCTTGATAGAGCAGCAGATTATAGAGTTAGAAGTCAAGTCACAGGATGGTGGATATGAATATGTAGTGACACCACAGGTGCCAAAATTACCTCAGGGAGTAGAAGAAGAATCAGCATTGAGTAAGCAATTCTGGATTCCTTTGATTTTCTTGCTTGTAATCATAAATTTGGCCTTTTATTTATACAAAAGTCTCAACAACCTTGGATAACCTACAGCTATATATAGAGAGTCTCGTTTTTGCATCTCCGAAGGTGCTGACGCAAAAGGATATTAAAGCCGCCCTAGAGGCCCATTTCGATTCCAAATTCAAGGATAAGGAGTTGGCAGAACTTCTGGAGGCTCTCACACAAAAGTATGTTGATGATAGCTATCCCTTCGAGATAGTACAGATCTCAGGCGGTTTCCAGTTCATGACCAAAGGTGCTTTCTACCCATTGCTGGGCCAGCATCTGAAGCTGGAATCAAAGAAAAAATTATCCAAAGCAGCGATGGAAACACTGGCCATCATATCCTACAAGCAGCCCACCACCAAATCCGGAATGGAAGCCATCAGAGGAGTTAATTGTGATTATAGCGTACAAAAGTTGCTAGACAAAGAACTGATAGAGATCAGAGGGAGAGCAGAGGGCCCAGGCCGTCCACTCCTATATGGCACTTCTGAGAAATTCATGAATCATTTCGGTCTCAAGACCCTGGCAGATCTACCCAAAGTCAAAGAGTTTGCAATGGGAGAAAACGAAATAGGCTTGAGAACCGATGATTTACCTGAACCAAAACCTGAAATTGTTGGTTCTGAGAAAGAGGTAATGGAGATACAAGAGGAGGATGTTCCGAAAATTGAAACTTCTATGCCTGGCCCTGCTGATCAGGGTCGTATAGACGAAGAAGAATGAACATGTCTGACAATATTAAGCCCTTAGTCAATAGAGTAGCTAATAGTGGTTTGAAGGTATTCAATCTGGAAGACCACTATCCTACAGCTAGTTTCAAAGCTTTCGATCTCAAGCCTTACTTATTTAAAGAACTCATACTAAAGGAAAAAGATTTCCGTAAAGCACTCAAGGAACTGGATTGGACCCAATACTCAGACACTATTGCCTTGGTGTATAATAGTAATGATGCCATCATACCCGTGTGGGCATATATGCTGGTGGCGGCTGCCTTAACGGATCATACCTCCGAAATATTCCAAGGAACACAAGAGGAATATATTAAATTACATTATCAGAAACTGATCTCAGAAGTAGCTGGCGAAGAATTTCAAGACGAGCGGGTAGTCATCAAGGGCTGCTCTGGAAAGCCTGTCCCTCCCTCCGCTTATGCAGCGCTTACAGCTAAACTAAAGCCTTTTGCGCAAAGCATCATGTATGGTGAGCCTTGCAGTACAGTACCTATTACCAAGCGACCTAGGAAACTAAAATAGTTCATTTTCATTGCTCTCTCTTACGAGCAAATTTCATAGTGGTATTGCTGAATAGTAAGTATGGTTTCCTTTATGATAGTTCTTTAAGGTTTGTACTTTATCACATATCGAGGCGTCTTCATATTATCCATGAATTCTGCCATCGGGATGTTAAAGGTGACAGAGTTGCCATTGATCACCGCAGTGGCATCACTGGTGAATTCTATTTTTCCAGGTAGATGATAAGTGTTTTTCAATCCAGAATCACCAAACATCATAGCCATCATGGCGTCAGTTTCTGAATTTTCCTCATCCTCTTCTCCGCCACCACCTAGACCCATTCCGCCCATGCCACCGCCAGGCAGGTCATCTCCCATCATCTCGTTCCAGTCAGTAGCAGGTATGATGACAATGCCTTTCTTTCTATCGACTTGCGGTATGCTCATCAGGTCATCCAGCTTAGGTGTTTTCTTTCCCATATCCTCGTCCTCAGACTCGTTTTCCATAGAAGCTAGGGCTGCATTTATTTTTTCGTATTCGGCTTCATCGTCATAGTCCATCTTGATAGTGAATTTTGAAATGCCCGCAGCTTTATCGGATTGTACGCGTAAGTTGACTTTTTTTAGCACTTCAGCAAGTTCTGAACCTTTGAGAGAATCCGGCATCACAGCATACATGTTGACTGAGGAATCTATTTTTTCTTCACTCTCCATCAGTTTCATGAAGTCATCAGCTCTGAAGTCATCTTTTTTTGAGGTCTCCTCATCATCACCCATACCGAGCTCTTCTCCCATCATTCCACCCATACCTCCCATCATTTCTATCATGCCACCCATATCCATCGTGAATTCTGAGCTGCCGCTGCCATCTTTTTTGATGTGAGTTTCTGATTCCATACTGCAAGAGCACAGGAATAAAGCAGAAATGGCGAGCAGGAAGATTATAAACTTTCTCATAAATCTATTTTTTCGTTACTATCTAAGGTAACAGTAAATATGATGCTCAGCGCCATCTGCGAGAGTTTTTAAGATTCCGAGACTTTAGTATTTTGGAGTAGTTGAGTAAAAGGAATATTACACTACTTATCAGACAGCTGCGAGTCTACGTGGTCTGATGTAGCCTTGTGCCTCCATCCACTCATCGTTATAGATTTTGGACAGGTATCTGGAACCGTGGTCAGAAAACAAAAGGACCAGCGTATCTGTTGGTTTGAGTTTCTCGGCCATCAGTCTTACTGCTTGACAAGTACTACCGCTGGAATAACCTATGAATAGACCTTCGTTTCTACAGACTTCTCTGGCCTGCAGAGCACTGTTCATATCTGACACCTTGATAAAGCTGTCTATCACTGATCTGTCGTAGTTGGCAGGAATGATATCCTTACCTAATCCTTCCACTTTCTTGGAGTAGATTTCGTTTTTATCAAAGATCTCCTCCTCGTGAAATTTCTGTAGGACAGAGCCATAAGCATCCACACCTATGATTTTCACTTCAGGATTCTGCTCTTTAAGATATCGCCCAGCACCGACTAGTGTTCCACAAGTACCACCAGCGCAGATGTAATGTGTTATTTTTCCATCTGTCTGACTCCATATTTCCGGGCCAGTGGAAGTGTAGTGAGCCGCAGCGTTGTCTGTATTGTAATTCTGATTGAGATAGTAAGAGTCAGGAATATCTACAGCCAGTTTCTCTGCTCTTTTGTAGTAGGATTCTGGATCTTGACTATCGACTATTGGGCATAGGATCACTCGAGCACCGAGCGCTTTGAGCATAGCCACCTTTTCTGTTGAGGCTGTTTTCTTTACAGTCAGTATGCATTTGTAACCCTTGATAGAGCAGATCATTGCGATACTGAAACCCATATTGCCGGAAGTGGCCTCAATGATGGTCGAACCAGTCTTGATAAGTCCTTTCTTTTCTGCCTCAGCTATCATATACGAAGCAGAACGATCTTTAGCGGAATTGCCAGGATTGAAGCCCTCGACTTTTGCGTAGATGTTACAGTTCATCTCCTTACTCAGGTGGTTCAACCTCACCAATGGCGTTTTCGCGATTAACTCGGTGACGTCTCTCACCACTTTACCTTCGTTCTGCATCGATTATGTACTATTCTAAACCTTAGTCTTGGGTAATAAATCTACACAAGTATAGAAATATTACCCCAAGTAAAAGAAATAATGGCTCTAAAAGCTTCCTCAAGCTTGTAATTATAAACTACCTAAGGCTTTAGTTATCAGGTAGTTAGAAAGCTTTCGAGCGAATAATTTATCAGTATTCCGTAACAGATGACGTACAATATTGGGATATAGTTGGGTCTTACAAAGAAATATTTTCAATGGATTGCAAAGCCATGGCATTGTTTACTATTTCCAATATCAGGTCAATATCCATGTCTGCCTGCACCATAATTTCATATCCAGCCACCATTTTGCGCTTTTTGACGTCAAGTACAGGGTTGGTTTTGTGCAGGAGGACACCTTGAAGAAAGCATAATTCAAAGTTGCCGTTTTTCAGAGGATTCAGATAGCATAGCCACTTATGGTAATCATAGAAAGGCACTCGAAATCTGATTTTCCGACCCAGCCCGGCAGCTAATAATTGCTGGTCCAAATATTGAAAGACACTTAGTTGTTCTTCGGATAGGGTGGTTAAGAATTCTGCGAGTCCGTGCATGATCTGAGAGTTTTCTGTAATGGCTTCAGCTTTGAGAATGGTTATTGTTTGGTATAATTATACAAATGAGCATTGGAAAACCTCCAGTTAACATAGATATTAACTAAGGTAAAAGGGCACGTCTTCATCAAAATTATGAAAATATGAGATTGGATAATTCACAAGGTTTCGATATCA
>Ga0114956_1004920_pt1 | contig 10052 bp, 11 predicted proteins | sample MaitaG_FD_87304 | JGI IMG/M metagenome (GOLD analysis project Ga0114956, IMG submission 87304) | Marine algal microbial communities from Maine, USA - Maine_Asex2 metaG | ecosystem: Host-associated > Algae > Red algae > Unclassified | place: Maine, USA | collected 2015-01-05 | reverse complement strand
GAACCTGAGTCTGTCGTGGCTGAACTCGAATCGTCCGTCATTCCCTCTTCGTCCGTCATTCCCGGCCCCGATTTACCCGTCATTCCCGGCCCCGATTTACCCGTCATTCCCGGCCCCGATTTACCCGTCATTCCCGGCCACGATCGGGAATCTCCAGAATCTGAACCTGAAACTGTTTCGTCCGTCATTCCCGCCCGTGCTAGCACGCCCGATCGGGAATCTGGATCTCCGATCGAGTCGGAGATGATGCATGAGTCAGCAATCGATTTGCAAGAAGATTCCGAGATAGATTTACGTGATCCGGTTAAATCTGTCGATGTTGAACCAGCTATGGCTGAAGTAACTGATGAGTGAAGAACCGATTCGTTTACAAAAAATTCTGGCAAGAGCCGGGATTGCTAGTCGGCGTGTCTGTGAAGAGTACATTGAAGAAGGTCGTGTAAAAGTAAATGGTGCTGTTGCTGTATTAGGTAATAGAGCGCTTGAGACTGATGAAATTTCAGTTGATGATGTTGTTCTTTCGATGAAACCTGATGCTGTTACTTATTTACTAAACAAGCCTACTGGCGTGGTTTCTTCTGCCAGCGATACTCATGGCCGTCAAGTTGTTACTGAGCTTGTTCCCGATGAGCCCAGAGTCTTTCCTGTTGGTCGGCTAGATATGGATACTGAAGGTTTAATTCTTTTAACTAATGATGGTGACCTTGCGCATCGTTTAACACATCCTAGTTTTGGTGTTGAGAAACAGTATCTGGCTCATGTTGAGGGTGAAGCTTCACCAAACTCTATTCGCAAGCTCAGAAAAGGTGTTGAGTTAGAAGACGGTATTACTTCTCCGGCTAAGGTTTCTACTCAACCTGGTGGGATTATTTCTTTGACTATTCATGAGGGTAAGAATCGTCAGGTTCGTCGGATGTGTGATGCTGTTGGTCATCCTGTTCAGCGTTTGGTTCGGGTTCGTATTGGCCCAATCCGAGATCCTAAGCTTAAGCCGGGGGAGCATCGCAAGCTTGAACAGAGCGAGATTTTAGCTCTCCAAAAAGCTATTATTGATGTTGTTGATGAACAAGAAGATCTTGAAAAACTTAGCTGATCATATATTAAATTATTTTAAACTTGTACAGGGCTTTCAACGAGATGAACGCACCCATTTTTGATTGAGAATATGGCTTGTAACAAACCCCAGATGAATTTCCAATAAAACTATGCGGCAGCGTCAACTTCTATTTGTTGGCTTTTTTTATTTTTTTCGTGTTTGTTTGGACAGAGTTTAGTTTCTGCTATTTCCTTAAATTGATTTCTTCTGCTTGGTGGGCCAGCTTTTGTCCAAAGTGTTCCGTCAGGTTTCCATATATTTAAGGATCTGTCAGGTTCTAGTTTTATTTTCCATTTTCCCTCATGGACGTTGTGATGGTGCTGATTACATAAGGGGACCAGGTTTTCAAAATCTGTTGGGCCTCCATTTGTCCATTCATCTATGTGGTGAAGTTGGCACCAACTTAGCCTGCGGTCGCAATTCTTCCAGGCGCATGAATTGTAGATTGCTTTCGTTGCCGTCCACTGCGAGTCTGTTGCTGTACGGTACTTTCGACCAACGTTAATTGGAATTGAACTTTCATCTAATACAATCTTGCTTATTGTTGCATCACAGCTTAAACGGCTAATAGTTTCTGGTGGCAGCGGATTACCTAAACTAGTTTCGGCAACGGTGTCACTATGAAACCCTGTGTCCAATGTCTGTAGATCTGTTACGACATTTATTAGTGGTAAACGACGGTTAATCCTGTCAGACGATGTTACAAGCTCAAAAAAGGCTTTTGCTGCTAAATTGGCGTCCAAAGATGTTGGTTTGTCTGTTGAGTTCGCCAATGTACGGGTATGAGAATCGATGGCTTCGGTGACTGCTTCATAAGATATAGGGTCAAGCTGGCCCGAAAATTTACCCATGCCAGATTTTTTATCAAACCAGTGTTTAAATTCGCTGGCATCTTGTTTAGATTTATAATCTTGTAGTCCGTGATCTTGTTTGATGTTGTCAACTAAACGTTTTAGGTGTCTGTTAAAAGTGTCAGCTGGCATTTTAGTAGCAGCATCAACAATTTGTTTGTTATCAAGTTCGGATCTTTCATCATCAGACAGTTTGTTAAGTTGACGCCCGATCGCCTCGACATGTTCAGAGCTAGTCAACCCACCAATAACAGCATCAACTAAACCGTCTAACTCGACTGCTGTTTCAGATTGTTTTACTTCTCTTCTAGCTTGGGTTGCAGATATTTGGCCAGTGTCTAATGCAAGGTCTAGGCCACTTATGCTTGAACCGTGTTCTGCTAATTGATTGGCTTTTGTATGCATTTTGTAGAACAAACCGTCGATGCTGCGCTGAGCATTACGGAGAACCCTAGATAGCTCACGTAGGGTGTCTTCTTCGAACTCTGAAATGTCAATTAAAGAAATATCAGATGGCAGGCTAATTATTGATTTAGGAAAAAGATATGACCTGTAAACCATAGTGTCGCCTTTCTTGTGTCAGTATAAATAGCATACAAACGTTTGTTCGTATTTGCAACTGGATTTGTGATTAATTTAGGTTGAGCGGTGTGAGTAGGATAAACCGTACCGTGCATTTGAAAGTTCCTGAAGTAACAACAGAGTTGAAAAAGACAATCTTAGGTGATCATCGGCTATTATTCTCTTGATGAGTTTTCGAGTAATCCGTGGTGCCATAAGTATTGATGAAGATACTAAAGATCAAGTGAACGCCCATACTCAGAGGCTTCTTGAAACCATTTTTGAACGTAACAATGTTTCGCATGAACAGGTAATCAGTATATTTTTTACCGTCACTTCTGATATCTCTAGCCATCCGCCAGCTGCTGCTGCCCGTGCCGTTGGCCTTGTCGATGTTCCGCTCATTTGTGCTCAAGAAATGAACTTAGCAGGTGGGGTTCCGTTCTGTGTTCGAGTCCTTATGCACACTGAAAGTGATTTAGATAAAGCAGATGTTAGGCACGTTTTTCTTAGAGGCGCTGCTAAGTTGCGTCCTGATTTAGCTGAACCTGGCGATGAAGTTATCTAGCATGACACAGCCTGATTCAGCAAATAAAAATGTAACTGTTGTTGGCTTAGGTCTTATTGGTGGATCAATTGGTTTGAAACTTCGTGAGCTTGGTTGGAATGTAAACGCTGTTGATGAAGATGCCGCTGTCCAAGCCCATGCTGTTGAGCTTGGCGCTGCAGATCAAGTTGGTTTTAATCCTGATAGCTCTATTGTCTTTATTGCTACGCCGGTTGGCTCTATACCTAAGGCTGCTCTAGATGCGCTGGAAAACTCTAATGCGGTTGTGACTGATGTTGGTTCTACTAAAGCAACTATTGCTAGTGAAGTTTCGCATAGCCGTTTTGTTGGTGGTCATCCTATGGCGGGTTCTGAGCTTGATGGTCTAGTTGGCGCTCGTAAAGATATGTTTGATGGTGCTTTGTGGATTCTTACTCCAGATTCTGCTACTTCTGAAGAATGCTACAGTTTTGTTCGTGAACTTGTAATTTTGTTGGGCGCTGATTGTGTGACCTTAACACCATCAGCCCATGATGAGATAGTTGCCCAGGTTAGCCATGTCCCTCATCTTGCTGCAGCGAGTCTGATGAATTCTGCCGCTGACAGTGCTGACGACAGTGGCGTTATGCTAAGGCTTGCTGCTGGTGGCTTTCGTGACATGACCAGAATTTCTGCTGGCCGGTCAGTAATCTGGCCCGATATTTGTTTTGCTAATTCAAAAGCAATTGCAGAAGGAATTGACGGCCTGATTGACACTTTAACTAATGTTAAAAAGTGGGTTGTAGAAAGTGATCGCAAAAACTTGTTAGCTCATTTAGATTCTGCTCGTCAGGCTAGGCTTAATCTTCCTGTTGGTTTTGGCCCAGATTCTGAACTCAGTGAGATTGAATTGCCAGTTTTGAACCAGCCTGGAGAAATTGCTGCGATTACAGCTTTGGCTGCGAAGCTTGATGTGAATATTATCGACTTGGAAATTTCGCATTCAGCTGCGTCTACTAGAGGCGTTATGATTTTGCTTGTAGAAACTGAATCAACAGATACTTTTATTCCCGCTTTGATAGAACTTGGTTATCAACCAAGAACCCGACCTTTAGATGTTGTTGAAGATTAGATCACTGGCGGAATTGGTATGACTGATTTAGATATCCGACCTATGTCGAAAGCAAATATTGTTGTTTATAAGTCAGGCCGTGCTTTTGTGAAAGCTTTTTCAAAAGTGTGGTTTCGTTTTTCGGTTACCGGGTTAGAAAATATCCCGCAAGATGGCGGTTTTATTTTGGCTCCCGGCGGCCACCGATCTTATTTGGACACTCCGATTACTGGGTTGTTAAGTAACCGTATCCCGAGGTTTATGGGTGCTCATTCGTATTTTGATAAACCGTTGCTTGGTCGGTTCCTTTATTCGATGGGCGGTTTTCCTATTGAGCGTGAGGCGACTGATCGTGATTCTATGAATAAGGCTCAAGCTCTATTGGAGAGTGGCCAATCATTAGTTATTTTTCCTGAAGGTGCACGTTTTAGTGGCCCGGTAATTGATTCAGCAAAATTAGGGGCAGCCTTTCTTGCATGCCGTGCCCAGGTTCCGATAGTACCGGTTGGTTTGGGTGGAATGGAACGGGCTATGCCTAAAGGAGCCTTTTTTGTTAAGCCAACTAAGTGCGCTGGGATGATTGGCAAGCCAATTTATCCTCCCAAGCCGCTACATGGTAAAAGAGTTAAACGATCACAAATCACAACATATTCTGAAGAGGTTTTTGGTGAGTTGCAGAGTTTGTTTGATGCTGCTCAAAACAAGTGTGGTATCAGCCAGTAACCGGTTTGATAAAAATTTCGTTCCTGCTTGCAGGTAACGACCCGAGCGGAGCGGATATACCGAGGGATCTACAATTTATAGAGATCCCTATATTACTTGGGATGCGTCAAATTCTCTATCATTGAGTTTTGGGCGGTTTTCGATTGGACCACCGAAGGCAAAGGCGCTTAGGGTGTCTATTGATTTTAATAGTTTCCGTAGAGACCTTGGTGGCGGAAAGTATTCGTCTTCTTCAGTTACTGAGACTAGTTCTACACCTTTTTGTGGGCTTAGTTTTTTGATTACTGCTTCTACTACACTTTCTGGTGCAGATGCTCCGGCTGTAACTCCAACTACGCCTTGGATGTTGTCTGGTAATTCTTCTGGGCCATTTACTCGGTAAACATTTTTGCAGCCTGATTCTTTTGCGATTTTTGCTAAGGCAATAGTGTTGGAGCTGTTGGCTGAGCCGATTACGACGACTGCATCACATCTGTCAGAGATTGTGGTTAGTGCGGCTTGACGGTTTGTTGTTGCAAAGCACAGGTCCGATCTTTCGGGAGTGTAAATTTCTGGGAATTTTTCTTTGGCTGCATCAGCCACACCTTCCCAGTCACGGTGGCTTAAAGTCGTTTGGGCCAGCAACGCTGTGGGCTGATCGAAGTTGGGGAGTGCTTGCACTTCTTCAACTGATTCAACTCTGTGAATGGCTTCAGGAGCTACTGCCATTGTTCCGACGGCTTCTTCGTGGCCTTCGTGACCTACATAAACTATTTGGTAACCCTTGTTGGCCCGTATTTTTACTTCGTGATGAACTTTTGTGACGAGTGGGCAGACTGCGTCGACTACGTAGCTGCCTCGTTCTTCTGCTTCTTTGACTACTTCTGGTGCTGATCCGTGGGCGGAAAGCATTATTGGTTTGCCTTCAGGCACTTCTGAAATTTCGTCGATAAATATTACGCCTTGTTGTTTGAAGCTGTCGACTACTAATTTGTTGTGGACTATTTCGTGGTAGCAATACACGGGTGCTTCAAATGTTTTGACCATCCAAGACAAAGCTTTGATAGCCATTTCAACCCCAGCGCAAAAGCCGCGGGGCGAGCATAAAAGAACTTTTTCAACAGCGGATGAGTTAACAGTTTCAAGATCAGACATCTACGCTCATTTTACACCCAGTTTGTTCCTAGCGTGCTCTAAACAGTTTTTTGCAACCTTTACAGTCATTCCCGGCTACGATCGGGAATCTGCAGCGGATCATATGTTTGGAAAGATTGTTAACTTGTCGAAGTAGCAGTCTCGGAGATTAGTCCTGCTACATGTATAATGTGCTAGTGGATTATCAGGCGCTAGAAAAATGGCATAAAGCTGGGTTGGAAGTACCTCAACCTGAGTTTATGGCAATGTTCGCTAGAGAAAACTTCGAAGAGACTAACTTAGTTTTTGGTGCACTTGCTCAAGAACAGGGTGCAAACCTTTCTGAATTATGGGCAGCTCTTACTGAGCGTAATAAAGGACATGGAACAGGGGATAGCGCAAATTTCATTAACTTAGAAAATGGTTTTGGAATTAAGTATGTCGCTCTAGGTCAAATAGCTGATGCAGGCCAAACCATTGGTGTAACCAGATCCTTCATTAATGAGTTTATTCTAAGAAAATGTTTTCATTCCGATAATTTGCCTGGTGTGCACTCTATTGCTTTAACAGATGAGTATGCAGCTTTGTTAGTCGATTACCGTGGTGAATCTTTTCACCCGCATAATTTTCCTAGTCCTGAGGATATACCAAAGGTTGCGGTAAATATTGCTGCAGACCGCCGGCGCCAATGTGTCTTGGCACCTTAGATAAAGTTAATGGTGGCCCAAAAATTGGCACACTAATCTGTCCGCCGTGAGTGTGTCCCGAAACTAGATATTTAGTTGAGATAGCTTTCTCTTAACAATTGTTTTGATTCTCTTCGAAGGGATCTTGGTCACTAAATCGTGTGCCTGGGAGATTTCAAAGTTTTCTTCTAGGTGTAACTCTGGCAGCGATTTAAATTGATTACTACGTGTTGCACTTAAATAGTAAAAATCTACTAAGGCCTTTTCTGGAGTGGCAATCATCGCCTGATTTTGTCCGTAAGGCTCAAAACCAAAGAAAAACTTTGGATCTACTCTATGAACCGAAAATACTGCTTTGGTGGTTATCACTTGTTTACTTGTAGTCAATGCTATGCAATAAGTGTGACCTGGAATTTGCTCAATTATTCCGTGATGATTTAGAGCACTTTGAAGGCTTACGTAGGCAGGAGCAGGAAAAGTAATATAACAAGCCAAATCAAAATTTGAGACCTTGCCTTCTAATGACCAAAGACCTTTTTTAATCCGAAAAACTAGACCATCTTTTTCAAGTCTGGAAAGTAAATGGCTGGCGTATGAAGAAGAAATGTTAAGCAAAGCAGAAACATCTTGTGTCTGAAAAATTGGATGCTCTAACCGATTGAGTTTAGCTAGAGCTTCAGTTTGTCTCAATTTGCATCTCCAGTTCTAACAAAAGAAAGTACGCTGTCAACCATAGAACCCCAGATGGACTCTGTTTGGTAAAACTCTTGATATTCGGGCTCGAGATAGGCGATTACCTGGCCGCAATAATCTTGGTAAGTTAAACTATGAACCTTGTCCTCAACTTGTTCTGCAATCCCGTCACTTGTGGGTGTTAAGAAACCTGCGTCCAATAGGTGCTTGATGTCAAAGACATCACGTGTTTGAGTTTGAGTGCGGCCAGCCAGCGCTTCGATTTTTTGATGCAGCCCTTTTTCACCACTATAGTGCCTTGCTAACACTGGTTTGAGTTTGTACTTTGATGTCAAACCTTCTACTGCTCCAAATTCTGTACCATCTTGAACGTTGTTTCTGCGTGAAAACTCTACTTTGGTATTGAATTCTCTTTGGAGTTCGTCAGAAACAAGTACTATTTTCCAGCGTTGTGTTGTATCAGTTTGCTTTGATGGGTTGATTGAAGATATTGATAGCTTTTGGGCCTGTAATAAGTGGCGGAATGATTGTTCATCTAGTAGTTTATCAATATTTTTTTTAAGAGTTTGAACAGAGGTGTTGTGAACATCTAGATCTATATCTTCGGAATATCTAATGCTTCGAAGATAGAATCGTAGATTACAGCCGCCTTTCAACGCATAAAGTCGCTTATCAACAAACTTGTTTAGACGTTGCAAGAAAAGTAAGTGAAATATTTCTGTGAGTTCTCGCTGATTTGACACAGTTTTAGTATCGCAGCAATTGATATATCTGTCAATTACTACAATACTAAAACCATCCAGTTTTTGATACCTGCACCTCCACATACTTTCCTCTATACGTTTATTCTTTGTTCAATAAGGGTAAAATTACTAGTAGATGGGAAAGAATAACAAAAAAAGACGAACTGAAAAAAAGAAAAAACGTGAACAGCGAGCTAAACGGCAAGGTTTTTCAAATACAAAATTTCCGTCTAATTGTAATTGTGATGAATGTAAGTCAGAAAACTTTGATCAAGAGCCTGATTTTGAATCGTTTGTCTTTAGTTTTCTAACAATCTCAGCTGACTGTATTAATGGAAAAGACGAATATGGTTATGAGCAATATTTCCAAAGCTTTAGCTCTTCGTTCAAATTGTCTGATGTGGATACTTTTATCGAAAATAGTTTCTTGAATCTAATTCCTATTGTTTGGTCAATAGGCTGGCAGCCCACAGAGGTTGTCAGGCACGTTCGGCGTCAAACAAATACGGTTGGTGAGCGTCTAATCAAATGGGTAATAGCAGCAGATCATTGTGATAGAGAGAAGTCTAGTTTACATCCAGATTGGTCTGCACAAATAAATGAGCTTGAACTTGCTAGTGGTGTCAAAAAATCTGGCTGGTTAAAAAAGTTTTTTTTGAAAGAGAACTTAGATTGGGTTTCTGGATTAGATGTCATTGTTAAAGCATTCGCTGCAACATTCTTTAATCCCGCTTTGAATGTATTGATACTTCCTCCTGGAGAATACAAGACGAATGCTGGGGACACTATTGATTTAACTGCTGATATTTCTGATCCTGTATTAAAAAAGGTCCGAGCGTTATTGATAAAAGCTGAGTCGACAGAATACTCTGCAGAAGCAGATTCTTTTACAGCCAAAGCGCACGAGCTGATGACCCGATATTCGATTGATAAAGCAATGTTGAACAATGGGCCCGAGCACGGCAGAGCTCCAGTTTCAGTTCGGTTGCCTATAGATGACCCTTATGCTGATGAGAAATCAATTTTGTTGCATATGATCGCAGATAACTATAGGTGTAGATCAGTCTTCGATCAGCATCATGGTTTAAGTACCTTAGTGGGTTTCCGTTCTGATCTAGCTGCAACAGAATTATTGTTCACTTCATTGCTTGTGCAGGTTCAATTCGCAATTCAAGCTGAGGTTAATAAGACGCCACCCAGGTCTAGGCAGCGTAGCGTCGGATTTAAGAAGTCGTTTTTTGCTGGATTTACCGACAGGATTCATAGCCGGCTTAGCGAAGTTAGCCGAGAGGTGTTTGAAGAAGCTGAGGGTGATTATAACAGTAACATCTTGCCAGTTCTGTCTGATCAGTCTGTAAAGGTTGATGAACTTGTTGACGAGCTTTTTGGTGACGGATTAACATCAAAGAGTTCAAAACCTGCCTATGATTATTTAGGTTATAGCTCTGGAGAGATAGCTGCTGATCAAGTAGAGCTTAGCTCTGGGCGAGTTGAAGCAAAAAATTAACATGCGGATTTAAGTTGGATACTGGTTCAGTCGTTTTGAAAAAACTTTACAGCACTGACGAACACAGCGCAATGGAGAAGGTTGCACATAATTTAATACCAGTGTGATTTAGCAAGGCAATGCATGCGCTAAAGAAACTGGTGAAACTAACAATTTATCCTTATGAAACGTTTATGATCCCGAATGATGGTCGGACGCCTAAGCGCATCTGTGGGGCTCGGTCTCGTTCTCGACCGACTCCTGTAGAAACGTAAATGTTTTGTCCATCTAGTTCGTGTAGACCGCCGGCGCCGATGTGTCTTGGCACCTTAGATAAAGTTAATGGTGGCCCAAAAATTGGCACGCTAATCTGTCCGCCGTGAGTGTGTCCCGAAACTACTATGTCAACTTTTTGATCATCTGGTACAAAAAATATTCCATCAGGTTTGTGAGCTAATAGAAT
>Ga0114956_1004919_pt1 | contig 10054 bp, 11 predicted proteins | sample MaitaG_FD_87304 | JGI IMG/M metagenome (GOLD analysis project Ga0114956, IMG submission 87304) | Marine algal microbial communities from Maine, USA - Maine_Asex2 metaG | ecosystem: Host-associated > Algae > Red algae > Unclassified | place: Maine, USA | collected 2015-01-05 | reverse complement strand
TGGAAAGTTTCGATTGGGTAAATTGAAGGTGACCAATCCAGTGGCAGTAGGAGATATTGTAGAGTTTGAACTAGAGGAAGAAGGTAAAGGAATAATAAAGAAAATTGGTGACCGAAAGAATTATGTGGTCAGACAATCCCCAAGAAAAAAACATTTTGTTCATCTCTTAGCTAGTAATGTAGATCAGGCTATTTTGATTATTACTATATGCCAGCCCAAGCTGAAACAAGGTTTTATCGATCGATTTTTATTGATGACTGAGCCTTACAGAATTCCAGCTACTATCATATTTAACAAATCAGATCTGTATACAGAGAAGGATATGAATATGTTTCTATACTTAAAGGAGATTTATGAGAACATTGGCTATGGGGTATTATTGACCTCGGCGGAAACGGGCGAGGGGATGGATGAATTAAAGGCTATATTAAAAGGAAGGCAAACTCTTTTTGGAGGTCAATCAGGTGTAGGAAAATCTACCCTGGTTAATTTATTGGCATCTAATGTAGAGATCAAAACGCAAGAATTATCAAATTACAGTGGTAAAGGACAACATACTACTACGTTTGCTGAGATGCATAATCTTGATGAAGAAACTACGATAATTGATACTCCAGGAATCAAGACCTTATCATTCAACTTTTTAGAAGAACAAGATGTGCTTCATAATTTTAAAGAGATTTTTGAAAAGTCTCAAAATTGTAAATTTGGAGACTGCTCACATCGTAACGAACCAAATTGTGCGGTAAAGGAAGGCATAGAGGAAGGAAGCATTAGCGAATTAAGGTATCTAAATTATTTGCAGATCTTAGGAGAAACTGAAGATCAAAATTATTGGGAAAGACATAAAAATATATGAGTTATTCAGGTCGAGTAAGGTATAAAAGCCGAAGAGAAAAGAATAAAAATTTTATTCAACGATTTAAATGGATCATCATTTTTGGGATCATCATTATTGCTATGCTGTTGTATAAAAACCGTTACGCAATTAAAGATCATTGGGCGACTTATTTTTATTAACTTAATACGATGAGAAAGATAGTATTAGTTATCGTTATATGCATTGAAGCCATCTTGCTTTCTGCCTGTTCTTGCTCAATTACTGTTGATGCCTTTTGCTATAGTGCGGATAGTTCTGATTATATAACTCTGGTAGAATTGATTGATTTTGATGATGAAACAGCTGCACATTTTAAAACAATTGAAAATATTAACAAGGTTTTACCTGATACCATCGCATTACTCGGTCAGGATGGATTAAATTGCTATCTAGATCTAGATCAGTTTGAGGTAGGTGATACGCTAATTTTAAATATGAGATTCCATCCAAATGGAGTTCAAAATGTTTTTAATTCAAATACTTATTATTGGGGTATAGATGGTTGTTCACGTCATTTTTTGCATTATTCAGAAGGAAGAGTTTTAGGTAATATCGATGGTATGGCTACTGAAATGGAGTACACTGAATTTAAAGATGGTATTTTGGATTGCTACGATTTTGATACAAGTAACGACGAAGTAGGTGTAAAAGAAGTACTTGTTTATCCAAATCCTTTCCATGGATCATTTCAAGTGCAAGTAGATAATGCAGAAATTCAAAGAATCGATTTGTTTGATCTAAGAGGCCAAAAAATAAAATTGAATTCTTTTCAATCTAGAAATACCTGGTCTATTGAATTAGAAGAAAAGAATAACGGAATATATTTGCTCGTTGTTTCTACGTCTAAAGGAATTCTTAGGAAAAAGCTATTACTGGTTAACGAAGGATAGTTCAATCGGTGGATCCAGTTCTCTATTTCATTTATAAACAGAACTCATTCGAACAAATATAATCATGAATTATAAAAATTTTTCATTCATATTTTTTTGTTTAGTTCTATAAGGCTCACTCCATGCTCAATTTCATGTAAATGGAATATTTGGATTTAATTACACCACACCAAAGGTCTTTGGAACAATAGAAAACTCATCTAGAAATTTTGAAATTGAGAATAAATTAAATCTTCAGGCAGGATTTCAACTTGAATATCGGATAAATAATAGAGTAGTTATCTCAAGTACTAATACCATAGGGCGTATTAGCTATCAGTTTAGCAATTATAACATGTACGTCGTTGATATCGATCAAGTAAAGATTAAGAACTCTTTAATGTTTGGACTCCAATTCTATGATAAAATCACGTTGAAAGCGGGATTCGGCGTCCGCATTGGTAGGATCGAAAACAAAGAAGAAGTAAATTATCCATATACATTAGGAACATTTCCAAACTCTGGATATCTAAGATTTGGCGTTCAAGGTAAAATAAGTGATAGACTAAAAGTTGAAGCTGTTTATAATTATGATACCTTTTCAACCATATGGATTGAGGAGGAATATATAGATGGATCAAGTGAAATTATTGAGGCAATAAGACTACCTAATATGTCTCTTCTAATAAGTTATGCTCTTTTTCCAATGCGCAGAAATAAATAGTAAAAGCTCATTTACTAAAGTAACTAAACCGCGATAAGGGTAGGAAGTATTTAGCCCCGATGTATATCGAGGGCCGAAGCGAATGCGAAGTACTGGATGACCTGGCTCTGATCCCGATAGCTATCGGGATGGAGATCGCCCAACAAAGGTTAGACAACTATTAATTAAGCTATTAAAAGTTTCCTTCCGTCTTTCATCCATGCAATACCAACAAAGCCGATTAGAAGTAAAGTTTTGAATGCGATGATAATCAAATTGCTCCATGAACTTTGATCAGTGTAATAAATAGCAATAGAGAATAGAAAGGCCAAAATCACATATCCCATAATTTTTATAACAGGATACTTGATAGGATAATATTTTTGACCAGTAAGCCATCCCGTTAGAGCCATAAAGCTATAACAAGCTAATGCTGCCCATGCTGAACCAATGTAACCCAATTGAGGCAAAGTATAAATGCTAACGATCAAGGTTATAACAGCAGCAACGATAGCGATAATAGCACCCCAGTATGTTTTGTCGTCAAGTTTATACCAAATGGAAAAATTGTAATACAATCCAAGAAATAGATAAGCGTAAAGAAGGATCGGTACAATGGGAAGAGCTGCTCGATAATTGGGTCCTAGAATGTTGCCAATTTGGGCCATGTAAGCACTAATAAAAAGTAGAACACTGGTTGCTACCAAAGTGAAGGCCAAAGCAACTTTTCCATACACCACTTTAGAATCTTCATTCTTGGCATTGTTGAAAAAGAAGGGTTCTGCGGCATAGTTGAAAGCTACAGTAAACAAGTTTAAGAGCAAGGCTAGTTTAGCAGCAGCACCATAAATTCCCGCATTAGTCATGTTATTGATATAATCACCAGCAAGAAATTTCTTTTGTAGTACGGGTGCAAAAGATTGGTTAATGCTTCCGGCAATTCCAACGATTACCAATGGCAACGAATACCAAATCATTTTTTTCCATAAAGAAAGATCAAATTGAAATTTGAGCTTAAAAAACTCTCGAAACATGAGTAGGAATATGCATGTACTTGCGACGAGATTAGCAATAAAAACATAATCTATTCGATTAGTGGCATCATAGTCAATAAATGAAATTTGATCATTAAATCTTGGAAGGATTTCGAGACAGAACAAAACCACCATGATTGTGATAAAAATGTTAGCCAAGCGAAAGAACAGAAACTTCTTTGCTTTATTATCTAAACGCATTTTGGCATAGGGCAAAGCTACTAGCGCATCAAATCCCAATATAAAAGCAAACCATTTGATGTAATATGGCTTGTGTGGGTAATCAATAAGGCTTGCAATTTGATTACTAAAAGCAACCATGAGAATTACAAGAGTAAGTACGATGGCAATCAATGGGAGCAATGCTGTGCTAAAGGCTTTTTCTCGTGCTGCTTTATCTGCACCAAATCGAAAGAAAGCAGTTTCCATACGATAGGTCATAAACACCAAAATGATGGTGGCATAGGCATAGAGCTCTAGATATACCGCAAAATCAAATTGTTTTGGAAAACGATAGGTTAGATAAATCGTAAAAACGACAAAATGCAAAATTCTGGGAAGGATGTTACTCAGCCCATAAATTACGGTTTGCCCGGCTAACTGTTTGATCAATGATATAGCTTACACGAAGATGCTTAAAAAAGATGGTTCTGTGAAAGATGTCTTTGGTTGCATGTATTTAACTTATGACTCTTGCGGATTATTGCAATTGGTCCTTGTGATTTTTTAATTTTGCTTCTTTAAATGAACTGTACATGAATATTAAACTATTAAGTGATGTTTGTAGGGTACCAGGTGCGCCAGGATTCGAACAACCAATTAGAGCATTTCTTCAGAAACAACTAAAGTCATTGGTGGACGAAGTAAGAACAGATGCCATGGGTAACTTGATTGCCATCAAAAAGGGAACGAAAAGGAAAAAGGTGATGGTTGCAGCTCACATGGATGAGATTGCATTTGCCGTTACACATATCGAAGAGGATGGGTATTTGAGGTTTACTACGCTTGGCGGATTTGATCCTAAGACCTTGACTGCTCAGCGAGTAATTATACATGGTAAAAAAGACATCATAGGGGTAATGGGCTGTAAGCCAATTCATATAATGACTCCAGAAGAACGAAAAAGAGTGGTGAAGACTACAGAATATTTTATTGATACTGGTTTACCGAAAAAAGAAGTAGAGAAATATATCGAGGTAGGAACACCCATCACAAGGGAACGTGAATTAATTGAGATGGGTAATAATGTAAATGCCAAATCTCTTGACAACAGAGTCTCTGTATTTATAATGTTGGAGGCTTTAAGAAAACTTAAAAAGAAAAAAGTCTCTTATGACATTTATGCTGTGTTTACAGTTCAAGAAGAGGTAGGCTTAAGAGGGGCCACTGCAGCTGCATCTGGTATCAATCCAGATTTTGGAATTAACCTAGATGTTACGCTTGCTAATGATATGCCGAATATTCCTCCACATGAACATTGTACCAAACTTGGAAGTGGAACTGCAATAAAGGTATTGGACGGAAGAACTATATGTGATTACCGCATGGTAGCATATATGAAGCAGATGGCAAAGAAATATAAAATCAAGAGTCAACTTGAAGTACTTACAGCAGGTGGTACTGATACTGCATCAATTCAGCGAGACGCAAATGGTGGATCGATTGCAGGTGGAATTTCGATACCGTGTAGATATTTGCATCAAGTAATCGAGATGGTTAATAAAGATGATACTCAAGGTTCAATTGATTTACTGGTGGCATGCTTGACCAACTTGGATAAATATGATTGGAGTTTTAAATGAGTTGGCGAGAAGAGGGCAATGCTTTAGTTCAAGAATTTGAATTTAAAGATTTTGCTCAAGCTTTTTCCTTTATGACGGAAGTGGCCTTTGCCGCAGAAAAACAAAACCATCATCCTAACTGGTCCAACGTATGGAATACAGTCACTATAAAGTTGACTACCCACGATGCTGGGAATGTGGTTACAGGAAAGGATCATAAGTTGGCAGAAACGATTGCTTCTATCTATCAGAAATTTCAATAAGGTCTTTGCATCAAAACAACATTCATAAGGACGGGTATATGCTTGATGTTTTGGTCAAGGTAGAACCAGGCTTAAAGCCTTATTTGTTCAATAAAAAAGATGGAAATCAATCCATCAATTTTGGAGAACCCGATGCAGTACGTTTGCTGAACAAAGCACTATTGAAATCTGATTACAAAATTGATTTTTGGGATATTCCACCTGGTCATCTGTGTCCTGGTGTTCCCGGAAGGGCAGATTACATTCATTACACTGCGGATTTTTTAAAAGGCAAATTCAAATCGATCAAGGGATTGAAGTGTTTAGATATCGGAACGGGTCCAAGTGTTATATATCCATTGATAGGCCATCGCATACACAATTGGTCGTTTATTGCAACGGAGGTAGATGAGGTATCATTACGAAGTGCAAAGGGTATTGTTACTGCCAATGGATTGAAAGCCAAAATTGATTTGCGAGGTCAAAGTGATCGGAAACAACTTATCAAAAACCTTTTAAGCCCTGACGAAAAAATAGATTTAGTAATCTGCAATCCTCCATTTTATTCTTCTATTGAAGAAGCCATGGAAAACAGTCAGCGAAAGATTTCTAATCTGAAATTGAGGCCGAAAGATAAAAGCACCTTTGATGGTACAAAAAGTGAGCTTACTTATCCGGGAGGAGAATTAGCTTTTGTAAAACTACTGATTGAAGAAACGAGTCAATTAAAATCTCAGATCAAATGGGCTAGTTCGCTAATTTCAAAAAACGATCATCTACCTAATTTGATTAAATTTTTAGAGTTCAAGAAGGTGAAAGAACATTCTATTCTTAACATGCACCTTGGAAATAAAAAACTTAGAATTTTGATTTGGAGGTATTGAGTATGGGGCCTGTTCATGTCTTTTTCTTTCTTAAGTACCATCTAAACCGCAAAGCCTTTACAAGCAAATTGTTCCAATATAAAGTTCAAATCTTATTCTCCTTTACAAGAATCCTAGATGATTTTATTAAAAATCATCATTAATCGATGAAAAATTACTCTTCGTCTAAGAGGCTGTTAATTTACTGTTAAAGCAAAATAGTCTTCAAAACAAGTCTGAAGTTCGCGCGTTAGATATGCACATCACGTAACAAAATCAATTGCGGAATGAAAGGCTTTTTTAAACTTATTGGTGCTGGCTTTATAGGAGCATGTTTTGCTTTCGGCATTTTTTCATGGAACCAAAGCAATGACTTTCAAGCTTTGGAAGTTTCCAATGCACATCAGGTAAATGACTTAAATGTGAGCCCATCAAGCCTGGGAGCTTTAGATTTTGTAGAGGCTTCCAAGAGCGCTACACAAGCTGTAGTGCATATCTATGCAGAAGAAAGTGATCAACTAGCGATGCAAAGAAGACAGCAACAATCTCAACAACAAAGAAGAAGAGATCCATTCGGAGGATTTTTTGATATGAATGATTTTTTTGGAGGAGATGTTTTCGGGCAAAATTTTTATAGGCCGAGAAATGGCACAGGCTCAGGCGTAATAATTTCAGATGATGGTTATATCGTAACAAACAATCATGTGGTAGGATTTGCTGATTATATTTTGGTGACCCTTGCAGATGGAAGAAAAATAGAAGCTGAAAAAATTGGTACTGATCCAAGTACAGATTTAGCAGTACTAAAAATTAAAGAGTCTAACCTCAAAGAAATAAGTTGGGGAGACAGTGATGATGTACAAATTGGAGAATGGGTGTTAGCAGTTGGTAACCCTTTTGACTTAACATCTACAGTTACAGCCGGTATAATATCCGCCAAAGGAAGGGATTTAGACATCATTAAAGGAGATAAGACTATCGAGGAGTTTATTCAGACAGATGCAGCGGTAAATCCTGGAAATAGTGGAGGAGCGTTGGTTGATGCCAAAGGCAATCTAATAGGCATCAACACAGCAATTGCTACCCCAACTGGAGTGTATGCTGGTTATTCGTTTGCGATCCCTTCAAATCTAGTAAGTCGTATCGTAGACGACATTATGGAGTATGGAGGAAGCATCGAGAGAACCAATTTAGGAATCTATACGTTTGATATCGACAAGAGTCTAAAGGAGGAAATGAATTTAAAAGTTGATGAAGGGGTCTTTATAGATGCGATAGAAAAACGAAGTGCCGCACAGTTTGCGGGAATTATTCCTGGTGATGTGATTACATCAATTGATGGGCAGAAGATAAAGAATGGGGATGATTTAGTGGAATTGATGAAGTTTAAAAAAGTTGGCGATGTACTTAATGTAGAAATAGTTAGAAAAAATAAGAAAAAGAAAATTCCAGTTGCCTTACGCAAAGGAATCTAAAAACGTAGTATACTTCAAATGAAGTATAAAGTAGTTTGTTAATAATAAAAGTTGGTTTTTCGTTTTGTTTTGATGACGTCCACCTTTCCCAGGGGTGGACGTTTTTTATTTGATTACTTTATTACGCTGCAAAGCAATAAAAGGTTGATGAAAGATTATATCCAAAATCAACTTGATGCAGCGTTGCATATTTTTTACCCCAAGCTATGTTTGTCCTGTAATGTTGAATGGCCTATAAAGAATAATGCGTTTTGTTTTGAGTGCATAATGAGCATGAGTTATTCTATCGATTTTTTACAAAAGGATAATGCATTCATGCAAAAGTTTTATGGTAGAGTCCCAATTGAATTTGGAGCATCGTTACTTAACTTTTATAAAGTGAGTAAAACGCAAGACATGATGCATAGATTCAAATACAAACACCAAAAGCGGATTGGTCAAGTGTTAGGAAACGAATTGGCTTTAAAGTTGAAATCTTGTTTGTTTTTTAATAGTCCTGACTTAATCATCCCCGTTCCTTTAACTAGAAAAAAAGAAGCTTTGAGAGGTTATAATCAAGCATGGGTTATTGGTAATGAAATTTCGAAAGAGCTCAATATTACTATTCGTAAAGATGTGCTTCTAAAAAAGGAAGAGACGAAAACAATGACACGAAAGGGTAGAGCGGAACGAGCTATGGCTGCATTTAGTAGTTTAATGATCAATAATGCTGGCTCTCTTAAAGGGAAACATGTGCTAATTGTTGATGACATCATGACGACTGGAGCCACATTAGAATCTTGTGCATTAAAATTACTCGAACATGAAGTTGGATTGTTGTCCTTCGTTACCTTAGCATCTGCTAAATCTAGATAATGGATTCTTTAGAAACGTTAAAAAGCCAAATTATTGGAGATATTCAAATTAGAATATTTGAAGAGTCTTTCCCACGTATCAGACAATGTCTTAGTGCCTTAGAACTTAATGAAATATGGAAACGACCAAATGAAAACTCCAACAGCATTGGTAATTTGGTTTTGCATTTATGTGGTAACATTAGACAGTACATAGTCAGTGGTTTGACAGCTACAAAAGATGTACGGAAGCGCTCTTTTGAGTTTTCTGAAATAGGCCCGATTTCGGCTAATGAGCTTATTTTGAAATTGGATCAACTAGAGCTTGAGGTAAAACCTATACTTCAAGAGCTAACAATAGGCGAATTGATAAGAGAAAGGGAGGTACAAGGCTTTAAAATAACTGGAACGAGTATTTTAATACATGTAACAGAGCACCTTTCTTATCACACGGGACAAATTGCGTTTTACACGAAAGCATTGAAAAATATGGACTTAAAGTTTTATGGAGATCTGGATCTAGACGTTCTTAGTAGTTAATCAACCTACTATTTTTCTACCATGATATATATTGACTCCGAGTTGGTCATGAATGGCGTGCACGTTAAGTGAAGTGATTTTTCCAGCTGGAATAATCTGTATTTCAGGACTGAGCAATTCTTTCATTGCTTTTAGTTTTTCAATTCCAAGCAAGGCTGTTTCTTTTCCACCTGAACTGAGCACAAATTTTATGTTTGATATTTCTTTTAGCCTAATCAATTGATTTATGTCCTTTAGTTGATCCACACACTTGTGAACAGTAATGGGATAGGGAAGTGCTTTTTTACAAAGAGTTTTAAGAACAGTAAAGTCTAAATCATTGCTTTCCGTTAAGGCACCTAAAGCGAAACCTTGAATTTTTAAGGCTTTAAACTCTTCAATTTGGTGAAGCATGATTTTAACATCATCTTCTGAATAAACAAAGTTTCCAGATCTATTTCGAATCATTACTTTGATTGGAATCTTGATGTCATTTAAGATTTTTTTGGACAGTGAGATGTTTGGAGTTAATCCATCCAAATTTAAACTTGAGCACAATTCTAATTGAGATGCTTTATGCTGATGCGCAAAAAGACTTTCTTCATATGTTTCAACACAGGCTTCTAAACGAAAATTAGACACTTGAGCTTTTTGCCATATGATCTTCTATGTGTTCTTGATTAGAAACTAAAGTTCCAATACTTTCACCATCGATGATCTTTCCCAAATTGGCAGGATCATTAATATCAAAAACAACAATTGGAAGATTATTTTCTTGACACATAGTAAATGCAGTCATGTCCATAACAGCTAGACCAAGACTGATTACTTTATGAAAAGGAATGCAATCGTATT
>Ga0114956_1004917_pt1 | contig 10054 bp, 4 predicted proteins | sample MaitaG_FD_87304 | JGI IMG/M metagenome (GOLD analysis project Ga0114956, IMG submission 87304) | Marine algal microbial communities from Maine, USA - Maine_Asex2 metaG | ecosystem: Host-associated > Algae > Red algae > Unclassified | place: Maine, USA | collected 2015-01-05 | reverse complement strand
TTGTGAGCGAAAGACGGGATTCGAACCCGCGACCCCGACCTTGGCAAGGTCGTGCTCTACCAGCTGAGCTACTTTCGCAAGAGGGACAAAGATAGCAAAGAATAAATTTGCTTTTACTATTTTCACCCAGGTATGATTGAAAAGGAAATTAAAGAGGGTCTAAAGAATTGGCCAGGCATCGTAAGCCGTTATTCACAAGCCGACAATACGAAGGCTGCTATCCAAATTGTCACCAGCTTTGGGCCGTTTCTGGCCATTTGGGTGTTGATGTACTTTTCACTTGATTGGTCCTATTGGATTACGGCAGCACTAGCCATCGTCAATAGTTTCTTTCTGGTACGTCTTTTCATTATTCAGCATGATTGCGGTCACTTTTCCTTTCTTAATTCGCGCAGAGCTAATTTTGTGACGGGATATATCTGCAGTTTTTTTACCTCAATCCCATTTCGCTATTGGTCCAGAGTCCACAGCCACCACCACGGCCACATTGGCCAACTCGAGCATCGTGACATCGGGGATATCAACTTTCTCACGGTCAAGGAATTTCGAGAACGAGGCTTTTGGGGTCGTCTCGGCTATCGCATCTTTCGGCATCCGCTGTGTCTTTTTGGTCTGATCCCAATCATTTACATGGCTGTATCAAACCGTTGGCCATTCTTCGACTTTAAAGGGTGGCGTAAGATTCGCATTTCTATGATCTGGAACAATGTTTGGATGCTCCTGATTTATGTGCTCATTGCCTTTGTTGTAGGGTGGAAAGCCTTCTTAGCAGTCCAGATTCCGACGATTGGCATATTCGCGATCATTGCTTTCTGGTTTTTCTACGTGCAGCACCAACATGAACACACTTATATGCAGTGGAAGGAAAATTGGGATCATCTGGTGGCCAGTATTAAGGGATCTACCTACTACAAGCTGCCTCGTCTATTTCAGTGGCTCACCGGCAATATCGGTTTTCACCACATTCATCACCTCAATTCCAAGATTCCGAACTACCAGCTAGAGAAATGTGCTCGTGAAAATCCGATCCTGCAAAAATATGTTCCAACACTTACGTTTCGAGAAAGCCTAAAATGCATCTTCAATAACCTGTGGGACGAAGATCTACAGCGAATGATCTCTTTTCGTGAGTTTTATCGCATGGAAAGAGTCGGATTCAGCATCTAATGTGATTTAGCACTATTACAATAAATTGACAAATCTCGACAGATAACTTACGTGTTTCGTTTTGTCAGACGTCTATATGTTGAAGCTGTGTTTGCAGCTATCATTGGTGAGACTAGAATCGAATGAAATTTTAGGGTGTTCTCATCCCTGACATAGACATGAATCAGAACTTACTCGTCCTAACCCTGTTCATGCTGCCATGGTCGCTCTTGGCAGAGGTTGCACTTTCGTCCGACAAAATTTGGCGAAATACTCAGCTCGATGACTCTACCCGTCTTTTAGCCTTGCAAGATCTGATCATCACACAAATGCATGACGATCCAGATGCCGCAGAAGAACTCGTCCAAGAACAAATCAATTTCGGAGCAAAGACAGATCGGAGCCGCTGGGAGGCGGTCGCCGCGCTCAATCAGGCTTCGATTGCATCGATCAGAGGCAATCGAAAGCAGGCACTCGAAGATGCCAAACGCGCGCTCGCCCTATTCAGCAAGCTTCGAGATCAACAGGGGCAAGGTGATGCATATACGGCAATCGGTACCATCTATCTTGAAATGGGCATACTGCCGGAGGCACTGGACAATTTCCACCGGGCGACTGTCGCATATGACGAAATTTCTGACCCGCGCGGTCTTGCACTAACAAAACTAAATCTTGGTCGGTCATTTGAGGCGCAGCAGCATGATCAGCTTGCACTTGAGCATTACCTCGAATCCCTCCAAATGATCAGGGCTTTTGCAGCCGTAGACGAAAGTCTTGAGCTGCAGGTGCTGGGTCTACTCGGCCAAATTTATCGCAAGCTGGGTAATTCTCCTAAAGCGATCGAATACCTCGAGTATGCGATTCGAAAAGGTCGTGATTCTGGTTTGGGAGAAGGCCCAATGGCCAAGCTCGAAATTGCGATGGGTCAAGTCTATGAAGATCAAGGGGCTTTTTCACGAGCCCAATCACTCTACATGTCGGCGCTTATCTCAGCAAACAAGTCCAAGCACGATCACATCATTGCTCAGTGCTACACGCGCTTGGGTTCCATCTTTCTAGTCAAAGGCTTGCTGACTGAAGCCCGCACTTATTGCGAGAAGGCTCAGCTTGTAGGTGATCGCCTCGCAAGTCTTGAAGTGCAAAAAGATGCCTGCGTTTGTTTGTATGAGACCCATAAAAAACTGGGAGATACCAGTCTTGCACTCTCCTATTTTGAGCAATACGTTGCGGCCAGAAACATGCTTGGCGACGAGGAGCAGACGGTAAAGCTACGTATGAAACATGCCGAAGATCTGGCAGAAACCCGCATAAAACGGCATGAAGAGCGCTTCAGTCGCCAATCGCTCGAGCGAAACAAAAGACAGCAGTTACGATTTGCCGCAATCTTGGCTGGTTTACTCTCCATCATTGGTTTCCTGGCCTATCGATCCAGTTTGCGTAACAATCGAAGACTTGCACGTAAAAACAGAGAGCTTGATGACGTAAACCAGAAGGTCAAAGAGCAACTTGCAGACCTAATCATTCAGAAAGCCCAGCTCGAAAAATATATTGAGAGCAATACACAATTGGAACACTTTGCGGGAGTGGCAGCCCATGATTTGAAGGCTCCACTTCGCACGGTCAACAACTTCATCTCACTGGTAGAGAAATCTGTCAAGGCGAAAATTGGCGAACGCGAGCAACGCTTCTTTCGCTACATCACCAGCTCGGTCTCGGATATGAATCAACTCATTGAAGGACTGCTGTCGTTCTCAAAAATAAACAGTGAGAATCTCAAACTAGAGGTTGTCCCCATGGCATCTGTCGTGGCTCATGTGCTCGAAAATCTATCGGCCGATCTGGAAGAAAACAATGCCCAAATTGTGGTCAATGATCTTCCCGAAACCGAAGAGATCGATCGACTCAAGATTGCCCAGGTTTTCCAAAATCTTGTTGCAAATGCCATCAAATTTCAAGAGCCGGGAATGCAACCACTCGTCGAGATAAGTGGGATAATCAGAGAGCACATGGTCGAATTTCGGGTGAAGGACAACGGCATCGGAATCGAACCAAGATATCACAACAAGGTTTTTGGTGCATTCGAACGATTGCACACCAGAGACAAATTTGAGGGCTCTGGCATCGGTTTGGCAACCTGTCGCAAAATCGTGGAGAAACACGGCGGTAAAATCTGGGTTGAAGAAAATCAAAATGAGCGGGGTTCTACCTTTGTCTTTACGCTTGAAGGAAAACATGCTAAAAGCAATAAACCGAGTTCCTACAAAGCAGACTCGCTGAGCAGTGAGATGGCGAGGGAGCTTTTGAGAAACATTTGGAATTAGTTTCTCTCAGCGGTTCCTGCACGACCTTTCAACATGCATCTTCTTTTTTGAGAATGAGTTAGTTTTTATGATCTTCGCCCTACCAGTTAGAAAACTTAGCCGAATGCCCGGGTGGTGGAATTGGTAGACACGCAGGACTTAAAACCTGCCTGCCGGCAGGCAGGTCCTGTTCAGTCTTGCAACATGCATCTTCTTTTTTGAGAATGAGTTAGTTTTTATGATCTTCGCCCTGCCAGTTAGTAAATGCCCGGGTGGTGGAATTGGTAGACACGCAGGACTTAAAATCCTGTGGCCGTTGAGGCCGTGTGGGTTCGATTCCCACTCCGGGTACAATGAAAAATTCAAAATCATCAGCACGCGAAATATTTCTGAAATCGGGAGTGGGAAGAGAATTCCTACGTTCACTTAAGAGATCGCCACGCAGGACATAAAACCTGCCTGCCGGCAGGCAGGTCCTGTGGCCGTTGAGGCCGTGTGGGTTCGATTCCCACTCCGGGTACAAAATGGAAAACCTAAAATCATCGTCTAACCTCTATACTGTATATGCACTGGAAAGTCTAACAAGAAACTATGTCTACATTGGAATGACCCAGGATTTGGATCAACGTTTAGACTTTCACAACAAAGGTTACAATAAAACGACCAAATCGTATAGACCATTTCGAGTCTTCTATACTGAAGAAGTGAATACTCGGAAAGAGGCTCGAGCACTTGAGATTTATTTAAAGTCCTTAGAACCTACCGGCCTAGTAGGAGGTCGCATCGATCCGATATGAGCTTTGATTTGTCTTTATCCACTTGCGCACAGCCAGAAGTGCTTCGCGGTAGTTCTCGACTTTTAGCGAGCCTGATTTTGAAACTGAATACGGAAAGTCCTGCAGGACAGGAGCAACGAGTTCCATCAGTCGATAGCCACAAACTATCTGGCCGTTGGTCTCCGGATCAGATGGAGAACAGCTGGGCTGATCAGATAATATTTGCAGCAAAACATGATCAATGCAATCACGCTGTCTTGTGTAGATCAACATCGGTGCAACCTGATGCACATAGGCATCATCTACTGCCATCTTCATAATGTTCGATAGCATGGTTTCTCTGAGCTTTTGATCGCCCGATCTTACCAGCGCCAGCGCATGTGCATTCTTAAGGCTCTCCGTGCTGAGATGTTTGGGATCCATGCCATCAAGAGAATCCCGGAGTTGGAGGAAACCTGCCAACTCAATTACGCCCTGGAGATGATATTGATCTGGCTTGAGACGATTGGCAATCTGTAGCCGATCCTGCTCGGTAAAGTCCGTAATTGGTAGTCCCTTAAGTTGCTTGATGACGGTATGTACCTCAGCTCCTCCAGAGGAAGAGAGTTGTTTGATTAAGTGGGGGATGTTTGGGGTGTGGGGGTGTTTGGGTGGAATATCAGTGAAACAACTAAGCACGGCAAACAAGCATATCGTAATTGTCATCGTCTCTATTATCAGTAATTCGCAGTAAAAAATATCTATAAAAAAGGAAGATCGATCTGCTCGTACAATTCATAGCGTGCACCAGCGGGAAGCAACTGGTACGTATCTTCATAAAATAGCAATTCATCCTCATATAGAATGTACCCATCATCTGAAAAACCAAAAGGATCTTCGCAAAATCCAGGACTAAATTCGAAGCGGGATAGATGGAATAACTCCATCAATTTATGAAGGTCTCTAATATAGCTATTCAATCGAGCTGTATTGGCTAGACATAGGATTACGTCGTCTTGAACGAAAGCATCTGTGGCCATTTTGTAGAAAAAACAGTGAAATTTCTTTTTCTCTCGCAGCGTTCCGAACAACTTAGAGTCGATATCCTTGTGCTGAACAAACTCCATTGACGATCCTCTCTGAGTCAGAACTAGTGAAGGCAGTACATGTGATGATAATTCTTTGGAATAAAAATTGAAATTGATCGCCATCAACAACTTGCAACCATCGTGTTCATCTACTTTCTCCAAAATCGAGCTTGCAAGTTCATTGCAGTCATCAATGCGATTCAGACCTACTAGATGTCCATAGGTCGACATATTTAGACCATACTTAAGAGAAATTGAAAGCAAGAATTTTAGAAAATCATCACTAGCTGCTGAAATTCGTGTGTCATCATCGAAATACCAGCCCCACGCACATAAATCCAACTCTTTAAAATTCATACTAATTTGTTAGAGTGTCCCAATGATGTGGCTGCACTATTAAGCGAGCCCTTCCGTCCGGAAAAACCACATGTAGCTCCTGCAACGTCTTAAGCTCGGTGATGCTATATTTGTGTTGTCCGGTAACACTGCCTATAACCCCCATATCATCAATTGCCTTTGCAAACTCTACCTCTTTTGTCATATTGGGAAAGGCTCCATTGGTAATCTCGATTTGTCCAAACCTCATTGGCCATTGGTCTTTTATACTTTGATCTAACTTGCCGGGAACCCTAAACTTATCCATAATATTTTCAAGAGCAACAGAAACATTTACAGCTTGGTTTTTCAACTTCTGAGCACACTTAGCTTCCATTATTCCATTTCGATAAGGTAGAATTGCATCCACTTCGTTTGGAGGTTTGTTTCCTGGGGACAATTCCTTGCTAACGATTATAGGTTGATTATCTCGATTAATCCAGTAGAAGCCCTCCTTGTATTCATTCAACTGAGTTTTATGTTGCAACAAAACTGGCTGACCGCTCTTAGTAAAGAAGGACTTCGTATTAGGCAGTAAATCCTCATGGTTAAGATATTTTTCGTTGCCCAGAAGATCTCTAATTGCCTCCTTCATCTTACTTGATCCTACCGCTTCATCTAAAAGCTCAGCTCTAACAAAAACAGTTTCAGCGTCCACTTTCGTTAGCGGATTAGTTGCATTGCTCACCCTTAGGCTCAGAACACGAATATACTCTTTGCTTGCTCTTGGAAGACCACAAACATCAGCAATTTCCCACGCTTTTATCCTATTTACAACAGGAATAGCTGGAGTGCTTCCCTTCAAAAAAGCCATCAAATCTGCATCAGCCAAATCATCGTCCAACTTATCTCTAGCAGCTGCGGGCAAATCATCGAGTGCCTGCCTTGCAGCCGAACCCTGCGGAAGATGATCTCTAAGTGCAGTAAAATTCGGGGTTGAAATTTTCCCTGCCAGGGCAAGCTTATGTGATTGACTCCCATCAGCATTCTTCTTGGACATCTGCACAATGAAGTTGCCATAGGCGTCATGCAATTTCTCATTGGCCTTGTCCAGTAGTGGATTCAAGTCCCAACCCGCAATGTCAGGATCCCCATGGGCAACCTTAAGCTTACCGGATCCATCTAAAGCTAGCTGCATATTTGGAAGATCTCCCCCGTTTAGCAACCTGATGGCCTGAGTGATCTCGTACTCAAATGCATCACCTATGATCTTAAGCCCCTTGATCGCTCCCGTCTCCACACCGATCAATCCTAGTTTCAGGCCCGCATTCCCAAGTCGATACGTATAGGATGCTGCATCTGCGGTAAATCGATAGAGTGCACCAATGCCCTTGAATATGTAGGTAGTTGGATCCACCCTCTGTAGCAAAGCGTTAACCTTCCCCATCTTACCGACCTTTGCAAAAGCCAGGAAAAGCGTGGCAACATCAGCAAAATCTTTACCTACCTGGTGAGCGACTTTGCATGGAGTGCCCGTGTGGGCTTGCTGAATCTTGGTGAAGAGCGTATCCCAAATACAGAAACCCAAACTACCGCCTTGTGTCCAGCAGTCATTGGAGAAGTTGTCAAAACTCTCCCGCAGCTTGTCTCGCATCTTAAAGGTCCCGCCTTTGCCGTCATCGACGTCTTCATTTGTTGTTACCTTGACCAGCAAGGATGCCAGCATAGGGATACCTTCGATCTGCGAGATCAACCCATTGTAGAACCCGCAGAGTGCGGCAAACTCTACCCGGTAGTCATCATATTCACCCTGATTGACACCCGGTATCTGAGCTAGTAGTGCCGAAGACAGAATGGGTGTGCCAGGCGGTTGGAGTATGAACAACCTCAGATATCTGTGGATTTCGCCCAGCGCAGGTACATAGTCCGGATCATCCGGATCATAAAACTTCTTGGGCATTTTCGCCTTCCCCACCATATGAGCCACTCCGTCGAGCAAATCGGTCAGTAGATCGAGCGATTGCAGGGTGACCCACATCTGCAAATTTTGGTAGTCGTTAATGGCAGCAATGAGTAAAGTTTGAAAGTCGCTGCTGGTTTGCGTGATGGCCGATCCAAAATCGAGTTTGAGCGGATCATGGGTTCCGCCTGCATTAAATTTCAAGGTGGCGACCAGTCCCTTTGGTCCCAGATTGCTGATCGCGGATGCAATCGCATCCAAGTCAGCTTGCTGGGTGTTGTCGTCAATAATGAAGAGACTGACTTCAACCTCTGTATTTAGTCGAGTACCTCTCAAGGTATTAAGCGCTTTGGCAATTGCCATGGGCGCTACGTTCGTTGTGTAATCGACTACAATATTTCCAGCAGTTGCGTTGCCGCTACCAAAGCAATTGCAGGATGACAGCTGGATGGATACAGGAGGGTCTACAGAGTTGCCAATGTTAGCAATGCAGTCAGGTCCTATTTTCACTTCGATGGCAGGTGCACCATTTGCGCCATAGATTGGGCTCGATGGATCCGAAGGATCCAGCATCTGGGTGACATCAATTCCGCCTTCAGTTCTGAGATAGTAGTGCGGATAAATGTGATCATTCTTGGCTAGAGCATAGATCTCTCCATTGGGACCTGCAATCATTAATACCCCGCCCTTAACATAGCGCTGATTCAGGTCATTCGTGCCGATGAATGCCACTGGACGATAGGGCTGACCATCCAATTTCAACCTGACTCCCAAATTACTGTGAAAAATGCTGTGTTGAGCGATGAAACCCGGGAGTATACATTTGAAGACAGCCGATATCGTCAATTCCGCATCCTCTTCTCCACCATGAAAAACCCCAATCAATAAATCCGGATCATGAACCTTGTCCCACTGAGGTTTGATCAGTCTGGTGCCCATCGAATAATCCATCAGATTGTCGGTCTCTCCCTCGCTCGAATTGCTCCAGGCCTTGAAGCTGTGTCGCAGTTTAAATGCACCGTGGCCGAGCTCGTGGGCGATGGTTTTGGTGTATTGCTCTTTGTCGTCGGTATCAACACCAAATTTATCCTTGGCGTCGAGGTTGTTCTGGTGGTACACAAACCCAAACTGAGAGCCCATAGGCATCATTCCCAAGGTGCTGCCATCGTATTCGTTGACAATGAAGAGGTAGAATGTATCTGCGCCAGAAGTAGGCAAACGGTTGATGATCGAATCCATCTCAATGGAGTATTTTGATCCTGCATCTGCACTGAAGGCGTCCATCATTCCATCAAAGACGGGCACATTTAAAGGAGGTGCCAGAGAAAGATTCACCGTTGTGACCGACTGGTTGAAGACCCGTTGTATTTCATCCTGTATTTCGGTCTCGTTTAGATACGGCAGACTGATGGCGGGACCCGAACTTCCTTGCACAGGAACCAGCACCACATCGATCGAATTCAAGTCGTAGGTCACTAAATTCAGCTTACCAGCGATCTTAACGCTATCGGCGTATTTTTCGACGGCGTAAATCTGACTGGTGCCAGGCCCTGCCCCCGGCACAAGACTGAGGGTCTTCTCATTGCCCCCAGTCGAAGACACGGCTGTCTTTTGGTTGTCTTCAAACTCAATGTAGGATGGAAAAGCCCCACCATTTTTCAGCTTGGCTTTTACTGGCTCGAGCTGAGTCTGGCCCCTGGCGATACTCTTCCAGGAGACCGTATACTCCTCACCCGCCACAGTCAGAGTATTGTATTCCTGTCTGAACGTTTCATGGCCAATCGAGTCCAGACCATATTGCATCTGGCCATCCTCGAAAAACAGGACCTGTTCTTCGGAGTCATACATCTCGTTCAAAGCACTGACCAGATCATTGATTGCATCACCAAACTGCTCATTGCACACGGCTGGATCGGCGCCGTTTGTGATGGCTTGCCCAAAACAATCAACGGCATCTTCAAGATTTTCGACCAAACTATCAGGCAAATAAGGATACTCTTCTTTGATGAAATCCGCACCTCCTCCGACAACATCAAAATCGACTCCTTCCGAAAAGTAGTCCTTCAATGTATCGGTCTGATTTATGCCTTCGTTGATGGCATTCAGAGTATTCTCAAGACTCTGCAGAGCGCCATCAATCAGCTCGAGATAACCAACGATATCGTTGATGAGCTCCGCAAATTCTTTGCTAATTAATTGCGCACCTGCCCCGGTTACATTCATATACCCCTCTCCCACCAGACGGCAAGCACTGTTCACATAAATATTATGAAACTCGACGTTTACCTTGACGCGCTTGTCCATGATCGGGAGGGGTATTTGACCCCTCCCTGACCACGGTCCATTGCCCCCTGAAACTTGAGTAATATCTACCTTAAAGTCGCCTGCCCAAATTTGATCACCCACATTTAGATTGTCGCGCAGATTCAAATTGGCAACTTCCGTAAATGCCGGATCCGTGGCCGAACAGTCGTAGGGTGGCGGTGTCCC
>Ga0114956_1004915_pt1 | contig 10055 bp, 10 predicted proteins | sample MaitaG_FD_87304 | JGI IMG/M metagenome (GOLD analysis project Ga0114956, IMG submission 87304) | Marine algal microbial communities from Maine, USA - Maine_Asex2 metaG | ecosystem: Host-associated > Algae > Red algae > Unclassified | place: Maine, USA | collected 2015-01-05 | reverse complement strand
GCAAACGGAACCGTGCACATCATCGACTCGGTGCTGCTTCCCCAGGTAGCAGTCGACGCAATCGCAACACTCACCGGCGACGGTGATGCAATGGCCGATGGAGAGAGCGCAATGCTCGGTGCATCTGGTCCTGCATGCGAAGCCGTACCAACTGATGGCGAAGGAAGCTTCGCTGGTATGGCTGACGATCCAGCCGGAACCGCAGCGTCGAACAACCCACTGTTGTCGACGCTCGTAACCGCAGTGGTTGAAGCCGATCTAGTTGACACGCTCAATAGCGATGGTCCGTTCACGATCTTTGCTCCAGTGAACGATGCGTTCGCAGCAATTCCCGAGGCAGACCTTGCGGCAGTTCTTGCCGACAAGGATCTACTCACCAGCGTTCTGACCTACCACGTCATCGCCGGCGACTCGTTGTCAGCCGATGATCTGATTGCCGCAGGAACCGTAACGACAGTGAACGGTGCGGAACTGACCATTGAAGCCGCTTCAACTGAGTTCACCGTAAATGGTGCTGCGTCAGCCATCTGCATCAATGTTCCGACCGCAAACGCAACCGTGCACATCATCGATGGAGTACTGCTGCCATAAGGCACCAGTAGTTCCCACACCCCTCTCGGGAGGGCCAACGCCGTTCAGTCTGTATCCCTCACGCAGACTGAACGGCATGTGTGGTTTTCCACGGAGTTCGCTTGCGCTACCGGTTGGAGTTGGCAGACATCTGCCAACGCGCTGGGCGAGAATGAGGCTCTATGAGACGCCAAATACCTCTCGTCATACTCGTTGCAATCGTCGCCTTGGGCTGCGCAAGCTCGTCGCCAAGCGAGCTCGTCCAGTCAGACGAATTCCAGATAGAGGAGATCGAATCAGAGGAGTTCGAGCCAGAGGAGATCGAGTCAGCCCCGCAGTCCACTGCCGCCACGGCGCAAGATGGACCTGATGGCGACAGCGAACCCATAGCAACGCAACCGACGAGCAGCCCTGTTCCTTCGGAGAGCGAGCAACCCACGCTGCTGCTTCCCGATGCGCAACGCTGGGTCGTTGTTGAGGATTGGAGTTCGAGCGGTTCCACAGTGACAGCTCCGTTGCAGCTCGATGTCGCTCCACTCGATGCTGCGGGTGTACCCCAACTCGGCCAACGGGTATCCATGAGTTACCGCTTCGACGCGACCCAGGACCTCGACAAGTATTGGGGAGACGCATCCTCAATGGGAGAGCCAATTGAGTTCCCGGTTGGTGACGGTATGGGTCGCAGCGTGCACAACCCGGAGGCCGGGTACTCGATGGCTGTGGTCTGGGTCGACGGCACCGTGGTGACGGTTCAATCCCAAGACGCAGACGTAGCTGATCTAGCGAAGTCGTTCACGACGGTTGACGAAGCTGTGTGGACGAACGCTCGGACTGATGCCCCAGCGCAACGGCTGATCGCCGTTGAGGCCGCAATGCAGAATCTCGGTCCGGTGCAGGCTGTGGGTAGCCCGCTACCTCATTGGGTCTTCCCCGACCCGTGGGAGCTCCAATGGGTCACCGACAAGACCATCTGGACAGCGGAACAGCACGCCCAGTCAGCTGCGTTTAGCGCCGCCAACCGGCCCGCAAGCCTGGACGTCATAACGCCCAGGGACTACCAGATATGGAGGTATGGCTTCGGCGATACTGCGAGCGAGGCTGCGTCGCAGTTCGCTCCTCAGATCACCGTCTTTGTCTCGGTATTTGCCGAGGCTCCGCCGAGCCAGCATCCAACGAACTACGAGCAGATCAACGGGCTCGGTCTCGACGGCGTGATCTCGCGCGGTGGCGGCTCGGGAATGTCGGTCGAGCTAGGAACCGGTGAGGTCCGCGTCAATATTCGATCAACCAGCGCTCTCGATGAGGCCACGGTGCGCGAGTTCGTGAACATCATCGAGTTTGCGGCCGATGATCCGCTTGAGGGGCTCGTGGTCAACGACGATCGCTTTCAAGAGATCGTGCTGAGCGACTGGGACCTGCGTCCGTACAGTTGGCATGCTTCGTGGAGCCAACCTGCAGGCCCCGATGGCGTCATCTCCGTATGGCGGCTCAGCGTTCCCGAACTGCGGGTCTGGATGCTGGGTCGCGGCGACACTCTGCCAATTCCCGAGAATGTCTGGGACACCATAGCGTCGCAGGGTGTCGTCAATTTTGGCCCCGACACGAGCTATGACACATCGGCGGGGATATTGATCAGCTTGAGAAACATTGAGCGAGATGAGCTGGTGCCTATCGACTTGGACGATTGGATCGTCCTTGCCGAACCAGTGAATACCGACCCGATCAACCCCCGTTGATATCGCTATGAGACACCTGAGCCCAATACTTGCGTCGGCTGCCGCGATAGTTTGCCTTGCTTCGTGCTCGGGCCTGGTGACGACTGAGCCGCTGCCCCCGGGAACGGCGACGTTTCCGCTCACTCTTGAAATGCGTGAGCTTGAGCAGGTCACTGGTCTACGAGATGTTGCAATTGAGATCCAGGCTGAACGTTGCATGATCGACCTCGGATTTCCGCGAGTCGATCGCGTGAGCTTTGCAACCAGTCGCCAGGACCGGTCAGCGGTAGAGCCTCTGCATGCATGCATGGATCGATGTTCGGCCGGACTCTGCTACCGCCGCTGAACTTGGATTCGAGTCCCTACCCGTTGCTTCGATTCTCACGGAACCCAACGGCGAGCCTTCATTTCCTGAGCTTGATGCAATGACGCAAACGGAACGTGCTCAATGGCAGACCGCGCTGCTCGGCAGTTTCGATGACCAGATCTTGTACTCGGGCCCAGGTGGGGTCAGTGGCGGCTTCTCCGCGGGCGGGTGCTTTGGCAATGCGCGTGTTGAGTTGTTCGAGGCAGCCGAGGGAGGCTTCGGGTCCTTTCTCATCCAGAGGTCCATCCTCGAGCAGCTGCGATCCGATGCATTTGACCGTGTCGAGTCCAGCGCAAGCGTCGAAGAGGCGTTGGCGACCTGGCAAGACTGCATGGCGAATGCCGGGTTCGGTGATTATGAGGATCCAGCGCAGCTCGTGCCGGCACTCGCGCAGTTGCATGCTGACGGCGAGCGAAGTAGCGAGGTCATGCTCGTCGTGGCCGATGCGGCATGCTTTGATCAATCCGCGCTCATCGAGACATGGGATGCAGAGATGGCCCAAGCCGAATACGAAATGTCGCAGAGCGAGCTATTCACACATGCTCGCGAGTGGGGAAACGAGAACTATCCACAGCTGGTCGATACGTTCTCGTCGATCATCGAGGCTCGAGCAAGCGGTACTGAATGATGAGCGAGAAAATGCCGAGTCACGACGTGCCGTCAGAGTCGGAGTACTTGACTGCGTGGGCCCACTTCATTGGGAGCGTCAACGACCTTGGTGCTGAGATTTCTAACGTTGTACGTGATCCGGCATCGGGTGGCTTCACATATTCGCTGTACCCGAACGGGGTCAGCGAAGAGGCGATTGAGGCAGCTGCGGCGGAGCTGCGGACGGTTGAGATCCCATTCGTCATCGACCGGCTTGAGCAAAGATCCAAGTTGAGCGACGAGCTACTGACAGCTCATCAGCTGCACTTCGACGGCCTGCAAGCCGCAGAGTTTGGTGTGCAGTTCGCGGTCTATGGGCTCGATCGAGAGCCGGGGCCGCGTCCGCGACCTGTAGATATCGAAGAGGCTGGCACCTTCGATGATCCAACCGAAGCAATCCATCATGCTCGGGGCCTGCAACGTGACGAAGCGACAGTGTCTGTTGGTGGGTACCCATACTGGTCTTCGCGAGACCCCCAGCGCCTACAAAGCCGACACATCGAGCGTGCCAGTTTTGAGTCCCAGGCAGGGCCGGAACAGACCCAGTACGACCATCAACGGCGACACATCGCGGACCATCAGCAGCGGCTGCAAGCCATTCTCTCAATCAGCCCCGCAATGATCGAGGCGGTCCAGCAATCAGCGTCGGATCTCGATGCCATCGAAGCGCTGACCTCAGAACCGCATCGATTGAGCGCATTGCAGGCGCGTCATCTGCTGAGTTTCGGCCTACGGCACCTGACGAGCCAAGGACGCGGCGAGCTGCAAGAAGAGCTGGACGGGTTGGTCTTTCCGATGCCGCCGGGGATACCGGGTACAGGCACCTAAGACACACAACAATGCGCTACTAGCTGAGGTCGTAGTTAGGCAGCTTGTCAAACGCGTCCGTCAAGGCGACGCTCCAGGAGTCTGACAAATCCCGTGCATACGGGTCGTTCTCATCAACGCGACGCAAGATTCCTTGCTCGAGCGAATGGCGTTCGTACACATGCAGATCGAGTGGTGCGCCAACCGACAGGTTGGCCTTGATCGTCGAGTCAAATGACACGAGGAGTAACTTGACGGCCTCTTCGAACTCCATCGACGGGTTGAGGGCGCGCACGATAATCGGCTTTCCATACTTGGTCTCACCAATCTGGAGAAACGGCGTGTCCTGACTCGCTTCAATGAAATTGCCCTCGGGGTAGATCAGGAACAGGCGTTGATCCATGGTGCCGATCTGGCCGCCCAGAATGAGCGTCGCTGAGAAGTTGGTGTCGGCGGCCTGCTCGCCATGCGACGAGATTGCTTCGGTAAGGGTTTGCCCTACGAGCTGCGCCACTTGAAACATTGTTGGCGCTTCAAGGATCGATGGGCTGCGATCCTTGAGGACTCGAGTTCGGTCGTCGAGCAACCCTGCCACCATCTGGCTGGTGGCGAGGTTGCCCGCAGCCAGAATCGTAATTGTCCTCTCGCCAGGCACGCACCAGTTGTGCATCTTGCGGTATTGCGAGATGTTGTCGATGCCAGAATTCGTCCGGGTGTCGGACATAAACACCAAGCCCTTATCGAGCATGAGTGCGACGCCATAAGTCATGCCGTGACGCTATCTGTGGCCTGGCGGCATCAGCCAACTATTGCTGAACCTGCACTTCGACTTGGAGCTGTTCGGCGCCGGTCCCGGTGCGTACACCAACGACAGGCGCAGCATCTGCGTAGTCGAGACCCGTCGCTAAGGTGACGTAACGCTCATCTGGAGAAATCGCATTCGAAACATCGAAGCCGACCCAACCGAGCTGATCTATCCACGCCTCGGCCCAGGCGTGCGTTGCGTCTTGGTCGACACGATCGTTCATCATCAGGTAGCCGCTTACGTAGCGCGCTGGCAGCCCGAGCGACCGAACCGCAGCGATGAAGACATGGGCGTGGTCTTGGCACACCCCGGCGCCAGCAACCAACGCGTCCTCAGCGGTGACGAATGTTGACGTGGAGCCCACCTCGTAGTTGATTGCGGCACGGACTGCCGCCGAAAGCGCATGCACTGCTGCGATGTCATGGCTTGCGCTCGCATCGAATTGCGAGGTGAGCTCACGAAGAGCAGGTCCGGCTTCTGTAAGGGACGTATGGCGGCGGTAGAGCCAGAGTGGAGTGAGTGAAGCGTGGTCCGCGATCGCGGCTCCTTGACCAAAAGTCTCGACCACGCCCGCGGAGGTGATCGTGAGTGCTGATGTGCCGGCCGTCGCACGAACAAGATGCACCTTGTTGCCGTGTTCGTCGTCATAGCAGAGCTCTGCTAGCCCACCGTCGACGTTCACGTTCCACGTCTCAACGGCCTGCGTTGGCGATGACACCGGCGTGAGTCGGACTTGTTGCAGCGCAGTACGCACCGGCTTTTCGTACGCATACGTTGTCGTGTGCGCAATGGATAGCCGCATCAGATCCGTTGTTCCTTCCGGGTAGATGTCGTGTCGTTCCGGTCAGCCATGAAAGCGAAAGTTCTGTTCGACCTGGGCAGAGATGCTGGCAATGTCGGTGATGTAGCGACGCAGGAACTCATGCAAACCTTCGTCGAGGATGACCTCAATCGACGTGTCAGCGAGGCGTTCGGTGAGGTCATCAGCAATACCCTGCGAGGCGAGTTCTGCGTCGCCAGGGCAAAGATAGGAGAGTCGCTCACCAATGCGTCGCGAGCAGAAGAGCAGCGAGCGTGGCATCTGCGGATCAAGAATGAGGAATTCAGCAATGCCCGTAGGACTGATCTCACCGTCAGCGCTCCACCGGTAGGCGCGCCGTGCCGACACCGCTCGCAAAATAGTGTCCCATTGCATCGTGTCGAGCCGAGTGCCCACGTGGGCCAGCGAGGGGAGCAAGAGGTAGTACTTGACGTCGAGAATGCGCGCCGTGTTGTCGGCGCGCTCAACGAATGTTCCGAGCTGGGCGAAGTCGTACATCTCGTTGCGAGTCATCGTGCCGTGCATAGCTCCCCGCACATAGGCGCTCTCGCGTTTGATAACGCGGAGTGCGGCAGGAAGCTCGGTCGTAGCAATTGGGTTAGCCAAAAGGTCAGAGATCGTCATCCATGACTCGTTCGTTGCTTCCCAGACTTCTCGGGTGAGAGCCGTGCGGATACTTCGGGCGTTTTCTCTCGCCGAGTCATAGAGCGACCGAATGCTCGCCGGGTTTGTCGCCTCACGCAACAAGAAGTTGACGACCTGTTCAGCGTCAACGTCGTCATGGATTTCGTGGTAGCGCGCTGTCGATCCGGCCGTGGCGACCACCGACGCCCACTCGCTCAAGGCCCCTGATGATCGGGTAAGCGCAATGTTGAGGCCCGCCTCGATAAGACGAGCTGTGTTCTCGCCGCGTTCAAGGTTGCGAGACATCCAGTAGAGCCGACCAGCGGTGGTACCCAGCATCAGTCTTCGAGCACCCAGGTGTCCTTGGTGCCGCCTCCCTGTGATGAGTTGACAACCAACGATCCCTCGGTCAGAGCGACACGTGTAAGTCCGCCGGGAGTGACCATGACCTCATCGGGTGCAACCAGGGCGAACGGACGGAGATCGACATGGCGCGGCGCTAGCCCAGCGTCGGTCAGAATCGGCACCGTTGAAAGCGACAGCGTTGGTTGCGCGATGTAGTTCGACGGGTTGGACGCGAGCTTGGTGGCAAAGTCGGCGAGCTCGCGCCGTGACGCTGCTGGGCCAACCAGCATTCCGTAACCGCCGGACCCGTGGACCTCTTTGACGACGAGGTCTGCAAGATTTTGCTGCACGTAAGAAAGTGAATCCGGATCCGAACACCGCCATGTCTCGACGTTGTTCAAAATTGGTGTCTCGCCGAGATAGAAGTCGATCATCGTCGGCACATAAGAGTAGATCGCCTTGTCGTCGGCGATGCCCGTGCCTGGAGCGTTCGCGATCGTGAGGTTGCCAGCGCGATGCACATCCATCACGCCAGGGGTACCGAGTAACGAATCCGGATTGAAGTTCAGCGGATCGAGAAACTCGTCGTCGACACGTCGGTAAAGAACGTCGATCTGTTCGTAACCGGATGTGGTTCTCATCATGAGATGACCATCGCGCACCTCGAGATCGTGACCCTCAACGAGTTCTACGCCCATTTCGTCGGCCAGAAAAGAGTGTTCAAAGAATGCCGAATTGTGAACGCCGGGCGTGAGCACCGCGACGGTGGGCGTGTCATTGGCGCTCTGCGGTGCACAGGCAGCCAGCGAGCGACGCAGCTGCCGCGAATAGTCGTTGACCCGGCGCACTCGTTGGCGAGAGAAGAGCTCGGGGAAAAGGTGCAGCATGGTTTCGCGATTCTCGAGCATGTAGCTGACACCGGAAGGCGTTCGAGCGTTGTCCTCAAGAACGAAGAACTCGTCTTCACTTGTTCGCACCAGGTCGATGCCGACGATATGCGTGTAGACACCCCCTGGGGGTGTGACGCCAATCATTTGTGGCACGAAGGCATCGTTACGTTCGATCAGCGCAGATGGCACGCGACCCGCTCGCAGGATTTCTTGCCGGTTATAAAGATCGTGCAGGAACGCGTTGAGCGCTCGCACGCGCTGCACGACACCCTTCTCGAGTCGGGCCCACTCGATAGCCCCAATGATTCGAGGCACGATGTCGAACGGAATCAATCGCTCGTTGGTCGAGCCATCGCCGTACACCGTAAACGTAATGCCGGTGCGCCGAAACAGAACTTCTGCCGCGTGGGCTTTGGTGATGAGCCGCTTGGTGTCCTCGCCAGAGAACCATTGGTGGTAGCCCGCGTACGTTTCCCGGGCGGTGTCGCCGTGACCGAACATCTCATCGAAGTGTTGTCGTTCCGTCACGGCGAGCGAGACCAGTCGTTGCCGTTGCGAATAGACATGGCTGCATGGAAATGGCGTGTATCGATGCGATGAATGGGTGATGCAGCGCGGGCGTCAGTGCTGGACACCTGGTATCTGGCCCGAGGGATCATCGGGGTCAGTATTGCGTGAACATTGCCGGAGCGCACACTTCACGGTCGGCGGGTGCGGTTGCGTGTTCGACACCATCGGCGACTCGTGCGCTGCTTCCCACATTCGTGGCGGCAAGCACTCGGGTGCGAACGTGACCAAAAGACAAGACCTAGTGCGTAAGGTGAGCCCAATGTTCATTTTTCAGCCGAACCCTGACATTGATTCGTTGCGCGAAGCAATCACCACGGGTGACCTCAGTCTGTGGGACTACGTAACTGCGGTCGGGATCCTTCTTGCAGCGGTTGTGATAGGTCGACTGATTCGGATCAGCGCTAAGCGAATCACTTCTCGCACGAGCTCTGACGAGTTTCTGGGCGACTTGATAGGTCGACTGATCGGCTACGTCGTTGTCTCGTTCGGTTTCATCTACGCGCTTGATTCGCTGGGAATCGCCGTCGCACCGGTGCTTGGTGCATTGGGAATCGTCGGGTTCGCAGTGGCATTTGCGCTGCAGGACATCTTGGCGAATTTCGTTTCTGGGATCTTGTTGCAGCTTCGCCGGCCATTCAAGGCTGGTGATGAGATTGCCTCTGTTGGACATGACGGGCGCGTCCTTCAGATCGACTCGCGTACCGTTGTCATGCTCACGCCTTCGGGAGAAACGGTTCGTCTGCCGTGTGCAGAAGTAATCAAGAATCCGATTGTCAATCACACAACCAACGGTGGTAGGCGGACCACGCTTGAGGTTGGAGTAGCGTACGACACTGATCTCGACGCAGCTGCGCGGGTCGCGCAAGCTGCAGCTGCCTCGATCGCAGGGGTGGCCTCAATGCCACCGCCGCAGGTGTATGTGGAGTATTTCGGAGACTCGAGCATCGACCTTGCCATTCGGTTCTGGCACGGCCCATCCACTGCTGACCTGTGGCGTACCCGGGACCAAGTTGCACGAGCAGTCACTGTTGCGTTCCGCTCTCATGGCATCGTGATCCCATTCCCCCAGCGGGTTGTGTCGGGCGTCGCGACGACTGGGGAATCAGGCGCACCTGCCTAGAGGCCGCGCGGATAGCGACAAGCTCAGAGGCCTCCAGGCTCACGTTCCCGCTCTTGTTCGCTGCGCTCACGGGCCGCTGGGCCACGGTTCAGCTTGTTTCGACTCGCACGCTCTCAGCTATCCGCTGAACCTCCAAGCAGGGTTTCAGATCAGGGTGTTGGCGAAGATCTGCCATGCGAGCACAGTCTTGGCGACCAGGCTGAGCGTGATGTAGGTCCGTTCCCCATGGAGGTAGTCCGCCCACTTACCCTTGCGCCGGTACTGAAGGTACTGGTTGATCGCAAAGGTGTTGAAGAAGAAGAAAATGCTGAAGATGATTCCGTAGACAAAGCCAGGAGGTCCTTGAGCGCCTGGTTGATTTACGTTGACGATGAGGTAGGCGGCGAGCGCTATCCATGGTGTTGCACCTGCAATGCAGCCGAACCAAAATGGTGTCCACCACACGGGTCCTTTGGGGTGATTCACCATTTCCATGATCCAGCCAAAAAGGATCATGGAAACGTTCGCTCCGCATATCGCGATCAGCGCGGCAAGATCAGTTATCCCAGTAACAAGGCTGATGAGCACGATCATCAAGGTGGAGCTGAGTGAATACTCCACCCAACGGAATCGGTTGCGGCCGTGGCGCAACTCGTCTTCGTACTTCTTGAATCCAGGCGGTGAGGCGATGATGAAATGGAACAAGGCCGACAGGAACAGAAAGGCTGCAGTCGCTCCAGCGAGGGGGACACCGAAGACAGCGTCAATGGTTCCGTCGCTGATCGGCGTGCCAGG
>Ga0114956_1004914_pt1 | contig 10055 bp, 7 predicted proteins | sample MaitaG_FD_87304 | JGI IMG/M metagenome (GOLD analysis project Ga0114956, IMG submission 87304) | Marine algal microbial communities from Maine, USA - Maine_Asex2 metaG | ecosystem: Host-associated > Algae > Red algae > Unclassified | place: Maine, USA | collected 2015-01-05 | reverse complement strand
GGGACAGGCTGTGCTAAGGCTATGTGCGGCTTTCAAAAAATCCTTAGACAAAAAAAATACTTCGCATTATGGGACATCTTATTTAATTTCTTTCACTAACCGGAGGCGAAGCCACAAAATTGTTTGCGGTCAAATTAGCATCTTGGCTGAATAGATTTACATTAAAAAAGAGTATTATTGAGGTTACAAAAAACAAATAGCAAAAAGATTTCATGATGTTATTATTTTCATTGTGTTAAAAAATATTTTGTTATGTAACAAATTTACTAATAACAACTTATAATTACGTAATATTCCCATAAAAAAATCTACACACAATTATTCCACAAAAAACCCTAATTTAGCACATCAAAAATACAAAATAATCTCGATACTAAATTATAATTATCGGGTAGAAAACGAATGAAAGTGTCTAACTTTCTGAACGGATATGATTTTTATGTGTTGTATCTTAGTGTTATAGTTTCGTTATATTATTTTGTATTAAGGCTAAAAACTACAACACCACGAAACTACAATACCACAACACTACTAAACCACAACACAATTTAAACTATGAAAAATTTACGCTACTTATTACTATTGTCTTTGGCTACGCTTGTATTTTTTGCGTGTCAATCCGAACAAACGACAACACAACACGCTGAAAACGAACTACTTGAGGACGAAGAGGGCGATAAGCGTACCCGTATCGACGAGGCATTCAAGCGCGATTTCGAGATGACCAAAGACCCGGCATTGGGTTATCCGCCTGTCGAACGCCTCTTGGAAGCCAAGCGCGTCATTGAAATAAAAGAAGCCGAACTCAAATTAAAATCCGGCACAAATGGAATACTCAATACCCGTTGGCGCGAGCGCGGACCTTACGATGTCGGCGGACGTACACGGACTATCGTGATAGATAAAAATGACCCGACCAATAAGACCGTATTCACGGCAGGTATCACGGGCGGTTTGTGGCGCACACGCGACATTACAGCGACCGAACCTTATTGGGAAAATCTCGGCGACCTTCTCGAAAACATGAACATCAGTAGCATCGCTCAAGACCCGACCAATCCAAATATCATGTACTTTTCGACAGGTGAGGGCTATACGGCGGGCAGCGTTTCGGGCGGTAGAGGGCTTGGCGTTTGGAAGTCCGTAGATAGCGGCGATACTTGGCAACACCTACCCGAAACCTCAAACCCTACCTTTTATTATTCACAGCGAACACTCGTACATCCAAATGGCGAAGTGTACGTAGCTACACGCTCAGCGGGAGTACAACGCAGCCAAGACGGCGGCGCAACATGGGAAGGCGTGATGACTCAACGTAATGATATTTCTGACCTCCAACTCGGTCCGGATGGTAGCATTTATTGTGCAACAGGATTCGTTTCTGGCAACGCACGTATTTATAAAACACCAATGGGTACGAATATCGGCGATAGCGGAAATTGGCAGCAAATCACTAGCTCAAGTGCTGGTTTCCCAAATAACTTTGATAGAGTAGAACTGGGCGTTTCGCAATCCGAGCCGGGTACACTCTATGCCTTGACAAGAATTGGCGGGCAATCCGAACAAATTTTTATGTATAAAACCTCTAGTGACGGTCAGTTTTGGCTTGAAAAATCCGTACCCATAATAGGGACTGACGATGCTGGTAATCCTATTTATTTTACACGCGGACAAGGCTGGTATGACCTCTGTATCGCAGTAGATCCCAATAACGCTGATCGTGTGACCATCGGTGGAATTACACTACACATGTCCACCAATGGAGGTAGTTCATGGTCAGAACCTTTGAGTCCAAATGTACACGTTGACCAGCATTTAATTTTATATGAAGAAGGCAATAGCAATGTCATTTATTTTGGAAATGACGGCGGTATCTACCGCACAACAAATGGCGCAGCTGCTCCCGAAAACATTCAAATTAGGCATAGAAATAGCGGTTATAATGTAACACAGTTTTATGCCTGTGCCATGCACCCAGACGAGCATTCGGACTACTTCCTCGCCGGCTCGCAAGACAATAATAGCATTCAATTTGATAGTTATGAAATTGACCGCACTGTTGCTGTATTGGGCGGCGACGGAATGTATTGCCATATTGACCAAAATGACCCACAGTATCAACTGGCTTCTTCCCAATTTGGAAATTATGCCCTCTCCGATGATGGCGGACAAAGCTTTAACGCAGGTGGGGTGGCAGCAACGGGTGATTTCGTCGCTATTTCTCAATATGATAGTGATGCAAAAATTTTATACGTATCAACAAGAGTAGGTTCTGGTCAGTATTATCGTTGGGACATTACTCAACCACGGGGTGATACCGTTAATATAACAAGTACATTTAGTGGTGCACAACACATTGCCGTTTCTCCTAATATCGATAATCGCATTTATTGGGGTACGGGCGGTTCGGCATATCTTATCATTGATAATGCTCACGAAGGAGAAGAAGTTGAAGGCGAATTTGTCACCCTTCAAGCGGGAGGTTCTATCTCTTGTATCGAAATCGAGCGCGGCAATGAAGACCACGTACTCGTCACCCAATCAAATTATGGTGTAGTGAGTATTTTGGAAACCAAAGACGGCGGACAGACGTGGGAAAGCGTAGAAGGCGACCTGCCTGACATGCCTGTGCGTTGGGTGGTTTTTAATCCTGACAATGCCGACCAAGCCTTCATAGCGACCGAAGCGGGCGTTTGGGCGACAGATGATTTGGATGGTGACAATACCGTTTGGATGCCACAAACCAATGGTCTGCCCAATGTGCGTTGCGATATGTTGCAGGTCAGACAAAGCGACAAATTCATCGCCGTAGGTACACACGGACGCGGACTTTTTACGACAGATGGTTTGGCTGCGCCTTTGGTACGAATGAATATTCCGCAAGTCGGTTATACGGATGAGGCGGTCGAATTTGTGGATTATTCCGTCAATCCGAGTAGCTGGTTATGGGACTTCGGCGATGGCGCGACCGCAAATGCACGCGACCCAGAACACACTTACTCGGCACTCGGCACATACCCCGTCAATCTGACCATTGAGGGCAATCAGACGACAAGTGCCGAAATCAAAATTTTACCCGTAAAAGAAACCTCATCGGTCACGGGCGGCACAAATTTTACAGGCGATTTTGAGGATGCTGCAAATACCGATTTTGGCGTCTACCATATTTCAGGAACTAAATTTGAACGCGGTAATTCGGCCATGCCCAATAAGGCAGGTACACATAGCGGACAAAACGCATGGGTCGTGGGTTTGGATGAGCCTTTTTACCAAAACAATACCGAAACCATGCTTTATACGCCCAAATATGACATGACCGCCGCAGGTATTTACGAATTTAGTTTTTGGGCGAGATATAATATCCAACAAGGCTTTGATGGCTTCCGTGTAGAGTACTCGACCAATGGCGGCAGAGACTGGAAAGTACTCGGCGAACGTGGCGATAATTGGTATAATTATGACAATACCAATAGTGGCATTGAAACCGTCTTCCCTTCTGGCAGTCAATACTTTACGGGCAGCACAACAGGTAATAACTTCAAGCGTTTCAAAACGAATATCACGAATTTGAGTGGCAATGAAGTGGCGTTTAGATTTGTATTTAAAACGAATGGAATGGGCACAGCCGCCGGACTTGCTATCGACGATGTAGAAATCAACGCCCTCAAGCAAGAAGGCGAATTGCGGACGATTATCACCGAATTTTCAGGCAGTTTTCCAAGTACCACCGAGTTGGCGGTCAATTGGAAAACAGAACCCGAATACCGCAGTGATTTCTTTGAAGTCGAATACTCTATCAATGGGCGCGACTGGCTCAAATTTAACCAAAGTGAGCGTTTTGATGCCGCAGGGTTTTCAATTGAACAATTGGCATATACCAATGAGTATAGCAACCAAAAACGTCCGCTTTATTACCTCCGCGTCAAAGCTACCGACCTCGACGGTGGCACATTTTATTCGGACATCATCGTGCTGCGTCGCAATCTTGAAGAAGTCGGCGTTTATCGCGTCTATCCCAACCCATTTTCTGACCACATCAATATCGCATTCAACGACATCGTCAATGCCGATGTACAAATCGAAATATACGATGCTCTCGGCAGAAAAGTCAGCGATACTGCCGTCACCGTACCCGATATGTTTACACGCATCGAATTGGGCGATTTGGCGCGAGGTACGTATGTGCTGCGTGTGACTATTGGTGAAGAGACTTTTGTGGAGAAGATTTTACGAAAGTGATTCCGTAGCACGGTGCTTCTAGCCCGTGTTTCGCGTTAGACAAACAACAGACGCGAGACACGGGCTGAAGCACCGTATGCCACGTTTTAATACCGTTCAAACTCCGTTTTTCGGCGTAAAATGACGTATTTCACAAATCTTTTGATGTCAAACCAAAGGAAAAATTCCATTTTTTGCTGCAATTTTAAGGTGGAGATTGGCTTATGTTTGTCGTGAAATGTGTGACGTGCCTTTAGTATCATTTTTCTCTCTGTAAATAAGGTGCGATACATAGCATGTAACATTATTTTGAGAAATTTCGGACGAATAAAAAGCACGTCAATAATGAGTATAGAAAAGTACTTGAACAACAAGGAAGGCAGATTGATGACAAGCGCAGCCATAGGCATTAATTTGAAATAAGAATAGAAAATATTGAGTTGAATTTTCAAAAGGTATTCATAATTCATAATTTTACTAACCGACTGACTTTCTTTGTGATACACAATTGCCGTAGGCTCAAAAATACTTCTATAACCCAAAATATTTGCTCGTATTCCCAACTCCGCATCCTCGTATCCGGTATTAAAATATTCATCAAAAATACCAATATCGCACAACATCGGCACGGAATACAAAGCTGCTCCGGCACACGCACCCATATTTTCATGCGGCGTATTCCATTCCTCTACCGACTCTGCATAACCCAAGGGAATAACTTCCGCTGTATTGAGCATTTTGTGACCAGCATTATCCATGCGTTTGCGGTCGTAGTAGTTCACCATCTTACAGGCAATCATATCCGCATGATGGGTTTGTGCGCTACGCAGGAGATTTTCGAGCCAATTATCGGATACGGTCGTATCGTTATTGAGTAAAACGACGTATTCATAATCAGGATTTGGAAGAATGTATTCTTCGAGAATTAAATTATTTCCAAGTGTAAAACCGTGATTTTTAGGTTCTAAAACAAGCTGCACTTTTGGATTTGTGCCGTATTTTCCCTTTAAAATTGTTACATCATCACCCTCCGAACCGTTGTCGAGCAGATACACGATGTAGTCTGTATAAGTCTGTGCGAATATCGACTCCATACATTCCAGCGTATCTTCTATGCCGTTCCAATTGAGTATAATGATGGGAATTTTCATATGTATCGTAGCGCGGTGCTTCCGGCCCGCGTATTGCGTTATATTTGTCAATAGACGATGACGCGAGCTAGAAGCTCGCGCTACGTTGTAAACATCTGATAATCAACACCCGTTTTCGCCAAAATATCGTTTAATCGCTGCTCGCCTGTATCGGTGATAAACACCTGTCCGAAATCGTCGTTTGCCAAGAGTTCGATTAGGCTTTGGATACGGGTAGCATCGAGTTTATCAAAAATATCGTCTAATAATAAGACGGGCTTTATGCCTTTTTTGGTCTTAATGAAATCGTATTGCGCCAATTTCAGTGCCAAAATAAAGGACTTCAACTGCCCCTGAGATGCAAAACGTTTGACAGGTTTTTCTCCGATAATAAAAGCCAGATTATCGCGATGAATCCCTTTTGTGGTGCGTTGGAGTATCTTATCTTTTTCGTAATTTTCCTCCAATAAATCCGTCAACGTGCTTTCGTACAAAGCCGATTTGTAGGTGCAAGTTACGAGTTCGCTTTTGTTAGAAATTTTGCTATAAACTTGTTCAAAAATCGGTGAAAAATCGACTATAAACGCTTTTCGCACCTCATGTATGTACGTACCGGCGGGTGCGAGTTGGGTGTTATAAGTTCCTATCAATACATGGTCGAACCTTCCTTGTTTTGCCATCTGTTTGAGGGCTGCATTTCGCTGGGCGAGTATCTTATTGTAATGTATCAATTGGAGCAAATATTCCTTATTGAGCTGGCACAAAGTCTCATCCAAAAACTTTCGTCGATATTCGCTACCTTCCGTGGCAAGACGCGTATCGTCTGGTGCAATCACAACTACTGGCAACAGACCAATATGTTGAGATAATTTGCTGTAAGGCAAATCATTACATATAAATTCTTTTTTACGTCTAAGTCTTATTTTTGCTACAATATTTACTGCCTCATCTGCCTTTTCAAACTCGCCTTTCAGTCGAATAATGTCTTGCTCATGCCGCACCACTGCATTGTCTGGTGTTCCGAAATAGCTTTTACACATACACAAGTAGTAAATCGCATCCAAAAGGTTGGTTTTACCTGTACCATTTTTTCCCACAATACCATTAATACGCGAATGAAATTCGAGCGATTGACTTTCGTAATTTTTAAAATTAGTAAGTTCTATTGTATTTAAATGCAATGGGTGAATGAATTAATTTTGAATTTTGAATGAGTGAATTTTGAATGTAATTTTGTTTCTTTAGTTGTCAAATAAAAGTTTTAGCTTGACAGCTAAAGCAGTCATCACAGAGCGTTACGTATTAAGTCTAATTTTAATTTTAGCGAAACATCAATTGAATGGTAAAGATAGGACAATTTATTGTGTATTTTATCCTTATCTTTGCTACGAAATTAAAACATAATAGTCAGTCTTTAAAAAGAAAATAGGCAAAAAATCTCGAATTCAAATTCAAATTACGAGATTTGGCTTCGCCAAGTCGTGAAAATATAACATCGTAAGTGAAAGAATTTCTGAAAGTTGAGATTGATTTTGAAACTGAAATTCAGATTGAAGTTAATTTTCTTGCACCGTCAAATTTAATGTTTTATCTTTAAGGGATGAAAAGATAATAAAGGTTACATCTTCACGCCGTTATTTTTTCTTCATGCGAGCCAAATTTGACGCGAATACTCAATGTATTTAAGGGAAATTTGGTGAAGTATAAAGGAGAAAGAACGAGTATAATGGCACATGTTATTTAATTTCTTTCACTAAGCAATAAATTGATTTTAGAGGCGAATTTTCGCTTGAAAATAATAAAACCATTGGTAAATTAAGTATTGGTCACCGCTACACAAAAAATTTGTATAGCAAAATATCACCAATTACTTAATTAACCGATCAACCAATACACTAATAGATGGCACAAGCAGAAGTTACAACGGCATTTAGCAAAAAAACTTATTTAGAATGGTATGAAATCATGTTGCGCATTCGCAGATTTGAAGAGCGAGCAGGTATGTTGTACCAACAACGCAAGATTCGCGGTTTTTGTCACCTATATATAGGTCAGGAAGCTGTAGCAGCAGGTATTCAAAGTGCCTGCAAAGCGGATGATATTGTCATTACGGCATATCGCGATCACGGGCTTGCACTCGCACGAGGCGTTACTTCAGATGCGTGCATGGCAGAAATGTATGGTAAAATTACGGGCTGTACGAAAGGAAAAGGCGGTTCCATGCACTTCTTTGATGTAGAGAAGAAATTTTACGGGGGACATGGTATCGTTGGCAATCAAATCGGGCTTGGAGCAGGACTTGGTTTTGCGGAGATGTACAAAGGCACAAAAAACGTAGCCGTCTGTCTATTTGGTGATGGTGCGGCGCGTCAAGGCATTTTGCATGAGGTATTTAATATGGCAATGACGTGGAAAATTCCGGTAATTTTTATTTGTGAAAATAATTTTTACGCAATGGGTACATCGGTGAAGCGTACAAGCAATATTACGGATATTTACAAGCTCGGTGGTGCCTATGATATGCCAAGCGAACCTGTGGACGGCATGAGTTGTGAAGCAGTACACGAAGCCATGGATCGCGCCCTAAAACGTGCGCGTAAAGGCGATGGACCAACATTTTTGGAGATAAAAACTTATCGCTTTAAGGGGCATTCCATGTCTGACCCACAAAAAGATCGTACTAAAGATGAGGTGAACGATTATAAAAATCGCGACCCTATCAAAGAAGTAGAACGCACGATGCTCGAAAACGGCATGGCTACCGAACGTAAAATAAAAAGTATTCAAACGAAAATAAAAGATGAAATTGATGCTTGCGTAAAATTTGCGGAAGACTCACCGTTCCCAGATGCATCAGAATTATATACTGATAATTATGTGCAGAAGGATTACCCATTTATTATGGACTGAACCGATTTAATGAATGAATTTTGAGTGAGTGAATTTTGAGATTTCTGATTGTTATTGCTTAGATTAAGTCATGTTTTGTGGTATAACATTAACCAAAAGTCAAAAATCACTTAATCAAAAATAATTCAATCATTCATCATTCATCATTCATCATTTTTTTATACCTTTGCCAAAATTTTTAGATTAATTATGGCAAAACGAAATAAAAAAACAAACCAAGAGGAGGAGTTATTAGTAGACCTCATAGGAGTACAAGAGCAAACACAAGATTTTCTTGAACGAAATCAAAAATATATAGTTGGTGGCTTATTGTTGGCGGTACTGCTGATTGGCGGCTATTTCGCTTATAAGTATTTGTACAAAGCACCACGCGAAAAAGAAGCGATGGAGCAGATGTATAAAGCCGAACAACAATTTCAACGCGATTCATTCGCGCTTGCACTGACCAATCCGGGCGGTGGTTATCCGGGATTTGAGACTTTAGCATCTGAGTACAGTGGCACAAAAGCAGGTAATCTAGCGAAATATTACGCTGGTTTGTGTGCATTGCGTACTGGAAATTTTCAGGCGGCGGTAGACCACTTGAGTGCTTTCCGTTCTAAAGGCAACATCACGCCTGCTATGGCAAATGGCGCACTCGGCGATGCTTATTCGGAGTTGGGTAATTTTGATAAAGCAATGAGCAGCTATCAAAAAGCTGCGAATACCGTCAAAAACGACTTTTCGACACCGTATTACTTGTGGAAAGCAGGTATGTTGGCGAAAAAACAAGGTAATGCAGATAAAGCGCAGAAGTTTTTTACACAAATTAAAAGCGACTACCCTGGCTCTGTACAAGGACAAGAAATTGATAGTTACTTGAATTAGTAAACCGATTAATTAGTCTAATAGTTAAGGGAAGACGAAGAAAATAATCTACCCTAATCAGGTTTCATTTCGCGCAGCGAAATGATGTGATAATTTTATTTGGCAATCAAAATATTAGAGCATGTTCAAATTTTTTCTGCCTGAAAATCAATACCTTATGAACTTGACTTTACATCAAATCAGTTGCTTATATTGATAAACGCCTTCTTTGATGCTTCGTCAAGACCATGAGTTATTGATTTTCAGTTTGTAAAAATTTAAACCTGCTCTTATAAAAGGTAGAGGTTCACGCTTCTACCTTTTTTTTTAAAACTTAGGTGGTTCGTTTGTTGTCCACCATCAACCGTTTAGCAATGTTAAAATACATATTACTCGGATGTTTCGCCATGAGCCTCATCGCTTGTTCGGGCGGACAAAAAGCGACTACCACTTTGGATAGAGCCAAAGGCAAAACCATTACTTATTATGGTGAAGCCTTCAAGCCGGACGATGTGATGTCTGTCGATGATTTATTCGAAAAAATGTCTCTCAAAGAAGAGATAGAAAGCATACAAGTAGAAGGCGAAGTCGTCTCTGTATGTCAAGTAAAAGGCTGCTGGATGCGCATGTCTGCATCCAATGGCGACGAGCTCATGGTCAAATTCAAAGATTATGGCTTCTTTATGCCACTCGACCTCACAGGGCGAGTAACCATGGCGGGCAAAGCTTACAAGCAAGTCACACCTGTAGACGAACTCCGCCACTATGCCAAAGACGCTGGAAAAAGTGCAGCAGAAATCGCAGAAATCACCGAACCACTCGAAGAGTTGTTATTTGAAGCAACAGGTGTAGCGAAATTATAGTTTAGTTTATAGCGTTATAAGAGCATAAGTAGTGGGACAAAAATAGGCTTACAATTTTGACATGGTTATTTTTTCGATATTTTTTCTT
>Ga0114956_1004911_pt1 | contig 10057 bp, 7 predicted proteins | sample MaitaG_FD_87304 | JGI IMG/M metagenome (GOLD analysis project Ga0114956, IMG submission 87304) | Marine algal microbial communities from Maine, USA - Maine_Asex2 metaG | ecosystem: Host-associated > Algae > Red algae > Unclassified | place: Maine, USA | collected 2015-01-05 | reverse complement strand
GTTATGGAACGATCATGAGTGAAATTTATGGTTCTTTTAAAATTAATGAACTAATAGGTTGGCGACTGGGTGTACAACATTATCGTAATGAATATGTCACGGTCTTGGAAGTTCCTTTTAGCGGAAAACGATTTAGTCAAGGTAATTGGCTAGTAAACCTAGGTCTTACATTTGACCTTCGCCAACACAAAATTTTGTATGACGAAATGCGTTAATTGCGCTGACTTCTTCTTTAGAAATAAGTTTTTATATTTATTGGGCTAGCTTTTTTGTGGCATAGAGATTACGCTATCTTTGTGCCTTAAATTTTTAAGTATGTTTCGTACACACACTTGTGGTGAATTGAGAAAGTCTAATATTGGTGAGACGGTAACCTTAGCCGGTTGGGTTAAAACCGTACGTAAGTTTGGGAGTATCACCTTTGTAGATTTGAGAGATCGTTACGGAATTACTCAATTATCTTTTTACGAAGAGCTTACTAAGCGATTAGAAACTAGCCCTCTTGGCCGAGAGTTTGTCATACAAATAAACGGAAAGGTAATAGAAAGGGAAAATAAGAACACTGACTTACCGACGGGTGACATTGAAATTGATGTAATTTCTTTTGAAATCCTAAATTCTTCGGCCGTGCCACCATTTACCATTGAAGATGAAACCGATGGAGGTGATGAACTAAGAATGAAGTATCGTTATTTGGACTTGCGGCGCGATATCAACAAAAAGAAATTGACATTGCGTTATGAAATAAGCCGTGCGCTTAGAAACTTTATGCATGAGCAAGGGTTCCTTGAAATAGAAACTCCATTTCTAATTAAGAGTACCCCCGAAGGTGCTCGCGATTTTGTTGTGCCTAGCCGCATGCATGAAAATCAATTTTACGCTTTGCCACAATCACCACAATTGTTCAAACAATTGCTTATGGTAGGGGGCTATGATAAATATTACCAAATGGTAAAATGTTTTCGAGATGAAGACTTACGGGCAGACCGTCAGCCCGAGTTTACGCAGCTCGATTGTGAAATGAGTTTTGTTGATCAAGAAGATGTTCTTTCCTTATTTGAAAAACTGTATAAGCATATTTTAAAAGAAACAAAAGGCATTGAAGATGACACCCCTTTACAAAGGATGCCATTTAGCGAAGCCATGGAGCGATACGGCAATGACAAACCTGATGTACGGTTTGGAATGGAATTGAAAACGCTTGACTATGGAGTAGGTAAAGCAGAATCTGGTTTTAAGGTATTTGATAGTTCAGAATTAGTGGTCGCTATCAATGTACCCGGCTGTGCTAATTACACAAGAAAACAATTAGACGCACTAACTGATTGGGTACGCCGTCCGCAGATTGGTATGAATGGAATCATTTATTGCAAGTGCAATGAAGATGGTACTTTTAAAAGCAGTGTTGACAAATTTTTCAATCAAGAAAAACTAAAAGCCATGGCCGAGCGATGTGGAGCGACTCCCGGTGACTTACTACTTATACTTTGTGGAAATGAAACGCTTACTCGTAAAGCCATGAGTGAAGTAAGATTATATATGGGAGACACTTTAGGCTTACGCAATGCTGAAGAGTTTAAAGCTCTCTGGATTACTGACTTCCCTTTATTTGAACATGACGAAGAGAATGATCATTGGGTTGCACGGCATCACCCATTTACCTCGCCTAGACCGGAGCATACAGCGTGGCTAAGTGATTCAAACAAATATGGCGATATTTTAGCGAACGCTTATGACCTGGTATTAAATGGTAATGAAATTGGTGGAGGATCAATTCGGATACACAAGAAAGAGCTGCAACAACAAATGTTTGCCGCTTTGGGTATGGATGAAAAAGAAGCTGACGAAAAATTTGGATTCTTACTTTCTGCTTTTGAGTATGGCACTCCCCCTCACGGCGGAATGGCTTGGGGCTTTGACAGATTGTGCGCTATCCTTGGTGGTAGCGAGAGTATTCGTGACTTTATCGCCTTCCCTAAAAATAATTCAGGGCGCGATGTGATGCTTAATGCACCTGCTGAAATTGATGCTACTCAACGCGAAGAATTAGGCTTACAATAGAAAAGTGAGCTTCTCTAAAGAAGCTCACTTATCTTTCACCCTAATCGAAACTCTTATTTAATTTCACATTCTCTCTTACGGTCTGCACCCAAAAGAGTTTTATCCTCCATATCCATTTCGTTGCACTCGGCCTCGGCGTCTGACTTGGAGTCAGTAATGGTGCTTGTTTCAACAGATTGTTGGCTACCATCAATGGTGGTAGTACACTCGCAGGTGTAATCCTTTTTACATGAAGTAAAGGCTACAGTTAATAATAATAATGTTAGAATACTAATTAATTTTTTCATTTTGTATGTTTTTTATAATTCAAAAATATGATTAGTCCCAGCTCAAAGTTTGTACTCTTCAAGCAAATGATTACGAAATTTCCACTTAGTCGTACAAGAAAATAGTTTCAAAGGCTTATAAGTTGAATAACTTTCAACTCATTTAGGAAATCTAAAAGTAAGCAAACGCTACTTTTACTATACAATAGCCACCTCTTGAATAGCTCGTCCACAAATAGTGCCCCGCATGGTCTTAGAAAAATTTTTTTTGATAAAAAAGACACCGAAGGAAACGCCGTCCAACTAGATGTATGTTATGAGCTGTCGAATGGCAATATTCAAGAGTGCCTATCTCACTTTACAAAAGAGTATGGTACCTTTTTATTAATACCAATTGGGGGATTATCCGCCGGTGGTAAAGTTTTTCAAAATATAAAAAAGCAACGATCTGATATTGTAATAGGCTTAGTCATTACTCCTCCGGCTTCTATTTCCGAACAAGGAAACATTAAATATTCAATGTCTGATGAAAACCCAACTAGAACACTTACTACTCATGAATTACATATTAATAAAAAGCAGCTCTCTGTAATTGCTGGGGCTGGGGTTGTACTAGATCAATTGAAAGCAACAGTAGAAGAAGCCTTGGGTAAATCTTATACGGTACTAGGTACGGACCTCACAAGTAGCAGCTATGCTAGTTGCGGAGCTACTTTTATGACGGGTGGCATGGGCCCTACGAGAATAAATTTCGCTCAGTCCGTACAAGATATTGTTTTTTGTGATGGTAATGGTGAGCATAAAATTAGCAATAAAAAAGAATTAAGCAGACTGTCGGAAACCTACGGTTGGACAGGTATTGTACAAAGTGTTACACTACCGATAGTAAAAATACCACCAAATGAGTTTGGACTTGCAATTCCTATAAATAACACATCAACAGAAATTGCAAAACTTGTACAATACTTCGCGGATAAAACAGTAATAACACCCAATGGTTTAAGAGAAGTCAATTTATTAGTTTCAGGTTTAGAGCTTATAACTCAGAATTCTTTAGAATTAATTTCTAAGCATTCCCGCAATAAGAAAATCTTAGAACAACTTATAGCGAACTGCAAAAAGGCAAAAAAAAATGCCGTCATTTTTATAAGTGGTTTGGCTACTAAAAACCCTTTGGAAGATCTTACTGATCCGCTCAACATTTTCGTTGACAATCAAACAAGCGGTTTATCTCTAGAAGAAGCTACACCCTTTACTAGTATGGCTACGATGAAAGTAATAAGAGAAGGTGCTCCTGAACTAGCTCGGCGACAGTTTATGGACGCTAAATTTTCGTATAAAGACCACACAGATATTAATGTTGTAATCAATTTAGAACATTGTTCTAAAAGCGTAAAGGCTATTATAAAGTGCTATGAACATTATAAAGAAGAAATTGAAACACTCATCAAAGAGGAAAATCAATTAAGAGGCAACGTTTTAGTCTATGGTCATTTGAATCCACAAGGATTGGACCCTCATTACAGAATTGCGATATGCTCAGCCAATGAATCAGTTCTGCTAACAGCAAAAGAAAAAGCTAAGGCTGCTTATTCCGACTTAGTGAAAAATATTAATCAAGCTTGTATGGAAACAGGCTCTAAGATTACGGGAGGCGAGAAAGGAATTATTTCAAACAGTAAGATATTTTCTTCATTGTATCATCAAAAAAGTGTTTTGCCAACGGCATTTCAAAACCAACTAAAAAAACAAGCGATGCAAATTTCACAGTCAAATATTATGTTTCGGTGGCGTGTAAAAGACGTGGCCCAAATTATCTCTGCAATCAATCCTTAAAAAATAGATATGAAAAAAAAGATACTTTTACTTGAAGGTGTTCACCCGGATACTGTTGAAATTTTAAATGGCAAGGGCTTTGAGATTGAGCACCAACTAAACTCTCTACCCGAAGCACTACTAAGAGAAAAAATTAAGGATGTAAGTTTTATCGGTATTCGATCGCGAACTCAAATCACAGAAAGCGTTTTAAAAGAGGCGAAAAAGCTAGAGGCTATTTTTTGTTTTTGTATCGGTACGAATCAAGTAGACACTGAATGCGCTCAAGACCTAGGGATTCCAGTATTTAATTCTCCTTTTTCCAACACGCGCAGTGTAGCAGAATTAGTGCTCGCCAACATCATATTTTTGATGCGAGGAATCGTCCAAAAAAATGAAGCGGCCCACAGAGGATTATGGCAGAAAACAGCTAAAAACGCTTATGAGGTGCGCCGAAAAAAATTGGGAATTATAGGCTATGGAAACATAGGAACGCAGTTAAGTATTTTAGCCAGCGCTTTAGGTATTCATGTTTATTATTATGATATAGCCAACAAATTACCACACGGCAATTCGGCAAAAGTGGATACCCTCGACGAACTTCTCTCTTTGTGCGATGTAGTCTCTCTTCATGTACCAGAAACTCCTGAGACTGAAAATATGATTGGCAAGGCTGAATTTGACAAAATGAAATCAGGAAGCTTTTTAATTAACTATTCTCGAGGTAATGTAGTAGAAATAGATGCCCTTGTTGAAAACCTTGAACGTGGAAAAATTGCCGGAGCAGCCATTGATGTTTTTCCCACTGAGCCAAAAAGTAAAGAAGAGGAATTCATTTCTCCACTACGTAAATTTCAGAATGTGATACTAACACCGCACATCGGCGGTAGCACTATGGAAGCGCAAAAAACAATTGGTGCAGACTGTGCTGACCGTCTATTAAAGTTTGCTGGTCACGGCATTACTGAAGGAGCGGTCAACTTTCCATCTTTACAAATAGCTCATTTACACGACAGTCACTCTAGAGTGATTCATATTCACAAAAATATCCCCGGCGTTTTACAGCAGATTAATCATGTATTTTACTCTCGCGACTTAAATATTTTAGGAGAGCGATTGCAAACTAATAGTAAAATAGGTTATACGGTGCTTGACTTAGAAACGATTAAAGATAAAAAGAGCATTCTCAATGACCTTTTAAAAATTGAAGGTACTATTAAGGCAAAAATTATTTAATCAATGAGCATACCACAAATTTTAGTTTTTGACTTTGACTCAACAATTTACCCTGGCGAGAGCCTTGATGAATTAATTCAATTTTCTTTAGAAGGCGATTCATTGCTTACTCAAAAAAGTAAACAAATTTCTGAAATAGGTCATCAAGGCATGTTAGGTAAAATCTCAATGACTACTTCTTTGGAAGAGAGGCTAGCCATAGCAGCGCCGAATCAAAAAATAATTGATAACTATATCAATAAAAACAAAACGAGAATAGATAAACGATGGCTGAACTTGTTAGAAGACTTACAACAATTCGGGCATCTCACATACGTAGTTTCGGGTGGTTTTGAAGATTGGATTCGGCCCATGTTAGAAGGGATTATACCTAGAAAACAAATTCACGCGAATCGTATCATTGATAAATCCAAACCCATGACTATTGATAATGTAGAAATTAGAGCTAAAGAGCAAATTATTAAAGAATTGAAATTGGTTGATATAGTACACACCATTGTAGGTGATGGCGCCACGGATTTTAGTGTTTATGAAAACCTTTTAGCAAAGAAATTTATAGGTGCCTTTTTTTATACTGGCATTGAACTTAGAAAAAATATTGCTCAAAAGGCCCAAAAGAATCATCAGTCAATCTTCAGTGATTTTGATTTATACTTTGACTACATGCGACAAGAATTTTTGAGTAAATAAAAAAAGCTCAAGAAAATCATAATGTTTGTAACATTAAAATTTTCTTGAGCAATGAAAGGTTAGGAGGAATTCCTTTTTTCCTTACCTTATTTTAAATTGCAAGAAGCTTCCGCTCCTAAACCTTTCCAAGTTGTTTCTACGTCTTCACAACTTTTTTTAGCATCGCTCTTTTTTACACTTTTATACTCAACATTTTGAGTATCACCGTCAACAGTACACTCGCAAGTAAAGTCTTTTTTACAAGAAGTGAAAGCCAATACAAAGATTGATAGCGCTAGGATTGTTAGTAGTTTTTTCATAAAAATATATTTTGAATGTTAAAAATATGATGTGAATATTTAAAAAGCGAATAAAATGGCGAAATCTTCACTTTTGACAACATTTATTTAACTAGGCTGATTATTTATTGACCTCCTTACTTAATTCAAGAGGTATTTATACACACAAGCCGCAATATTAAAACTACCTTTGCACCGCTTTATAAAAATAGCGGTTGTTTCGACTCGATTGAATAAATACTGCGTTAGAGCTAAAAATCAAGAAAGTATGGGACAAGGATACAGAAACCGTAAGGGAGGATCCGGTGGCAATAGACGCCGTGGAGGATTTAAAGGGAGAAAAGGCGGACCGGCCATTCGGCATGAACAGCTAGAACATATTGGGGTACCGCTCGAAGATGTAAAATACGACGCCCCTCGCTCGTTTCAAGAAATGCCAATTCATCCCAAATTATTACAGAATATTGCGGATCTAGGCTACGAAAACCCAACGGAAATACAAGACAAAACATTCGAAACTGTAGCAGATATTGAAGACGTTATAGGAATTGCCAATACAGGCACGGGTAAAACGGGTGCTTTTTTAATCCCAATTATCCATAACCTTCTTGATGAGGATGATGACATTTTTCAAACCTTAGTGGTGCTACCCACTCGAGAACTTGCTGAGCAAGTAGAACAGGAATTTAGAAAACTAGCTAAAGGTCTAGATTTATATACCATTTGCTGCATTGGGGGAACTCCTGTATATAAGGACGTTAAAAAACTTCGTCGCTTTCATCATATTGTGGTTGGAACGCCTGGTCGTCTGTGCGACTTAGTTCGTCAAGGAGTTTTAGATCTCTCCGCATTTTCAATACTAGTGATTGATGAGTTTGATCGTTTGTTAGACATGGGCTTTAGCGAGGATGTATTTTTCTTAGCAGATGAAATGGGCGAACGAGACCAAACACTTTTGTTCTCAGCCACTATTGAGCCAAAACAGGAAAAGCTGATTGAACAGCTAATGGACAATCCTATAGAATTAAAAGTAAGTAGCGGAACAACCACAGCGGAACATATTACACAAGAGATCGTTCGTTGCACTCGTGATGAAAAATTTGATAGATTGTTAGATATGCTTCAGGGCGACTCATTTGAAAAAGTTTTGATTTTTGCTGAAACGAAAGTAACGGTCAGTGACATTGCGTATCGCTTAAAAAAAGAACGAATTAAAGTAGACGAAATTCATGGTGATAAAAGCCAAGACTACCGTAAAAAAGCATTGGCCCGTTTTAAAACGGATCGCATTGATGTACTCGTGGCTACTGATGTAGCTGCACGTGGTTTAGATATATCTGATGTAACGCAAGTCATTAATTTTGAAATCCCTCGGACATATGATTCTTATATACATAGGATTGGCCGTACAGGTCGTGCTGGTAAAGCCGGACATGCTTATACTTTTGTAACTACGAGAGGCAAGGACGGTGGAAGCCGAAGTGGCGGTGGAGATCGCAGAAGTGGTGGAGATCGTGGCGGATATGGTGGCGACCGAAGAAGCGGTGGTAATGATCGCAGAAGTAGCGGCGGTGATAGAAGAGATGATCGCAGAGGCGGCGGTGACAGAAGAAGCAGTGGAGAAAGACCAAGCTATCGCAAGAGTAGAGATAGTGAAGGCAAGCCACAGCGCCGTGGAAGAAGAGATTAATTGGCTCGTTTCTTATTTTCCTTAGAATTTCATTCTTATTTCTTTAACGTAAGCTATTCAAGAATATATATTCATGGAATTACTTTCGTTTTATGCGCCCTCCTATTGCCAGTACAATTTTAATTCTTTTTCTTTGTGTAAATACCACAAAATCAATAGCGCAACAAAAGATTACAACAATTCTAAAAAAAGAATTGACCAATAAAAGAATTGTTCTGCTAGGCGAACCCTCACATGCCGAGGGCAATGTAATTGCACATAAATTAGAGTTAGTGAAATTTCTACATGATTCGTTAGGTTATAATATTCTAGCCTTTGAAAGTGGATTGTATGATGTAAATACAGCTTATAAACTCATTCTTCAAAATACGGGAAAGCAAGCAAGACCCTTTATTGAAAAAGCAATTTTTCCTCATTGGTATAATAGTAAAGACTTCCAGTCATTTTTTTCATATTATGAGAAAAATAAAAACAGCTTGCGCTTAACAGGCTTTGACAATCAATTTACGGGAAGCTATTCCCAATTTGATTTGATTAATGATATTCAACAAAAATTATTGACCGACACTAAAGAAAGAAATATTGTAAAGACAAAAAAAATATTAAGCATAGACTTTGACATATTATCAGCAGTAGCTTTTGAACTAGGTGAAACAATGACTTTCCCAAAGGATATTAAATTTTCAGATTTTATTAAAAATATGGACATCCTTATTACTACTATTAAGAAGTCAAAATCACTTCGAACTGATGCTAATGGATACCTTTTGGCTTTGGCCAATATGAAGGTACTAGCTGTAGATTACTACCATAACAATTCTGCTAATTTAAGCAAGGAAGAATGGAATGTTGAAAACAACAATATAAGAGATAGCATGATGGCTATCAATTTAATTGCCATGAGCAAACAATACCCCAATGAAAAAATTATATGCTGGGGAGCCGGAGCACATTTCATGAATAAGACGGAAGCTTTACGAAATGAAGAACTTAAACTATTCAAGCCTATGGGAATGTATTTGAAGAAGTATTTTAATAACGATGTATATAATCTAAATTATACAAGTAGCTCAGGAAATATTGGTCGTTTAGGAGCCATGTCTGCTCCAATTCTAGTTCCAAAGGACGGAAGCCTAGAGTATACGTTAAAACAACAGCAGAGCCTCGAATGCATCATTCCCTTGCAAAAACTGCCCTGGCGCGATAGCATTTTTATAGCAAGTGGCTTAGAACCCAATGAACCTCTAAAAGAAAACTGGTCTCAAATTTTTGATGCTCTTATATACTTACCTGCCTTTACTCCAAATTTGCCACGAAGTATAGAAATGAATTATGACTTTGAAGCAAAGAGCAAAGAATCTCCGAAAAAAAATTTTGTTGCTAGTGAAAAGCAAAAATTGCTCAGAAAAGTAAAAATTCAGAATAAGAAATTCAATATTAAAAAGTTTGTAAAAAAGGTGCAAGATAGTTTTGACAAGAATTATACAAGTATTCCATTTGAACAAAAAGTATATACCCGTCAGGAAGTTATTTATAAGGATAGTACCTTATATGATATTGAAAGTGTTGCAAATTTTTACCCCTTTATTAAACTTAAAAAAGGTGTAGACAATACCAATTATCTTCAAACACGCCAAAATACTTATAAAAACCCCAAGGAAATTCCAAGAAGAAAATTAAGGATGCTTTTCCCGCGCCATACGAGTAGCTACTCTATTGAACCCTTAGGTATGCTTAGAAAAAATCTATTGCTAAATTATAAATTCAAACTTAGAAAAGAATACAACGACTCTACTCATGGTAAGGTTATTGAATTATATTACGTCCAGAAAAGGTATATCCCCTTAGCGGGTCGTGACTTATTCGAGAAAATAAAAAGAGGTATTCTATCCATACGAGAAAAAGACTACGCTATTGTAAAACATGAAAAAATCATAGTTGAGGATATCGACAAATGGAATAAAATTGCGATTAGATACAATAAGGCTCGGAACAAAAATAAAAGAATAAAAAGCACCTGG
>Ga0114956_1004909_pt1 | contig 10062 bp, 5 predicted proteins | sample MaitaG_FD_87304 | JGI IMG/M metagenome (GOLD analysis project Ga0114956, IMG submission 87304) | Marine algal microbial communities from Maine, USA - Maine_Asex2 metaG | ecosystem: Host-associated > Algae > Red algae > Unclassified | place: Maine, USA | collected 2015-01-05 | reverse complement strand
CAACCATCAACCATCAACCATCAATATTTCAAATGTTTAGCAAAGAACCCAACCATGCATTCATACAATTCAATTCGATTTTCTTCGTGTCCAAAACCATGACCTTCATTGTATTTTACCATATAGGGAACATCAACCTTACGATCTCTTAAGTTTTTCACTACTTGATCGGATTCGTCAATATTTACCCTAGGATCATTTGCTCCCTGAACGATGAAAAGTGGTTTTGTGATTTTATCTACATTTAAAGCCGGAGAAACTTGCTTCATGATTTCAACTTCAGCAGGGTCATTTTCATCATACCATTGTTCATAAACTTGGGCTAAATACGGCTTCCAATATGGCGGAAATGCTTTGAAGAAAGTAAATAGATTCGAAACTCCAACATAGTCAACTCCACATGTATACAAATCCGGAGTCTTTACTAAACTACCTAAAGTGGCTAATCCACCATAACTACCCCCGTAAATTCCAATCTTTGATTCATCGATCATCCCAAGTCCTTTTACATAAGCTACTCCATCTTCTAAATCATCCAACATCTTCCTTCCTATTTGCTTACTTCCAGCTAAAAAGAACTCTTTCCCATACCCACCGGAACCTCTATAATTTATTTGTAAGGTAGCATACCCTCTACTGGCAAAGAGTTGTGTTTCTGGATTAAATCCCCAATCATCTCTTGGACCGTATGGGCCTCCATGTGGATTCACTATCAATGGTACTTTCCCTCCATCCGCTGCTTCTTTCGGGATTGTCAAATAACCATATAAGATCAACCCGTCTCTTGACTGAAACTTAATAGGTCTCATCTCGGCCATATCCTCTTCTTTGAGCTGAGGCATCAAATTCATTATTTCTTTGAAACTATCTGAAGCGACATCATACATATAATACTTTCCATATAACCGATCACTTGAAACATATATTAAGTGCTTGTCTTCTTCATCGGTTGTACTTACGATCGAAAAGTCTTTATCAACAAATTTTGCCGTAAATTTTTGATGTAATTTTTTGTAAGTTTCGCTTACTGGTATGATTTGACTTTTTTCACCCGTATAATAATAGTAATCTACTTCATATCCTCTCTTCCGAGATCTAGATAATCCTCCAACATCAAAAGTTTTGTTTGAGTAAACTCGCTTAATGGTTTTCTTTGCTTCGAAATCATAGAGTAAGATTTCATCTGTATTACTTTCTAGATTAGAAACAACATAGGCATCGTGGGGATTCTTTGTCTCATAGTCAAAACCTACAATGTAGAAATTATCTTTCCATGTTGTTGTCAATACTGGTAAGAATTCTCCATCTTGACTGGTTCTGTAATATACGACATACTCAGTTCCATTCTGTTGCTTTGTAAAAGATTTTAGATTTCCATCCTTATCAAAATCATAGCCACTTATTGGATTTTCAGGATCCTTATTTTCGTAAAGTTGTTCTATTTCTCCAGAGTTGATATTAATTTTATAGGGCTCAAAAACTTCAGGATTATTTTTATTCATTTGAATAATCATATGATCCTTCTGATCTTTAAGCGAATTTACAATCATAACACGGACTCCATCAAATGGCGTCAAATCTTTTTCATCTCCACCGTTCAATGAAGCAACAAAAAGATGATAATTCTCATCTCCTCCTTTATCTTTCACGAAGATTACTTTCTCGTCATTGGCCCATCCATATCCTCGTATAAGTTCCTCCCCTTCTACAATGATCTGAGTTACTTCATCTGTTTTTGTGTTTTTTATATACACGTGACCTTTCCCATTTTCATCCCTTTCTCGATAGGAAACATAATCTCCATTGGGTGAAAACTTAAAAGCATATTTACTTGGCTTTTGGAAGTAATCCTTTACCGAATAGGCAAAAGTTCCTGTTTCCAAATCCTTTAGTGCAGAAAGCTCTTCTGAAGTATTTGGCAAACTTTTATCTCCTGGCAATTCTTTCTTTTCTTCTTGTGCATTTGTCATGCCTGCAAAAGTAACAGCTAGGATTAATATGAGTAATTTTTTCATCTAAATTATAGGTTGATAAATGGATTTATTGACAAGCTTCCTTTAAAAAAGGATCATTTGAAGGTGAATCATTAGAAAACAATCTAATATGGTAATATTATGAAATAGTTGAGTATTACATAAAATAATTGGACTAAAAGATAATTTTCTTAGATAAAAGTTTAGCCAACCATAAATATATATCTATGTGTGTACAGTATTTAAATTTATAAATATAATGCGGCTGTACCATTTGGAGTACCCTTTTATCTTATTAATGTAAATGAACCGTGGAAAATTTTGGTTTCGTCATTAATAAATTGAATTTCAGTCATAAAAACATAGACTCCAGCATGTGCTTTTTCCATATTTATATAGCCATCCCATCCTTCAATATCTTCTTTCTCTCCGTTGTGTGAATACATAATTTGACCCCAACGATCAAAAATTTTAAACTGATTTATGTATTTAGCAGTGCCATCTTTTATATCAAAATAGTATGAATTGTTATTGATACCATCTGGGGTAAATACATTCGGAAAATATACATCTACATCATCATCGACGGATATAAATACGGATTCGCGTACTTCACAATCATCTTCTGTATACGCTTTAAAAACAAATTCTGTATGATGAATTGCTTGAATTGACAAATCTAAATTAGTCTCGATAACTTCTTCTCCAACACACCATTCAAATCTGATTGCATTTTGGCTAATAGACGTTGGCTTTATATGCAATGAATCTCCGAGTTTTACTTGATAATTATCTTCTAATACAAGATCTTCGATGCCTTGGACTTCTATCAATTCTACATTGATTACACTGTCGCAGCCATGTTGGTTTACGAGTAAAACTTCAAAATTTCCAGCTTCAGTATATTCTTTAGAATCGAATTTAAATGTTTCATTTGGACACAGATACTCAACAATACTATGGCTAGAATGAGGAAATACCTTTAGAGTGATATCTGTAATTGAATCACAACCAAATTCTGATAGAAGCGTCTCTTCATAAAAGCCAGATTCATCTAACATTTGGGTTCCAAATACAATGCTATCTCCTTCACAGATATCCACATTTATAGATGATTCTAAACTTGAATGGATTAATACATATTCAGCACTTAAATAACAACCTTCTAATTTTTCAATTAACACTTTATATACTCCTTCCGATGCATCCGAGGGTAAAGATATGATAGAACTTACTTGACCTAGAATGGCGACATTGTCTAAGTACCACTGATATCCAATATCATTAGGCGCTACCTCCAACGTGAAATCTCCATTGCATATATTCCCCGATTCAACTAGATTTTCCCCAAATTGATTGGAGGCTGCTATCGTCAATTTATCCATGAAAAAATATGGGTCTTCTCGATATTCTGGATTCACTTCGCATCCTGCACCCAAAATGATGGCGGCGTATTCCTTATCCGCAGTAAACTCAAAAACGACATTAATCCATTCATTCCCTCCCGATACATCCAACTCTGCAATTAAGTCCCAATTGCTGCTATTTGATGGACAACCAAAGTCATTATCATCATTTCCAAATGGAAGATTTTGGCAATCATCTGTGCCAAACAAAGCGATTGTAAAAGAACTATTTACTGCGGTCGTATGAAACCCTACAAAAAAGTCCATACGATAGGATTCATTGAGTACCATTATTTCTGTTAGACAACTTCCTGTATATTCTTTGAATTGGGGACTATTGGGCTTACCATCCCTAAATCCTACACAGCCTTCGCCATCAGGAAATGGTTGAGGTGCTTCTACATTGAGGAAAGGATGTCCTGTTATCCCGCAAGTATGGAGATAATCTGTGGTGGGTCCCGACGCTTGGTCCCATGAATCAGCACAATCTAGCATACCTTCATCATCTGGACAACAATCTCGATCTTCGAATGATGGGTTTGGGATAAGTGATTGTGGAGTTAAAACGATGCATTCGCAATCAGGATCATTTAGATCGATCAATCCATCTAAATCATTATCTATGGCGTCATTGCAAATTTCTTGAGCTTGTGTTACGCTACAAAAAACAGCAAGTAAAAAGGTAGTTAATATTTTGATATACAAATTCAAAGACACCAATAGAACGCATTCTTATATGAATGAGCTGCGATAGAAGGGCAAATATTAAGCCTTTTTGATTAAATTACTGATAAACCTAAAATATTACTTATTCTAAACCAAGGGTACTTCCATTTTCTGCCTCTGGAACTGAAAGTAGAATAGAATGAAATTTGGCATGACGCGAAGAAGGAGTTTAGCCTTAGCTAAGCGACTGATGATCAACCGAGTAATTTTATCTGAGCTCCTATATTAAGTGCCTATTGAGTTGAAATTAGAATAGAATGAAAATAGATAAGACGAGAAGAGGGAAGTTTAGCCATAGCTAAGCGTCTGATGACTGACGAAGTATAAATTCATTGCATTCGCTTAGGAAAATTTCAATTTTCTGATCGGCCAAGAATGTATCTAATAAATGCACCCTCACATTCGCTTAAGAAAATTTTTAATTTTCTAATCAGTCTACAATGTAGTAAATAGATGCCCTCAATAAATTAGCGTGACATTTCCAAAATAGGTCCTTTTATCGCTATTAATCAACTCTAGTTCGCAAACATAGCTATAGACGCCAGAGTGGCCGGATACACTTTGAATTTTTCCATCCCATCCTACATATCCTTCTAGTGTTCCTGAATATTCATAAACATTGTTACCCCACCGATCGTAGATGTAAAATTTACTGATTGCAGCAATTGCTCCACCTTTAAATCCAAGTTTGAAATATTTGTTATTCTCAATTTCGGGTGTAAATACATTAGGTTGATACACCTCAATTTGATTGTCTACTTCTATAGAAATAGATGCTTGAGTAGAGCAGTCAAATTCTGAATAGGCTTTAAATAAATAGGTAGTAGATTCCGAAGGTTTGACATTAATTATTAGATTATTCGATAATATTTCTGACCCAACACACCATGAATATTTGACCGCATCTTCACTTATTTCTGATGGTGCAAGTGCAATCGAATCCCCTAATTCTATTTTAAAATCGGAAGGCATTTGTAGATTAGAAACGGTCGCCTCAAAGATGATTTCAATGGACATCAAGCTATCACAGCCTGCTATATTCGTAAGAATCATATCATATATTCCTTCTTCAGAATATTCCTCATTCCCAAAAATTACTACTTCATTTTCACAAAGATGATATACTGTATCCAATTCACTATTAGCTATGTAATATACATCTACGGATGCTATAGAATCGCAACCAAAATAACTAGATAAAACCTCAGTGTAAATTCCATCTTCAGTGATGTATCTATTCCCTAATTCAAGCGTATCTCCTTCACACAAAAAGATTTCTTCAAATGATTCTAAAACAGGGGTATCTTCCAGAATATATTCTGAACTAGCATAACATCCATCCAATTTATTGATGATCACTTTATATACTCCTTGCTCATCGTCGCCTTGTAGCATAAGAATTGAACCTGTTTCTCCTTCGAGGGCAATTCCGTTCAAATACCATTGATAGGAAATTCCAATGTCTTCCACAGAAAGTGAAAATGAGTCATTACAAAAAGCTCCTTTCTCTCTTAAGGGTTCTCCATATTGTGCTGTTTCTGCAACCATTAATCTATCTATAAAGAAATAAGGATTCAAATTGGCATTTGGGTTTGGCGCACAAGAAGGCCCCAATACGATTCCATTGTAAGCTTCATCCACTTGGAATTCAATAATTACATTGATCCATTCAAATTGTCCATATACGGTTTCTTCGGCAATTAATTCCCAGCCTGAATAATTTGTAGGGCATCCAGAAGTACTAAAATTACTATTTCCACCAAAAGGTAAATCATTCTCACAATCTACTGTTCCGTATAAAGCTATGGTAATTACACTTCCACTAATCTCATGGTGAAATCCAAGAAAGAAATCCATCCGATAATCTGTATAAGTTTCCATAGAACCGTTGATACAAGTCCCCACATACTCCTTATAATATTCACCGGCGCCATTTCCGGTTCCATCTCTTATCCCAATATAGCCATAACCATCAGGAGGTGGCAATGGAGGTACATTTCCAATAGAAGGATGTACCAAAATACCATCGGGACAATCGGCATGTAAATAATCAGAAGTAGCCGATGACGCTTGAACCCAAAAATCAGCACAGGATAACTCCTCTTTTTCAGTTGGGCAACAACTCTTTTCTTCGAAAGAAGGATTAGGTATCAATGATGATGGAATAATTGTTTGGCAATTACATTCGTCGTCATTCAAATCTATATTCCCGTCCATATCATTATCAATACCATCATTACAAATTTCCTGTCCATGCGTTATATTGAAAAAAGCATGACTAAGAGTTATCGTTAATATCTTGATGACTTGAGTAAGACTGATATGTTCGATAAATATATTCATAACCTATTTTATAGATACATAACTATAAATATCACATATAAGACCATTACATTTGGAGAAATAAAGATTTCTTTTAAGTTCTAACAATGACTAAAATTTATAAAAATGAAATATAGCTTACTGATTTTCTCTTTACTTTTCTTTTCTAAAATTGTGTCGTCTCAGATTTCTATTTCAGAATACTCGGCTTCTAATTTAAATCAATTCATCGATGACCACTTTAATTATGAAGACTGGATCGAAATATACAACGAAAGTAATGTTCCTATAGATTTAGGGGGCTATTTTTTATCGGATAAAGAAACGAAGCCGACTAAGTGGCAATTTCCTGACGGTTCTATAATTGGGGCCAATGGATATCTTACAATTTGGTGCTCAGGAAGAGACACAGTAACAGACAGAGGTTATCATACAAATTTTAAACTAACTCAAACAAAGGATGACGAATTTGTAATACTTATTTCCCCAAGTGAGGATGTCATTGAAAGTCATTTATTGGAATTAACTTTACTGGGTCATTCTCGAATAAAAAACGATCAAGGTGGATGGGATATAAATACAACTCCAATTCCTGGGGAGGAAGATATCGTAGGAAATATTTTCCAAAGCTATTCTGATCAGCCAGTCATAGAACAAGAAGCTGGATTCTATAATGATTCTGTAAGAGTTGAAATTATCAACCCTAGCGGAATAGGGACTTTAGTTTTCACCTTAAATGGAAGAGAACCGGATGCCAATTCACAAGTATATACAGAACCTATCCTCATCGAAAAAACAACAGTTGTAAAAGCAAGTATTTTACCAGACTCAAACACTGACTTGCAAGGTAAAATGGCTTATGCTACTTATTTTATAAATGAAGAATTTAGTCTACCTGTAGTTTCTATTGCTGCTTTTAGGCTTCAAGACTTAGCTAATGGAAATGGAGACTTAAGGCCGATAGGCTCTATTGAATATTTCAAGGATAATGTCAGAACTTCCCACTCCTATGGCGAACTCAATAGGCATGGACAAGATTCTTGGATCAATGACCAAAGAAGTCTTGATTGGATATCTAGAGATGAAATGGGTTACTCAAAAGCACTAAATGAAAAATTATTCACTTATTCTGATCGAGATGAATATCAAAGATTTATGCTTAGAGCTTCAGGAGATGACAATTATCCTGCTGTAGATGATTTAGAACATGAAGGCAGTACTCACATGAGAGATGAATATGTGCACGTTCTAGCACAGAATGCGAATATGAAATTAGATATCCGAGCAGTGGAAAGAGCTATTGTATTTCTAAATGGTGACTATTGGGGAGTGTATAGTCCAAGAGAAAGACCCGTCGATCATGACTATACAGATTATACCTACGATCAAGATAAATATAATTTACAGTTTGTCTTAACATGGGGAGATACATGGAATGAGTATGGTGGTCAAAAAGCATTTGATGACTGGATTGCATTGAGAGATTCAGTACTAGATTCTGATCTCTCGATTCAAGAGAATTATGAATATTTAAAAGATAATATGCAAATGCAAAGTATGATTGACTACATGTTGATCAATCTCAATACGGTTTGCAGTGATTGGATAAATTATAATACAGGATGGTGGAGAGGTCTAGATCCAGATGGAGGTCATAAAAAATGGGGTTACGTGCTATGGGACAATGATGCCACTTTCGATTATTTTATTAATTATAGTGGAGTGCCAAATACAGATCCCGACGCAACTCCTTGTGATCTAGAAGGAATATCTCAATATATGGATGTATTTTTTGACGGACACTATGGTGAGGATAATCTCGACTCTTGTTCAAGCTCTCCGTATCCAGAGGATGACCCTATCTACCAACAAGTAATCACTCAAGATTTATTTTGCTGTTCTGATGGATGGGACGAAGGTTGTCAAGAACTATATGATCTAACTGAAAGCGGCTATATCAACGAAGATAACCTCCGTTTAAACGGAAATGTTGGTAAGCACGAAAAGATCTTTCTAAAACTTATAGAAGAAAATGACGAATTCAGACAACTCTATTATTCTAGACAAGCGGACTTAATGAATACCACTTTTTCTTGTGAAAGTATGACTTCTATCTTGGATAGTTTGGTCGCTATAATTGAACCAGAAATGCCAAGACATATAGAGAGATGGGGAGGCTCAATGGCAGAGTGGGAAGCGAACCTAAATAAACTTAGAGATTTTGTAGAAGAACGATGTGAACTTTTCGATGACGGAATGACTACATGCTATGACCTTTCAGGTCCATATAATTTAACGCTCGAAGTATTCCCAGAAGGTGCTGGTGACATTGACTTAAATACCATAGAAGTAAAATCATTTCCATGGACCGGTCAATATTTTGGAGATATGGAAAACTTAATCGATGCGGACCCTGGACCAGATTACGATTTTGTACGTTGGGAAGTAAAAAATGGTAGTGCCATTGCACCAGATGAATTCTCAGAAAATGCAAGCATTACTTTAATGGATGGTGATACTTTGGTAGCAATTTTCGAATTGGAAACCACGTCGACGATTGAAATAGATGAGGATATTTTTGATTTGAATGTGTATCCTAGTCCTACGAATGATCTGATAAATATTGATTTTAATCTGCAAGAAAAAGGAGATATTAAAATTACGCTTCTCAATACCTTAGGACAACAGATTCACTCAATCAAAACGACCGGTCGATCCAATGCTAATCAATTTAAAATGAGTGCAAAAGAACTCCAACTTGCGACCGGGAGTTATATTGTTCAATTAAACTTGGGTGATTCGCAGGTTCACAGGAAGATTACTGTAATTGAATAAAGTGTCGGTTCTAATGTAAAGAATTTGATTCATATTAGGTAGCAAAAACGCAAGCGTAGAATCTTAATAGCCCAGTAAGAAAGAGTGCTGGGTAATAAGATTAATTTGTTCCAATTTATCACTATTTTGTACCTTCTCAGATATCAAAGAAAGAGCATTAAAAAACATTTTTATTGTTATAGATCCAAGTATCAATGATAGAAAGAATGGTGGCAAAGTCTTGAGCACCTTGCTTGATTTTAAATACACCTGATACTTTCATTTTTATGTTCATATTACGGATGGCTCGATCGGATGAGTTATTATAGGAAGGCAAAAATAGATGATGTAAAAAAGGGAATAAATAATCTTGATATTTTATCATCTTCTTAAGAAAGCTCTTCAACTTTTTATTCGCTGATAGTTGTTCGACATATACAAGACTGTTAAGCCTCTTTTCTGTGCTTTGAATGTTTTTTGAATAATCTTGCCTCTTTATTCCTTTACAAACTTTTTTACAATAACATTAGTCCCTGCTTTATTTTGCAGGAAGTATATCCCTGAATTTTATGAAGAAAAAAAATAGTTTGTTTTTCTGAAGAGACATTATTGGTCTCTAATACCTCCTTTCCTAGAATATCTTCAACATGTAAGATGGCAAGGTGTCCTGATAACATCCTGCCGGCAATACAACGAGCGTTATTAACCCGGCGGACATATAATGGTACTATGCTGCATAATTTATACTAGGGTGTTTAAAATATTTCTTTACTCTACAAGGACTATTTTGCAGTTTTTTCATATGAGAACGGACATTCGAT
>Ga0114956_1004908_pt1 | contig 10062 bp, 7 predicted proteins | sample MaitaG_FD_87304 | JGI IMG/M metagenome (GOLD analysis project Ga0114956, IMG submission 87304) | Marine algal microbial communities from Maine, USA - Maine_Asex2 metaG | ecosystem: Host-associated > Algae > Red algae > Unclassified | place: Maine, USA | collected 2015-01-05 | reverse complement strand
CCAACGCAACCGCATCGATACTGGGAGGATTGTTTTCATTAACCGGATCAAGCACCGGCTCAAGTAGAAATTGTTTGGGTGGTGGGCCACTGCTACAACTCATGACCAAAACGCTGACCAACATTATAATAACTCGATTAATCATGCTTAACGTCCAGTGATAACCGCATTAGGATTTTCCTCGAGCAACTCTGCAAAGGCTGCAATTGACTTTGCTGCAACTCGTAGCTCGCGCGCAGCTGCGGCCAATTCAATGTAGATTTCCGAATCGGGGGACAAGCCTGCGAGCACATCATCTGCATTTTTAGATGCGGATGTCAGCGCTTTCATCATGGTAGGCAAATCGCTAGTTGCTGCATTAATCGAATTAAGTGACGACGAAATTTGGCCCGGCAGAGACTGCATGTCGGTACTGGAAACAATATTACTGGTGTTACGCAGTAAATCAGTAGCCGCAGCAATCAAGGGATCAAGCGGTAAATTAGCCAAATTACTCACCAGCGTTTCAACATCGGCGGTTACCGCTTCAATATTATTAGGTGCAGTAGGCAATGCAGGATACGGAGATGCATCCAAATCAATACTGGCGACCGGTGCATCACTTTTCTCAACAAGCTTGATAAGCAATGACCCTGTGAGAAGGTTGCCAGTAGCCAATTGAACTCTCAATCCATCGTCTACAAAACGTTCCATGACTTGCAATAAAGCTTCTGGAGATATATCACCTACACCAAGGCGTGCCGGTTGAAATTGCAACACTGCATAGATGCGTTTCTCTTCGCTTTCATTTTGAGGTAATACAATCGCCACCTCGACCACGCTACCGACGCGCAATCCTTGATATTCAATAGGCGCGCCTGCCCGTAAACCTTTAACCGAACCTTCGAACTCAGCGATATACCGATAGCGCGTATCTTCCGTGCTCTCAAACAAACTATCCAGCGCAGCCGCTTTGTTGTCGTAAAGTTTGAAATTCACACCATCTTTCAGTAGTGGCTCAGATGCGGCCATTTTTTCACTATTCTCAAATGCGATACCACCGGTAAATAGCGCTGCTATTGACTCGACTCTGACCGATGCGCCAGTGGCACCAAATGATGCTTCCACACCAGATACACCAAAGAAACGAGTCTCTTGATATATATATTTGTGATAGGGCGCCGCCACGAACACATCGAAAAGTACTTGAGTACCATCATCTGATAAACGTCTGCGCTCTACACGACCTACTTCAATCTGTCTAAGAAATACCGGTGAACCAACATAGATGTAGCCCGCCTCCTCAGCATCGAGTGTGACTCGCATGCCCGGTAGATCTCGCGTAGTAAACGGTATTTCAGTGAGCCCTATAAATTCACTACGACGCTCACCAGGTTCGTCATCCCAGTCAACTTCAATGTAAGCACCAGAAAGCAAAGTACTCAGCCCAGAGATCTCTGTTGTGTTTATTTGTGCATTAACAATCCAAAAGCGCGTGTCGGCATCGATGTACGCGGACACCTGTGGGTCAAGGCGTGCTTCAACGACCACCGAATCAAGATCATCAGATAATCGTACTGCCTCAACGGTTCCCACATTCACGTCACGACGACGAATTTTAGTCTCCCCAGCTTCAACGCCACCAGCACTTTCAAAACTAATTTCGACCAAAGGACCACGATCGACATAGGCACGCCACAATACAAATAGCGCAAACAGCACAGCAGCCAACGGCAATAACCAGACAAGCGATACGCGACTAGGAATACCCCGTAAGGTTTCTATAACCGGTTTAGAAGGCGTTCTATTCGCCATGTTCTACTCCATCCCAGATGAGTCGCGGGTCGAGCGATGTTGCGGAAAACATGGTAAATACCACCGAAAGTGCAAAAGCATTGATTCCGGCACCAGGTTCAATCGTTAATATGGCGCCAAGCTGAATAAGAGCCGCTAATACGGCCACAACGAACACATCGATCATGGACCAGCGACCGATAAATTCAGTAATAGTGTGCAATATATGGCGAGTGTGTTCTGACATAGCCCACTGAAAGTGCAGGCTCAATGCCAAACCGGCAATAATGACAAATTTAGCCACCGGAATAACCACACTGGCCACGAAGATGATGATAGCAACAAAAACACTGCCTGATTGAGCCAGCGTAACCACACCGCTTAAGATAGTGTCGCTTGTGTTACCACTGAATGACTTGGTCAGCATGATCGGATACAAATTGGCTGGTATGTAGGCCATTAGTCCAACTATCAAAAACGCCCAAGTCCGTTGCAGACTATTATGCTTCCGACTCAGCACACGGGCACCACATAGCCTGCAGTTTTCAGTACCAGGCAGTCTATGCAAGGCACCACAATGGTCACAGCGTGCCAACCCAGCTTGTTGCGCAGTTATGCCGAGTGTGTTGTCAGTAGTTGCCACACTGAATCCCTACAAAAGAAAATACTGATAAGTGAAGTTGTCAGAACCAAACCAAGCAAAGCCCAAAAGGCCGGCCCCACGGTCAACGTCGCCAAATCGGCAATTTTAACTAAGGACACTACCACTCCGACCATAAATATTTCAGCCATTGCCCACGGCTCAAGCGTTTCCGCCCACCGCATCGCAGCACGCATAGAAGGCAAGATTCCCAAGCGATAACGCAAACGAAACATAACCCAAATAAGCAAACACAGTCGGACGAAGGGTAAAAGCGCGATTAACGCCAACGACAATGCTCCAAGCCAACGCATATCACTCAGCCATAAAGCGCCAACTGCATCCAGTATGGAAATACTCGATGAAATACCGCCACGTGACAAGGAAAGAAAAGGCAACGATAAGCTCAGCAATAAGAACACCACGCCTGCAAGCGATGCCGCCAATGTACGGTCAACGGAAAAAGGTTTGCGCGTGTACAGTTCGTGGCCACAGCGCGAACAGGATGCTCGAGACCCTCTTTCAATCATGGTGCGATAGTGCAACCAATCGCAGCTTGCGCAGGCGATCAGACTATCAAAGGACACCTTGCGGCTTGAATTGCTTTTCATCGTTCTATGTTGCGCTATGACCAATTTGCATTAAAATTTTCTCTGGCCAAACATAATCGCTGTATTTCCAGTTATATCTAGTATTTGGTTGGAAGTTGCAAAAGAGCTTCATGCCCATTGACGTTAACCAGCAATTCAAGCTGATTATTATCAGCTGTTTGCTGCGAACTGTACTGTAAGTAGTAAACGCCACGAATATTCTGTACAACCGCAGCAAATGCTTCATCGATGTCGGACACATTCAGATTGTTATAGCTCGATTTGGTTCCCCCAGCTTCGGCAATCTTGTCTAACTTATGAATCTCTGTTGGTACGTCCAACCCACTGTCTTGGTCGTAAAACCCGATGGTGTAGACATCCAATTGCCTGCCCAGGGAGTTTTGTTGCGCGCGTCGTACATGACTCACGCGTTGAACAATGTGCTCATGAACCTGTTCATTGTCAATGAAGTCATCATTGTAATGGTTACGACTCGCCCTATCCTTTCCATCGGTAAATACCATGACGACTTTGTCTTGGTTGATTGAACCGAAATCTTCAATATCGGACAATGCGGTATCCAATGCGTAGTAAACAGCGGTTGCTGAAGCCTGCGTTGAATCAAAATCCAGTTCCCGAAGTCCTGTAATACGATTCATTTGGCCATTAAAGGTTCTGTAATCAAACTCAGCATTCGGTGCCAGTGCCAGCACGGTGCTGGACACCGCATTGGTCAAATTGTGCACCTGACGCGACTCAACGATGCTCTTCGAAGTATCGATAACCAAGTACACTTGCAGTGGGAATTCAGTAAATGCGACGGTCACCGGTGATTCTATATCTACCGAGCCATTTTCAAGTGCAACAAAATGTGTTGATGCATTACTTTCAAGCCCTGAAATGGAGTAATTCAAATCTTCAGCCCGGTTCGTTTCGTTGAGTAATTCATCGATTGGCCCAGCAGTGGGGTCAACGACTCGCACCGCAAACTTGTGAACACGTCTACCTTCAACCACTTCAGACTCATAACTGCCATCAACTAATTCAGCACGTACTTCGTTCACGCGCGACAAATCGGTTGTTTCGCGTGCAATGATGGCTGGCAGTTGCGTCACAAGAATGTCCTGATCTTCAATGACACCGGCGTGTAAGCCCGCAACTGAGGCGACTAGTCTTGCATCAGCATGGCCCGTCGGCACGGTCACTTGAACAGAGCCATTTAGCTCATCAGAAATGGCCGAGCGACCAACCACCCAACTGGTTGAATTAGGCGCAACATACTCAAATTGCACGTAGGCACCGGGCTTCATCGCTTCACGTGCAGAGGGGTCTAGGTTATAGGTCAACACAAGGTCGGCTTCCGTACCGTCGGCTGATGTACTGGCAATACGCGAATTCACTTGTAATAGCGAATCACCCTTTCTTACTTGACCATTTTCGTCATCGAATACTAGACCATCACTCAAACCAGTCCCAATATTTCTGGGAATAGCAGAGTTTTCGGTATCGCATGCCGTTACGGTAAAGCAGACAATCAGCGCTGACAAAATCGCACGCATGACCACGGATCTCCAAAAGTGAATTCAATGATTTCCTACCCGGTAGGTCGTGGGTAAGACTCTTTAGAGAGGGTGCAAGTACCGTGACAGAAGCACGGTGGCTATTCAGCTGTGGAAACGCTAAAGTGGACCAAGAACAAGCTAAAAAGCTTATTCTTCGACTCAAACTGAGAATGTGTGGCGGTAAACTGGCAGTGGGTGTCACCGGTTTGACGAGAAGATTGAAGTGGGTCTTGTGATACAAGCTTCCATGCCTGCACAAGTCTGTGCGTCTAATTCGTCATCGAAACACTCAAAGCCACATCTTCAGGTGCAAGACAAACCGTCTCATCACAGGCTTGAAGTTGCAGTGTATAAGAAGCTAAGGCCTCATCTACGGATGTCGACAAAGGTGCTGTGATGACCACTTTATTTTCATATAGTGCAAGCTTGCCTGAATCATTAAATCCGAGAGTCTTACTGACCACTGCAGGGTACTGCGTTTGTTCAACTTCATCACCACGACTATCCAACAAGGTCGTTGGTATTAAGTAATCCTGATTTGGTTTGTTCGCATTCACATGCCAACCCGGTGCCATGTCGAGTTCCACATGAAGCTCGTTATCCTCACGCCAAGCATGCACCTTTACATTGCCACGCGCTATGTAGTGCCGATGCCCTGCCTCGCCCATGATCAGTTCACTTGCTGACATTAACATATAAGAAAATGCAGACGGATAAGTTGATAGGTATCCTGAAAATGCCACCAGCAATGCCTCTGCGCGTTGCTTGTATTCATCATTGCCAGTTCGCTCCCACAACCTTGTTAACACTCTCATAGCAACTGAGTTACCAGTAGGAATAGAGCTATCGTATAAATCTTTTGGTCTCACAGCTCCGACTACTGTCGTCCCTATGAAATACCCACCCTCTGTGGTATCCCAGAATTTGTCTTGCATGGTATTAGCTAGCGCTTCTGCTCGAGTCAACCACCCTTCTTTGCCAGTTAGATCATATAAAATCAGATAACTTTCCGCCAAGTAGGCGTAGTCTTCTTGCGATGAATCAACCGATGCACTGCCAGCGTAAAACGCGCGAAGCAGTTGCCCATCGTCTTGGCGATTATTATTCCAAATGAAATTCGCCGCTTTTTCCGCCACCTTTATATAATCAGGCCTGTTAAGTACATCTCCAGCTTCAGCAAAAGCAGTGATCATCATACCGTTCCACGCGGTAATGAGCTTTTCATCGCGTAAGGGTTTTTCACGTAATTGACGTGCCTGCAATAGCACATCACTTATGTTATCGAGCTTCTCGATTAACGCATCGACACTCATGTTTTGCTCTTTAGCAAGCTCTGCAATAGACCCGTTTAAATGGAGAATATTGCTATGTTCAAAATTGCCAGTGTCTGAGGCGTTCCAAAGGTTAATAGCCAAGGCAGCCTCGTCTTTGCCCAAAACCTCTTTTAATTCATCTGGTGTCCAGACGAAGAAAGTCCCTTCAACACCTGCTGAATCAGCATCAGTAGCTGAATAAAACCCACCTTCCGGAGCAGTCATTTCACGAACGACGTAATCGAGTAAGCGTTCTAAGGTGCGCTTGTGCTCCACATCGCCATTTAGAGCGTAGGCCGATAGATAGTTTCGACTCAACAGTGCTTGGTTATAAAGCATTTTCTCAAAGTGTGGCACCAACCATTCATTGTCGACAGAGTAACGATGAAAACCACCGGCAACCTGGTCATGAATACCTCCGGCCGCCATGGATTGCAATGAAAAGTGCGCAGCCTCGAGCGCCTCCTCATCGTTATAACGTCGAGCATGGTCGAGCAATAGAAACAGTTTTGATTCTTGCGGAAATTTCGGAGCCGCACCAAACCCACCTTGCAAATCATCAAAGCTTGAAACTATATCGGCAACGGCACGATCAATAACAGTGCGCCCAATCTCGCTTGCTTGACCCGAGAGCTTGCTGCTTTGCGCTACCGCTTCAGAAAGTTCAGCGGCTTGTGTCTCCAACGATTCACGACCTTGGTACCACACTCTGGTAATCTGACTCAGTAAATCCTCGAACACATTTGGCGGATAGTAAGTACCGGCATAAAATGGTTGGGTTTCAACATTCAACCAAGACGACATAGGCCACCCACCGGTCCCATTCATAATAGTTACCGCTGACATGTAACTGGCATCGACATCGGGTCGCTGCTCACGATCAACCTTTATCGGTATAAACGATTCATTCAGCTGCGCAGCTATAGATAAGTTTTCGAAACTCTCCCTCTCCATAACATGACACCAATGGCAAGTAGCGTAACCAATGGAAAGAAATATGGGCTTATCCAGTTTTTTGGCTAAAGCGAAAGCTTCCTCACCCCACGGATACCAATTGACCGGGTTGTGCGCGTGCTGCAAAAGATACGGTGAGTCTTCGAGAATAAGTCGATTGATAAACGCTGGAGACCCGTCCGCAAGCACATGGTCTGTTCGAGGACGGTAGTCATCACCGCGCTCTTCAAGCGCCTTAACCAACGTTTTTGATAGCTCAGGTGATTTGTCTAGCGCGACCATCTGTTGATCGTGCGTGGTTAGATGTTCTTCTGATTCTGCAGCTTGGATAGGTGATACCAAAGTAAGTAGTAACATGCCCAAAGCTGTTACGCCGTTCGATCCAGTAAGGATTTGTTTTCTATTCATGAACAGAGGGACCTTTGATATAACAAGAAAAAGAGCGCGTTAACTTGCTAGCTTAAGCTATGGGCGCAACCTCAAAACTTCCTATACTGATCGAATAAGACCGCGGAAGTTCAGTTCTAAGTCAACGTTTGAACCCTACGCTTGATTGCTAAACTACGTAAAAATGGCGAAAAAAAAACCCGGCGACTGAATAATCAGTGCCGGGTCTGTTGGCTCGGTGGCTGACGATATAGCCTACCTACGCCATAGCCTCAAAGTGGCTATTAACCATACAATGGTGGAACACCAACCTGTGCATGGATAGCGTTAGAGGCCTCTTGTGTCATACCAAAACCTTCACGCAGCTTGTCGAGGTACTGAGCTTCTGCTTGCGAATCTAGTTCAATAGCCATCAAAGACATTAGATACACCTGCTGCTCTGCACCACGCGGTACAGCTTGGATAAAAGCGTCGATATCAAGAGGCGTTTGCATTTCGTTTAGCACGAACGCACGCTCTTCTTCAGACACTTCATCACCTAGGTTCGATACAATTTTCTGCTGCTCAGTTTCGTCAATTTGACCGTCTGATTTAGCTGCATTAACCATAGCTTGAATAAGAATTTTAGCCGTTTCTTCTTGTTGCTGATTGGGCTGTTCTGCAGGCTGCTCTCCAGTAAGAGCGCCATTGAGCAAACCACCTAAACCACCGGCTGCACCACCTGCTGCTCCTGCACCGCCAAGACTTTCAAGCAATCCGCCTAGCCCACCAGCACCGCCTGGACCGCTTTGCTGTCCACCGCCAAGAGCGCCACCCAACAGACCACCCAGTCCACCAGCAGCACCACCGCCCTGACCACCAGTCAGACTGCCAAGTAAACCACCAAGACCACCGCCTTGTGATTGTTGGTCGGCTTGTGGCTGTTGACCACCTTGTTGGCCACCAAGCAAACCGCCCAGTCCACCACCACCGCTGCCCGAACCGCCAAGACCACTGTTACCCATAGCCCCGCCGAGCAAACTGCCAAGACCACCACCAAGACCGCCACCACTGCCGCCGCCCATCGCTTTACCAACACCTCTTGCTACTACCATTCCGAGGGCTACTTTGCCCAATGTTCCGACGAGACTCATCGCTTAATTCCTCTTGGATTCATGAAAATACGCCTAAAGACGCCTTGCTCACAGTTTAACCTTTACCGTTACAGTATTCAGTAATACTTAGTTTCAAAACTCCCAGTTCCAATGCTTCATGTGTAAAAAACCATAAATTCGCGTGCATAGCCTACGGCGATACACCAAATACAAGGCTCAAATCAGCCTCACGGAGCTATCGGACGACAGACTGCGCATCTGAAGTATTTTGCGATATCCATGAGTAATTCAACGAAATTGGTCTCAGTACGACTGTCATTCTAGTCTTTACCCTTAATGTGCTTTCACCCACCGTTGAACTCGTCTATATTGGCCCGTCGAGATAACCCGTCAGAGAACCTAGGATGTCCACAACGATTGTCAGCTCATGGAACGAATTTGATCCACTAAAACACGTCATTGTCGGGCGTGCCGATCACACTTGTATTCCACCAAACGAACCTGCTACTGAAGCGAAAATTCCAGAAGACAGCGACATGCGTGGCATGTGGGGACCGCGTCCATTGGAAACGGTTGAAAAAGCTAACGCGCAATTGGATAATTTGGCCAATATTTTGGTTGAGCGTGGTGTGAAAGTTGATCGCCCAACCCCCATCCAGTGGAACCAATCAGTTGTAACTCCCGACTTCACCACGGCCAGCCAATTTGGCTGCATGCCACCACGGGATGTTTTGCTAACAGTGGGAAATGAAATTCTTTCCGCGCCTATGTCGTTTCGGTGCCGCTATTTCGAATATCTGGCGTATCACGATTTGATGCAACAGTATTTTGATGAAGATCCAAATTTTCGTTGGGAACAGGCGCCACGACCTCGCTTAGGACAAGATTCTTATCAGCAAGGTTACTTTGATGAAATCACTATCGATGAGCGATTACAGCGCACAGCCGATCTCAATTTTGTGACCACTGAACACGAACCTTTGTTTGATGCTGCTGATGTGATGCGCATGGGTAAGGATTTATTCTGTCAACATGGTCTTACGACCAATCGCCGTGGAATGGAATGGCTGCAACGTCATTTTCCTAATCATCGTGTACACGCAGTGAACTTCCCTGGCGACCCTTACCCAATCCATATTGACGCAACGTTCGTACCTTTACGGCCAGGGCTGATTATTAACAACCCAAATCGTCGACTACCGGACGAACAAAAAGCCTTTTTCAAAGCCAACGATTGGGAAATTGTCGATGCCGCTCCACCATCGCACAACACACCACCACCACTTTGTTATTCGAGCATTTGGTTATCCATGAACTGTTTGGTGCTTGATCATAAAACAGTGATTGTTGAAGCCAGCGAAACTGCCCAACAAGATCAAATGGACAAACTCGGTATGAACGTTATTCCAGTGCCCTTTCGCGATGCGTATCCTTTTGGCGGTGGGCTGCACTGTGCAACAGGTGATGTTTATCGTGAAGGTAGCTGTGAAGACTATTTTCCGAAACAGGTTGGCGGCACACTGCTTAGAGCATAATTTTAATGAGTCAATTTCAAGCGGCAAAGCAACTGGTTCTGAAATTTCAGCAAGCGCTCGATACGGCGCATGTTGATGAAATGGAGTCTGTACTTGATCAGTTCACCGGTGACAACTACCTGTGGCGTGGTATGCACCCGTTCTATGAACAGCATAGTGCAACCGATGTTGTTAACGTTTTCTGGAAGCCACTGCGTGAAGCTTTTGCACCTTT
>Ga0114956_1004907_pt1 | contig 10063 bp, 10 predicted proteins | sample MaitaG_FD_87304 | JGI IMG/M metagenome (GOLD analysis project Ga0114956, IMG submission 87304) | Marine algal microbial communities from Maine, USA - Maine_Asex2 metaG | ecosystem: Host-associated > Algae > Red algae > Unclassified | place: Maine, USA | collected 2015-01-05 | reverse complement strand
TCTATTGCTGAAGCTTTAGGCAGAGAGTATGTGCGAATTTCTTTAGGAGGTTTACGAGATGAATCTGAAATTAGAGGACACCGAAAAACTTATATTGGTGCTATGCCAGGACGAATAATTCAAAGTTTGAAAAAGGCCGGAACCTCTAATCCTGTATTTGTTTTAGATGAAATAGACAAATTATCTACAGGTAATCAAGGTGATCCATCTTCTGCGATGTTAGAAGTTTTAGATCCAGAACAGAACGCTGAGTTCTACGATAACTTTCTAGAAATGGGTTACGATTTATCTAAAGTAATGTTTGTAGCGACAGCAAATAGTTTAAATACCATTCAGCCAGCATTAAGAGACCGTATGGAGATTATTAATGTAACAGGTTATACCATTGAAGAAAAAGTAGAGATTGCCAAGCGTCATTTATTACCAAAGCAATTAACAGAACATGGCTTAAATAACTCGCATTTAAAACTAGCCAAACCTCAATTAGAGAAAATTGTTGAAGGTTATACGCGCGAGTCTGGTGTAAGAGGGCTTGAGAAGCAAATAGCAAAAATGGTGCGTTATGCTGCCAAAAACATTGCTATGGAAGAATCTTACAACATAAAAATTTCTAATGAAGATATTATTGAAATTTTGGGAAGCCCAAAGTTACAACGCGATAAATATGAAAATAACAACGTAGCAGGTGTCGTAACAGGTTTAGCCTGGACTAGAGTTGGAGGTGATATTTTGTTTATTGAATCTATTCTATCTAAAGGAAAAGGTACACTTACCATCACAGGAAACTTAGGCAAAGTAATGAAAGAATCTGCCACAATAGCCATGGAGTACATAAAATCTAATGCAGATGAATTTAAAATAAACCCAGATGTTTTTGACAAGTATAATGTACACATTCACGTGCCAGAAGGTGCAACTCCTAAAGATGGACCAAGTGCAGGTGTAACTATGTTAACTTCTTTAGTATCTTTGTTTACACAACGCAAAGTAAAAAAGAGTTTAGCAATGACTGGTGAGATTACTTTACGTGGCAAAGTATTACCAGTTGGTGGCATAAAAGAGAAAATTTTAGCAGCTAAACGTGCAAGAATAAAGGAAATATTGTTGTGTGAAGACAACAGAAGAGATATAGATGAAATTAAACCAGAATATTTAAAAGGACTAACCTTTCATTATGTAACAGATATGAGCGACGTACTTAAACTCGCTTTAACCAACCAAAAAGTAAAAAATGCAAAGAAACTTTAAATTAATTATATCCATTATAGCCCTCGTAGTATCTAGTTTATGTGCCTTTGCACAGGATAATGTTGAATATAAAGATGTAATTTTAGATGGAAAACCTGCAAAATTAAATGTTGATACAGGTAAAATTACGTTAGTTAACGCAGCAGACCAAAAAACCACAAAACAAACAGTTGCTTCTAATGGTTATACAACTGAATCTGCAACTAGCGTAAATGCTTCAGATTTTCATATTGTAAAAGAAGGTGAAACTCTATTTCAGATAGCAACACTTTATGACACTTATTTATTAAAATTACAAAAGGCTAATAATTTAGAAACAACACTTGTTACTACAGGTCAAAAACTCAGAGTCAAAAACTTTGATGCTGTTGTACGTTCCGAAACGCAAGCTAATAGTTATAATAATGAGGCTAATACTCATATCGTTGCTAGTGGAGAAACTTTATTTAGTCTGGCCAAACGCTATAACCTAAGTTTAAACGATTTAAAATCGAATAATAATTTGACCTCTAGTGTGATTACAGTGGGTCAAAAACTTAATGTAGGTAGGTCTAATACTGTAAATGAATATAGCAACCTTTCGGTATGGACAGTAGTAAGTGGTGATACCTTATACAGTATAGCTAAAGAAAATGGAACGACCGTTGATGTTATAAAAAATCTAAATGGGTTATCTAGTAATACAATTAAAGTAGGTCAAAAATTGCGATTAAAGTAGAAAACAACACGTCTCAAAAAATAAAAAAAACATATCATCGTTTAAAGATAGATTTAGTTATATAATTTAATCGAAAATTATATAATATTGTACAATCTATGATTAAAAGGATTTCTACCTTATGCTTTATAATATTTGCATTACCATTGTTTGCACAATTGGGTGGAGAATCTACATATCAATTTCTCAATCTCGTTTCCTCTCCAAGACAAGCCGCTTTAGGAGGTAAAATCATTACCAACTTTGATCATGATGTTACAGAAGCACTATATAATCCTGCATCAATAAACTATCAGATGCACAATCAATTTGCTGTAAATGTCTCTAGTTATCTAGGCGGTATTACTTATGGTAGTGCAGCTTATGCTTATACTTGGGATAGACATTTACAGACCTTCCATTTTGGTGTGACCTATATAAACTACGGGAGTTTTGACGGCTACGATGTTAGTGGTAATCCCACAGGTTCATTTAGTGGAAACGAAGCCGCAATATCTGCAGGTTACAATTATAATATTCCATTTACAGATTTTTACATTGGAGCTAACGTTAAAATAATTACGTCTTTATTAGAGCAGTATAATTCTATTGGAGGAGCCGTAGATTTTGGTGCGATGTATATTAATGAGGATTTAGACTTTCATGCAGCACTAACAGTTAGAAATCTTGGTGCGCAGTTTACAACTTACGCAGGGCAAAACGAACCTTTACCTTTTGAAGTCAACTTTGGGATGTCTCAAACTTTAGAGAATGTACCGATTAGATGGCATTTAACCTTAGAGAATTTACAAAAATGGCCGATAGGAGTTTCCAATCCTGCGAGAGCAACCACAGATTTAGATGGTAACCAAACACAAGAAAAAGTTGGTTTTTTTAATAATGCATTACGTCACCTTATTTTAGGAGCAGAATTATTTCCAGAACGTGGTTTTAATTTAAGAATAGGCTATAATTTTAGACGCGCTGAAGAATTACGGATTGTAGATCAGCGTAATTTTTCTGGTATTTCTGTTGGTATTTCTGCAAAGTTGAATAACTTACGTTTTAGTTATACACATGCCAGATATACAAGTGCATCTAACACTAGTTTTTTTGGACTTCAAATTAATTTAGACAACAGAAGACGATAAGTTGAAAAAAATAGTCATTGCCATAGACGGATTTTCATCCACCGGAAAAAGTACCATTGCTAAGCGCATAGCAGAAAAGTTAAATTATATTTATGTAGATACAGGCGCTATGTACAGAGCAGTAACGTATTTCGCTTTAGAAAATAATTTTATAGGCGACGATTTCTTTTATTCAGAAAAATTAGTTGAAAACTTAGATCAAATTTCTATTACATTTAAATATAATGACATTAAGGGCTTTGCTGAAGTCTATTTAAATGAAAAGAATATTGAATCTAATATCAGAACGCTAAGAGTTTCTCAGTTTGTAAGTCCTGTGGCAACATTACCTAAAATAAGGCGTAAGTTAGTTGAACAGCAACAACTCATGGGAAAGGATAAAGGTATTGTAATGGATGGAAGAGATATTGGTACCGTTGTATTTCCAGATGCCGAATTAAAAATTTTTATGACGGCTTCAGCCGAAACCAGAGCTAAACGTCGCTACAAAGAATTATTAGAACGTGGTCATAATCTAAGTTATGATGATGTTTTGGAGAATGTAACCACCAGAGATCATATTGATTCTACACGAAAAGATTCACCGTTATTAAAAGCAGAAGATGCGATTGAGATTGACAATTCTAATTTAACTATTGAAGAGCAGTTAGATAGGATTTTAGATTTAGCTAATCATAATATTTCTAAATAAAAAAAGCAACTTTTTCGATTACTGAGTGTAGCCGAAGAGAAGTCGCTTTTCTAAAAAATTTCTATCTACCTAATTATAGATTTGGAATAATCAGTTCCTGACCAGGATGAATCATATCAGGATTCTTAAGAATGTCTGTATTTGCTTGAAATATTTTTTGATATTTACCAGGTTCACCATAGTATTGCTTTGCAATTTTCCCTAAAGTTTCACCAGAGGCAACTGTGTGTCTTGCATAGACAGATGCATCTGCAACTTTAATGTCTGCAACGATATCAGATGGGTTTTCTCCACCTGCTTGCTTAATTTTATCCCACATTAAATCTTTTTCATATTGTGTGGCTGCAGTTCCTTCTACTTTTAAAACACCATTGTTTTCAGTAACGTTTCCGTTTTGAATATTTAACTTCTGACCTAAATCAAGAACGTCTTGATATTTTGCTTTTACCATTTTTTGTGAATTTTAATTATTAATAGTACCGTAAAGATACCAAATTATGTGCCAAAAAATTAGCTCTATAAATTGAATTTTTAACATTTTTACTAGAATGATATTCAGTGCTTTAATTTTATATAATGCATTTGGTAAAACTGTAATAATATTGTACTTTTGCAGACCTTTTAGCGATTTTAAGGAAAATTAAAAGGATAAAAAAGAAAACAAACACTTCTGCAGCTTGCATCGCACTATTTTCTAGTGAGTCTGTAGAATACAAATTTTAATTCAGCACATGTCTGAAAAAGAAACAAAACAAGCCAATCCCGAAGTAGCGGGAGAAGCAACCGAAGCTGCAGCAACAGAAGTAGCAACGTTAGAAGCTCCAGAAGTCTCTGAAGCGCAAGCAAATCCAGAAAAATTCTTAAAAGAATTCGATTGGCACAATTACGAAGAAGGAATTGAGCAAGTTGAAGACACTAAATTAGAAGAATTTGAAAAATTAGTATCAGAAAATTTCGTTGACACTTTAGATGACGAAGTTGTAGAAGGTACAGTAATTACTATTAGTGATAGAGATGCTATTATTGACATTAACGCAAAATCTGAAGGTGTAATTTCTCTTAATGAGTTCCGTTACAATCCAGATCTTAAAGTTGGTGATAAAGTAGAAGTATTAATTGATGTACGCGAAGATGCTACAGGTCAGTTAGTATTATCGCACAGAAAAGCCAGAGTAATAAAAGCATGGGATCGTGTAAATAATGCGCATGACACTGGCGAAATCGTTAACGGTTTTGTAAAATGCAGAACTAAAGGTGGTATGATTGTAGATGTATTTGGTATAGAAGCATTCTTACCAGGTTCTCAAATCGATGTGAAGCCTATTAGAGATTACGATCAGTATGTAAATAAAACTATGGAATTTAAAGTTGTAAAAATCAACCACGAATTCAAAAACATAGTAGTTTCTCATAAAGCTTTAATTGAAGCTGATATCGAAGAACAGAAAAAAGAAATCATAGGTCAACTAGAAAAAGGACAAGTACTAGAAGGAACAGTGAAGAATATCACTTCTTATGGTGTGTTTATTGATTTAGGTGGAGTAGATGGTTTAGTTCATATTACAGATTTATCTTGGTCACGTATCAACCATCCAAATGAGATTGTTGAGTTAGATCAGAAATTAAATGTTGTGATTCTTGATTTTGATGAAAACAAATCAAGAATTCAATTAGGTCTTAAGCAATTATCTAAGCATCCTTGGGAAGCTTTAGGTGAAGAGGTTAAGATTGGTGATAAAGTAAAAGGTAAGGTTGTAGTTATTGCAGATTATGGAGCTTTTGTTGAAGTAGAAGAAGGAGTAGAAGGCTTAGTTCACGTTAGTGAAATGTCTTGGTCAACACATTTACGTTCAGCACAAGATTTTGTAACCGTGGGTGATGAAATTGATGCTGTTATCTTAACTTTAGATAGAGAAGATCGTAAAATGTCTCTTGGTATTAAGCAATTAACGCCAGATCCATGGACAGATATTACAACTAAGTATCCTGTAGGTTCTAAACATACAGGTATAGTGCGTAACTTTACAAACTTTGGTGTATTTGTTGAATTAGAAGAAGGTATTGACGGATTAATTTATATCTCCGATTTATCTTGGACTAAGAAAATTAAGCATCCATCTGAGTTCTGTAACGTAGGTGATAACTTAGACGTAGTCGTATTAGAGTTAGACGTAGAAGGACGTAAATTATCTTTAGGTCATAAACAAACTACAGATAACCCTTGGGACAAGTATGAAACTGAATTTGCTTTAAATTCTGTTCATAAAGCAGCTATTACAGAGATAGTAGATAAAGGTGCAACGATAGATTTTAACGAGGATATCACTGCGTTTATTCCACAACGACACTTAGAAAAAGAGGATGGTTCTAAACTTGGTAAAGGTGAGGAAGCTGAATTTAAGATTATTGAATTTAATAAAGAATTCAAACGTGTTGTCGCATCTCATACAGCAGTATTTAGAGAAGAAGAAGCTAAAATCGTTAAGCAAGCTGTTAGAAAACAGGAAGCGCAAGCGGCAGAAGCTAAACCAACTCTAGGTGATGCAAATGAAGCTTTACAAGCACTTAAAGATAAATTAGACGGGAAGAAGTAATCCCAATTCCTGCCTTGGTAGGAATCTTATTAATCTATATTATAAAGCCTTCCGTTTTACGGGAGGTTTTTTTTTATACTTAATTTTTAAGTAGTTGATTACAGAATAAAAAGGAGACACAAAATAACACGGAGCATTTAGATTTTAATTTTACATTAGACCTTCAATAATTTCTCATAATTCTTCGCGAGTCTATGTGAATCTCGGCGAAACTTTATATAGCAACCTTATAACTAAACCCTAAAAGAAAATCCATTGCAAACAAAATAATTTATCCTAACTTTGTAAACCAACAACGTTTGGAAACTATATGAGTCAAAAAGTACTACTTAACTCTAAAGAAGTCAATATTACCCTTCACAGATTGGCTTGTCAACTTATTGAAAACCATGATGATTTTTCCAAAACAGTTTTAATTGGGATTCAACCAAGAGGACGTTTTTTAGCCAATCGTTTAGCAGAGCTGCTTACCAACGAGTACAAAATTAAAAATATTCAATTAGGCCATTTAGATATTACTTTTTTTCGTGACGATTTTAGGCGCGGAGATAAGCCACTAGAAGCCAATACTACAATTATAGATTTTATTGTAGAAGATAAAAACGTCGTTATTATAGATGATGTTTTATATACAGGAAGAAGTATACGCTCTGCCTTAACAGCTATTCAATCTTTTGGAAGACCGAAAGATATAGAATTATTAACCTTAATAGATAGACGCTTCAGTAGACATTTACCGATTCAACCAAATTATAAAGGACGACAAGTAGACGCTATTGATAATCAGAAGGTAAAGGTAAATTGGGTTGAGAATGAAGGAGAAGATGTAGTGTATTTGGTGGATAAATGATTTTTAGACAGTAGACAGTAGACAGTAGACAGTAGACAGTAGACAGTAGACAGAAGCTGCAAGATAGGCTCAGCCAATTTGTATAATATGAATTTTAAAGATTTAGAAATATTAAAATTTGAAGAAAGGAAAGTTTCAGACGCTGTAATTATTAGTTTTGGGCCTTTTAATGGATTAGATGAAATTCATGCTGTAGATGAAAGATTATATAAAGAAATTCCAGAAGAGGTAGGGCATCATGATGGTCACGAAGTGAATATGGATGATACGGATGGTAGATTTTTTACCTATGGAAATAATGCTGAGAAATTATTCAAAGTGATGCAACCAATTTTAAGTGAATTTAAATTTTTAAAGAACGCATACGTACGTTTAGAATTTACTGATAACGGTAAAGTTATACGTGATTTAGAATTTAATATCAATGAATTATAACTGAAAACTGAAAACTGAAAACTAGAAAGTATGAGTGAATTAAGTGTAAATCACTTATTAGGAATTAAATATCTTAATAAAAAAGATATTGAACTTATTTTTGAAACTGCAGATCAGTTTAAAGAGGTTATTAATAGACCTATTAAAAAAGTGCCATCACTTAGAGATATTACTATTGCCAATTTGTTCTTCGAAAATTCTACACGTACAAAATTGTCTTTTGAATTAGCAGAAAAACGACTATCTGCGGATGTTATTAATTTCTCAGCTTCCCAATCTTCAGTAAAAAAAGGAGAAACACTCATTGATACCGTAAATAATATCTTATCTATGAAAGTAGATATGGTAGTGATGCGTCACCCAAATCCAGGCGCAGGTGTATTTTTATCTAAACACGTTACTGCAAGTATTATAAATGCTGGCGACGGAGCACATGAGCATCCTACGCAAGCCTTACTAGATTCCTATTCTATCAGAGAAAAATTAGGGACTGTAAAAGGAAAAAATGTCGTGATTGTTGGTGATATATTGCATAGTAGAGTTGCACTTTCTAATATATATGCTTTACAATTACAAGGGGCAAATGTTATGGTGTGTGGTCCAAAAACGTTATTGCCAAAATATATTAAAGACTTAGGAGTACAGGTAGAAACCAATCTCAAAAAAGCACTAGAATGGTGCGATGTTGCCAATATGCTTAGAGTGCAGAATGAACGTATGGATATTAGTTATTTCCCTTCAACAAGAGAATATACACAACAATTTGGTATCAATAAAGAGTTGCTAAATAGTTTAGATAAAGAGATTGTAATTATGCATCCAGGACCTATAAATCGAGGAGTAGAGATTACGAGTGATGTCGCAGATTCTAAGCAAGCCATTATTTTAAACCAAGTAGAAAACGGAGTCGCAGTAAGAATGGCTGTGATTTACTTACTTGCTGCCAAAATAAAACAGTAGAATTTATATGATTATAGATAGAGATGGAAAAACCACTATTATTGCTCAAGAAAAAGCTTCGGTTAAAACTTTGGTAAATAATATTGAAAACGGTTATCATAAATATAAGAATTATCATCTCGTTGTGCGACTATCGAGTTTAGAAAAAGTCACGTTACTAGATGTTATAGAATTTCTGCGTTTAAGTAATACGCATCGTGCAGCAAAAAAATCTTTTGTTGTAGTTTCAGATAAAGCAGATTTAGATGAAATGCCAGACGAAATCGTCGTTGTACCAACCTTACAAGAAGCTTTCGATATTATTGAAATGGAAGATATTGAACGCGAATTAGGCTTTTAAAACGTTAAGCCGATTGTCGTTAAGTTGTTGTCTAATAAAACTCAGAACTCAACATAGAACGGCTAAACAACAAACAACACATGAAGTTAACAATCTTAGGCTGCCACAGCGCAACACCTCGTACAAATACAAATCCCACTTCACAAGTTTTAGAGATGAAGAACAATATGTTCCTTATAGACTGTGGAGAAGGCACTCAGGTAGAGTTACGACGTCATAAGATTAAGTTTTCTAGGATTAAGCATATTTTTATTTCGCACCTTCATGGCGACCATTATTTTGGTCTCGTCGGACTAGTAAATACCTTTAGTCTGTTAACTAGAGAAACGGATCTTCATATTTATGCACCAAAAGGATTAAAGGAAGTGATTACGCTTCAGATGAAATTAGCTAAGGGTTGGACCAATTACAAATTGATTTTTCATGAGTTGAAATCTAAAGAAACAGAATTAATATATGAGGATGATAAAGTTGAAATACACACCATTCCATTAAATCATCGTATTTATACTAATGGATTTTTGTTTAAGGAAAAAGAAAATGAGCGTAATTTAGATATCAATGCCGTTAGAGAGGCTAATATCGATATGGCATATTATAGAAAATTAAAACAAGGAGCAGATGTGTTAAATGAAGATGGAGTTTTAATTGATAATAAAACGGTAACAAAAGATCCGCTTCCTCCTAAAAGTTATGCGTTTTGTAGTGATACGGTTTATGACGAAAGTATTCTACCAATAATTAAAGATACAACTGTACTTTATCACGAATCTACGTTCTTAGATAAGAATGAAAACCTTTGTCAACGTACAAAGCATAGTACAGCAAAACAAGCTGCTACAATTGCAAAAAAAGCAAATGTAGAAACATTAATTCTTGGACATTATTCCACACGTTACGATGGTTATGATGAATTTAAGACAGAAGCAGAAACTGTTTTTAAGAATGTGCACTTATCTAAAGACGGAAAATCCTTTGAGTTTTAATTAAATTCATTTAGACTTAAAGCCCTATTAATAGCTTCTTCTAAGGATTTACATCGTTTTATACTTTGGTCTGTAAATCGCTTTTCTAATGTTGCATTTGAATAAGTTATT
>Ga0114956_1004904_pt1 | contig 10067 bp, 4 predicted proteins | sample MaitaG_FD_87304 | JGI IMG/M metagenome (GOLD analysis project Ga0114956, IMG submission 87304) | Marine algal microbial communities from Maine, USA - Maine_Asex2 metaG | ecosystem: Host-associated > Algae > Red algae > Unclassified | place: Maine, USA | collected 2015-01-05 | reverse complement strand
ATGCACGAGCATTGGAAGCACAGGCATACTTTCAGGAAATCGCAGAAAGTTGGGAAGAAGTTCGCAAGCTGCATGTGCCACAGGAAGAAATTGAGGCAGCATTAAGAGAGGCTATTGGCGAAGATAAGGTGTCTGACTTGCTGGATATTGGCACTGGCACCGGGCGCATTCTTGAGTTGCTAGCGGATCGCACGCAGCGCGGCATCGGCATCGATTTCACTAGTGGCATGTTGGCGATGGCACGGACTAATCTCAAGCAAGCGGGCCTCTCGCACATGCAGGTGCGTAAAGGCGATATGTATCAGCCGCCGATGGATGACGACAGTTTTGATTTGATCACTATGAATCTGGTGCTGCATTTCAGTGATGATCCTGCCGAAGCCGTACAGGAAGCGGCCCGAGTTTTAATGCCGGGCGGCAAGCTGTTTATTGTCGATTTTGCCGCACATTCTGAGGAGTACATGCGTAAGGAATATCAGCACCGTCGTTTAGGCTTTACCGATGAGGAAATGCGCCGTTACTTGACGACAGCAGGCTTAATTCCAGCCGTTCCACTGCAATTTGTCGGTGAGCCGCTAACCGTCAAAATATGGTTGGCGAGTGCTAATTATTGATTTAACTATTCACTAACGAGCTGCGCTACATCCCTCACTCTCTCCCTAGACCACTAGACGGATGGCTCCAAATGAACTAACGGGGTTAAGTTAAATGGCATTGCTCATGTTGTAGAATTATTTAAAAAAATTATGCCTCACCTAAGTGTCATTTAAGTCTGGACATAATTCTTAAAAACAATAAATAGCTCGGCAGGCTCTTTGTCTGCTATTGGAGAGAGCATGAAAATTAGTATAACGATTTGGCTTTTAATGGCCGTATTGTTAGTCGCCTGCAGTAAGTCAGACAGTGGCTTGAGTAATTCATCATCTGATACTCGGACTCCCAGTGAAAGCGTTGAGCTCGCAAAGCCGGATAGCGATGGCGATGGAGTGATTGATGAGGATGATGACTTCCCGAATGACGCTTCGAAATCTATGGAGCTTTCCAAAGCGCATCGTTTGTTACTGCAAACGACCTTCGGCCCTACCTTTGATGATTTGAGTAGAGTGCAAAGCATGGGTGCGGAGCGCTGGGTAGATGAGCAGCTGAAGGCTGGCTCGGCTTATGATAGTGCAAACGATAATCATAGAACCCATCTACAAAGAACCATCGAAATCGCTCAACACGCCGAGCCAAGTACGCCTTGGTATGCATCTGGCGTGTTTAATCAGCAAGAAGCTGATTTTAGCGTTGATGAATATCAAATGGCGGCGTGGTGGGAAAATGCGCTTGGATTGCATCCGACTAACACGGCGCACGGTAGTGATCAGCTACGCCAACGTGTGGCTTTTGCGCTAAGTCAGTTACTAGTTGTTTCAAGCTTTGAGCCGCCTTTATATCGTCGTGGCGAGAGCTTGGCTCATTACTATGACATGCTCGCTCGTCATGCTTTTGGTAATTACCGTGACCTGTTAGGTGAGATGGCGCGAAGCCCTGCGATGGGAATTTACCTATCGCATCAGGGAAATCGTAAGGCTGACATGGCGACGGGTACCACGCCTGATGAAAACTTCGCTCGTGAGTTAATGCAGCTATTTACTATCGGTTTATATGAATTAAATGTGGATGGCTCACCCAACCGTGATGGTAACGCCGGCTCTTATCCTGATGGCGGTTCAGCGTTAACGCCAACGTTCACCGAAGCAGATATAACTGAACTGTCAAAAGTCATGACTGGTTGGGATCTGGTTGGCAATGAACGTTACGGTGATAATTTTCCTGATGAGGGTGTTTATACTCAGGCAATGGAGTTCACTGCTGCTGAGCATGAAGATGAAGCGGCGGCTGGGGGTGATGGCTTGGTCACCGTGCTAGGCAAAACCTTTGCTTTGAACGCCGGTAGTGATGGCAGTGGTATGGATTCGGCACTGGATGTTTTATTTTTTCATCCCAATATTGCGCCGCATGTCAGTAAGCATTTAATTATGCGTTTGGTTACTTCTAATCCTACTCCTGCTTATGTCGCTCGGGTTGCACAGGTGTTTATCAATAATGGCAGTGGCGTAAGAGGCGATTTAAAAGCTGTTGTACGTGCTATTTTACTCGACGATGAAGCCCGTAATCCAGACTCAGTTGGTGAGCGCTTTGGGAAAATTAAAGAGCCATTGATTGCTTTTGCGCAATTGCTAAGAGCCATGAAAACGGTGCCGTTAAATGGATGGGTAGGAGAGGATGGTGTGACACCTGTTTCCGGGGTGTATTGGTTTAGAGCTCCCAATGAGCACTTTGGCCAAGCGGCATTACGTTCACCTTCAGTATTCAATTTTTATAGCCCTGATTACGTGCCAAGCGACAGTTATTTTTCTTTGCGCGGCTTAGTCAGCCCAGAGATGAAAATTTTAACGGATCAGAGCTTGCTTGAGTTTAGCAACAAGGTTTTTGAAGTCACTCATACCTATGAGAAAAATAAAATTACCGTTGTCGATGGCGAGAATCTTAATGACTTTGCTGCGTCGCGAAAGTACGGCTATGAAATGTTATTGACGACGAATTTTGATGAGCCGCTGGCGCTAATGAAACAAGCATCGGGAAATAGTTTCGATAATTTAGAGAATGCTCAGACTGTTAATCGACCCTATAAGACGGCAAGTGTTAATGCAGTGATTAACTACTACGATCATTTATTGTTAGGCGGAAAAATGGATGACGGTTTGCGCGGTGCTTTGTTTGAATTCTTAATGAGCTCTGCAGAGTCAAGTCACGCCGATAATTTTAAAGAAGCCAGATTTAGCATAAAAGACACGATTCGGATGATTGCTACTTCCAGTGCCTACATGTTTCAACGATAAGGAATTATCATGCCTAAGCAAAATAATAATAAACGCCGTGACTTCCTGAAGACGCTTTTGGCTGGTAGCGCAACTGGCGCTCTTAGCTCGGTGGGTCAACTTGCATTAATGAGTGAGGCAAGTGCTGCAGCACCCGGTTTCTCAGATTATAAAGCGATGGTTTGCGTGTTTTTGTATGGTGGAAATGATAGCTTTAATATGCTGATTCCGACCGGTGCGGATAGTCGAACAGGGTATTCGGCCTATGCTGAAAGTCGTGGTAGTTTGGCGGTTGCCAATAGCCCGCTTAATTTTAATAACGGGAGCCTGAGCACAGGGGCTGGAAACCCTTATTACAGCGGTGGCCTAGCCGCAGATGCGTATCTGAAAGGTCACTATCCTATGGCATCTAGCCAAGGTTTTGAGTTAGGTGTTAATTCAGTCATGCCAGAACTAGCGCATTTAATTTCCAGCAATAAAGCATCGGTTGTTTCAAATATTGGGAATCTGGTTCAACCTGTTTCTAAAGCTCAGATACAAGCCGAAACGGCTAATTTGCCGCTCTTTCTATTTGCGCACAACCACCAGCAAAGGGCGTTGCAAACTGGGCAGGGTAATAACTTAAATGATGTGGGTTGGGCCGGCCGTATCGCCGACAACTGGCCCGGCATTAATAGCAGCTCACCGATGGGGCTGAATATTTCTTATGCTGGCAGTGACCGTATGTTGATTGGAAAAAACTCCATTCCATTGGTGGTTAATCCGGGTACCCCACCGCAAGTCTATGATATGAAGAAAGCGATTTATGATACCCATACAGATCGGCGTACTTTGTTTCAGGCTATTCATGGCGTACAAAGTAATTCACCGACTGGGCTAACGAGTTTTGATACCAGCCGGACTTATAGAAGCGCCAATCCATTTGAAAACTTATTCAGTAGTACCTCCAAAAAATCGATGGACGTGTTTGATTTGCTTAATGATGCATGGGGTAGCCACACGCTGAATTATTCTCGAAAAGACAGCTACGGAAATGATTTATTCTCAGTGCCAAGTAAGGCTCATCTGGGATTTGAAAGTCCGATAAAAGGTAAGCTCATTGCTCAGTTGGAAGCGGTTGCCAAGATGATCGATATGGGTGTGAGGGATAGCTTTTCCTCAGGCGGATACAATCGGCAGATCTTTATGGTGAGCCTTGGAAGCTTTGATACGCACAGTGACCAGACCTCAAAACACCCATTACTACTTCGAGAGCTAAGCTTGGGATTATCTAAGTTTCAGGCAGCCATGGAAGATCTGGGCCATGCCAATAAAGTGAGTACCTTCACCATGTCAGACTTTGGCCGAACTCTTGGTAATAATGGCGATGGAACCGATCATGCTTGGGGAGCCAACCACATTGTTATGGGAGGCGATGGCTTAAATCAGTACGGCAATCTCAGAGGCGGCCGTTTGCTGGGGCGCTTGCCTGACCTCAGACTGGATGGCTCAGATGATTACAATGATAAGGGTCGAATTATTCCATCAACTGCTCAGGATCAATTGAATGCAAGTCTGTGTCGCTGGTTTGGTGTGGATGACGCATTGATGCCAACTATTTTTCCTAATCTTGCTAATTTTGGTCAATCGCCGAGTGATATTCAGAGTGCTTATCTGAATGACTTATTCACGATTTAATCTTCCCCAACTGGATTTAATCTTCCCCAACTGATAGTGACTGATATCACTTGGTCGGGGTGAAGTGTCCTTTAATCCGTAATGTTCAGTCTCAAAAAATCCTTAAAGTAACATTTATCTAAAGCGGTTGTTTATCGTTAATTCATTGGATGAATGATATGTTTAACAAGGGATTTTTATCGTTAGCTTTGCTAGCGCTCATCGGTATTGGCAGTCCGGCAAAAGCACTGGACAATCTGGTTCTGGATGGCAATTTAGCTGAATGGTCGAATGCTGAGTCACTGGGTGTTGATGGCGACGATATAGTGGCTGATGGTACCAAAGCGGATATTTTAGAAGCCTGGGCTTCACACGATGGAAGCAGCCTCCAGCTTGCCTACAGCAATGATGGTCCGATTGATGATGTTTGGTGGCCATGGCATATATTTATTGACACGGATCAAAAGGAAAGCACCGGTTATAGTGCTGGAAATGGTGTCGGTGCAGAATACATCCTACAAGGAAATCAACTGCTCAAATATACGGGTAGCGGTTCAGATTGGTCGTGGGAAAATATACGTTTTAACGTCGGCGCACGTGCGAGTCAATATGCTGAGTTTAGTTTAAAGCTTAGCGATTTAGGTGGCTCTGAGGGGGTGAACTTGCTATTTAAAGCAAAGAACTCCTCATTTGTCGACGGCTTGGGAAGTGCAGGTGTTGATACTTTTCCCAATAGTGGAGCCGGATACTTCACCGTCAATCTGGAGTCAGATACTGAAGCGCGCTCTAATGCTTTAAGCCCTCAGATTGATGGCGACTTAAGTGATTGGTCTGAAACGACTTCATTTGGCCGGGATGGTGACGACATTAGTGAGGCGGGTGCTGAGGCTGATATTTTAGAAGCCTGGATGGCGAATGATGATGAGTATCTCTATCTTGCATATACCAATGACGGCCCAATAAATTTTTCCCAGTGGTGGCCTTGGCAAACCTATTTCGATACAGACAATAACCCTGAAACTGGCTACAAAACAAATGGCTTGGGTGCCGACTACATTCTTCAGGGCGCGGGTCTCAGCCGTTATGTGGGTTCAGGATCTGACTGGTCGTTGTCATTTATTGGCCGAGCAGAGTTTGCAAGTGGTATCACGCAAACAGAGCTTCGTATTAAACGCAGTGATCTCGATAATCCTGATAATTTGAAGCTCGTGTTACAAGCGCGAAATAGCTCTCAAGCAAAAGATACCTTGCCGAATTCGGGTGTCTATAATTATCAAATGGCCAGTGGCAGTATTGGGGTGGTTTCAAATCTACTATCACCCACTATTGATGGAGAGCTTGACGATTGGTCTGAAGCGATATCATTTGGGACTGATGGGGATGATATTACGGTAGTAGATGCACAAGCAGATTGGCTTGAAGCTTGGATGGCACATGACAAGGATAACCTTTATTTAGCCTATCGCAATGATGGACCGATCAATTTTGGCACCTGGTGGCCATGGCAGGTTTATCTGGATACGGATAATAATCCAGAAACTGGCTTCAAGAGTAGCGGAATTGGTGCCGATTTTATACTGCAAGGCAGAAGCCTCTCACGCTACACCGGCACGGGTAGCAATTGGTCTTGGGAGAGTGAGGCCTTGGCTGTTTATGCCAGTGGCGATTCAGACCAGCAGGTTGAAATGAAATTACCACTTAGTATTTTAGGTGACGCCAATAAAATCAAGATAAGTTTGGTGGCTCGCAATTCGTCCTTTACTAACAACTCTGAACCCAGCGGTGTGGATCTTTATCAAGCACCGGGAGGAAGTTCTGAGCTGTCCTATCAATTAGGTAGCACTGTCATCTTAAGAGATGCTCATCGTTTATTGTTGCAAACTACGTTTGGGCCGGTCTCAGCCGACCTCGATAAAGTGCAGCAAATTGGTGTCGAGAAATGGGTGGATAGGCAGTTGAATATGCCTGCTGCACACGATGACCCGGGTGACGATCATCAAACGCATTTACAACGATTAATTGAGATAGCAAAACTGGCTAAGCCCAGCCAAGGGTGGGATGCATCGGGTGATGATGGCGTCAGCGTGTTTAATCGCATGACTCAAGATATTGACACTGAGAGCTATCGTATCGCTGTCTGGTGGGAAAATGCGCTTGGACTACATCCAGACAATATCAAGCATGGTAGTGACCAATTAAGACAGCGTGTGGCATTCGCTCTGAGTCAGCTGCTGGTCGTGTCTGGTAAGCAAGATCCCTTAGGTTACCGCGCAGAGGGGTTGGCGAATTATTACGATATGTTGGTGCGCTACTCCTTTGGCAATTATCGTGCTTTGCTCGGTGAAATGGCCAGAAGTCCAATTATGGGAATTTATTTATCGCACCAAGGAAACCAAAAAGCCAATTTCGCAACCGGTACGATTCCTGATGAGAACTTTGCGCGTGAATTGATGCAATTGTTCACACTTGGCCTATACGAATTAAATATGGATGGCACGCCAGACAAGGATGGGGATCGTTTTAGCTACCCTGATTCAAGCGGAGAAATTAAGCCTAGCTATACTGAAAAAGACGTTCAGGAACTTGCTAAGGTAATGACGGGCTGGGATCTCGTGCGTAACAATCAATATGGTTCGACGGCACTCTTCGTCGGTGACTACACCCAGCCAATGGAGTTTACAGCGACTGAGCATGAAGATGAAGTTGCAGAGGGTGGTGATGGATTGGTGACTGTGCTTGGCAAATCTTTTGCCTTGAATTCTGGAGAGGATGGTAGTGGTTTAGATGAGGCGCTGGATGTCTTGTTCAATCATCCCAATATTGCACCACATGTCAGCAAGCATCTCATCATGCGGCTCGTCACCTCAAACCCTTCATCAGATTACGTGGCCAGAGTGGCCGAGGTATTTGTCGATAATGGAGAGGGTGTTCGTGGTGACTTGAAAGCCGTTGTCAGAGCCATTTTACTGGACGATGAAATGCGTAATGAGGCCAATATTGGTAATAACGACGGAAAAATTAAAGAGCCGCTGATTGCTTATACGCAGTTATTGAGAACCTTAGGTACTGTGCCTTTAGACGGTTGGCTGTCGAATAATGACGCAAAAACACCCGTAAATGGCGTCTACTGGTTCAAGTCTCCCGAAAGCTCATTTGGACAAGGTCCGCTTAGATCCGTTTCAGTTTTTAATTTCTATACACCAGACTATGTCCCAAGCAGTAATTACTTCTCTGATCGGGGTTTGGTCAGCCCTGAGATGAAAATTCTGACCGATCAAAATGTGCTGGGTTACAGCAATAAGGTTTACTCCGCAGTTTGGAGTTTTGCAAAAAATAAAATTGAGTATAAAGATAAGAAAACGATAGCAGAATATGCTGCAACTCGGAATTTTGACAAAAACGATCAATTCTTGACAAATTTTGACGAGCCAATGGCATTGATTAAAGCGGCAGCAGGCGGTGCTTTTTGGAACTTGGAAAAGTCTTCAGTAAGCGAGAGACCCAATATGATCGCGGCGGTTAACGCTTTGATTAATTATTATGACCGCCTTTTGTTGGGAGGCGAAATGCCAGAAAAATTTAAACAAGCCCTGTCTTATTACCTCATGAATTCAAGCAATATGAATATTAGGGATAGGAAAGAGGCGGCTATTGTGATGGTAAAAGACACGGTGCGCATGATTGCCACCTCAGGTCTGTATATGGTTCAAAAATAAGGAAATACCATGTCAAAAGATAATTTAAAGCAGCGTCGTGATGTTCTGAAATCTCTGTTGGTTGGGGGTGCCGCTGGAGCGTTAGGTTCTCTGAGCCAACTTGCATTAATGAGGGAGGCCAGCGCGGCCAGTCCGGCTTTTTCAGATTATAAGGCGATGGTTTGCGTTTTCCTCTACGGTGGCAATGATAGCTTTAATATGATCATGCCAACGGGGGGTAGTCATTCCGATTACGCTATTAGTCGTGGGAATTTATCAGTTGCTGATAATCCATTAGATTTTGGAAGTGGAGCTCTGACAGGCGGTTCGGGAAACCCCTATTATGCAAACGGCGAGAGCAGCGGGGCTTATTTAAAAGGGCATTATCCTATCGCTGGATCAGACTTGGGTGTTAATGGCGTAATGCCAGAGTTGGCTCAACTGATCGCTACTAAGAAGGCATCTGTGGTGTCAAATATAGGGAATCTTGTACAGCCAGTAACCCGTTCAGCTATTCAGGATGGTTCAGCAACGCTCCCTTTGTTTTTATTTGCACACAATCAGCAGCAGCGCGCCTTACAGACTGGTCAAGGTAATAATTTAAATGATGTGGGGTGGGCAGGAAAAATTGCAGACAATTGGGTAGGGGTTAATAATAATTCACCTCTTGGATTGAATATTTCCTATACGGGAAATGACCGCATGCTGATTGGTAAAGACTCGGTGCCCTTGGCAATTGGAGTGGGTAAGCCACCCCGGTTCTCTGACATGGGTAAAGGCGTCTGGGATTATCATATGGATAGGCGTGCATTGTTCAAAGCGTTGCACGGTATTGGAAGTTCGTCGCCAACCGGCAGAGTTAGCTTTAGCCAAAGCAGTGCTTTTGCTTCAGGAGATCCGTTTGCCTCATTATTTTCCGCGACATCAAGAAAGTCTATGGATGTATTTGATTTGCTTTTTGAAGCTTTCGAAGGGTACCAAGCAAACTATGTGAGCAGGGATAGCTACGGTAATCAGTTGTTCTCAGTGCCATCATCGAGTCAGCTAGGGCTTTCAAATGTCATGGGTGGAGGTTTACTCAGCCAGTTGGGTGCTGTGGCCAAGATGGTGGATATCGGTGCCACCGGGTCATTTCAGGGCGGTGCTTATAACCGTCAGATCTTTATGGTGAGTTTAGGAGGTTTTGACACGCACAGTGAGCAAATCACCAAGCATCCATTATTACTAAGGGAATTAAGTTTGGCGTTGTCCAGCTTCCAGAAGGCTTTAGAAGACAAAGGGCTTGCGAATAAAGTCACGACGTTCACTATGTCAGATTTTGGAAGGACTCTTGGGAATAATGGTGACGGGACGGATCATGCCTGGGGGGCACATCACTTAGTTATGGGAGGCGATGGTAGTAATCAAGTTGGTAATTTTAATGGTGGACAAGTGATAGGATCGCTACCAGAAATGGTGCTTGATGGTAACGATGATTATAGCGACCGGGGACGGATCATCCCAACAATGGCCCAGGATCAGTTAAATGCAAGTCTGTGCCGATGGTTTGGTGTTGATAATGCCTTGATGCCGACTATTTTTCCTAACCTTGCAAACTTTGCCCAAACAGATGGTGATATTAATAGCGCTTATCTAAGTGGTTTATTCAATGCATAGGGTAGCTTGTCTGAATGAATTCTTTGTAATTTGACAAATAAAAACACTTGATAGCGAACGTCAACACACTAGTTAAATCTTCTGATAACATGTGCAATCAAATTAATAATTGCCAATGCTAAAGGGGAAACGCATGAGCAAATACAAGGTTGCCTTCATTGGGCTTGGGGTAATGGGCTACCCTATGGCGGGCTTT
>Ga0114956_1004902_pt1 | contig 10069 bp, 7 predicted proteins | sample MaitaG_FD_87304 | JGI IMG/M metagenome (GOLD analysis project Ga0114956, IMG submission 87304) | Marine algal microbial communities from Maine, USA - Maine_Asex2 metaG | ecosystem: Host-associated > Algae > Red algae > Unclassified | place: Maine, USA | collected 2015-01-05 | reverse complement strand
TAATTTGAACTGTTCGTTGTTACGGACCTCGTCCATGATCGCCTGCCGGTCACCATCGTCAGGGACGCGCATATTGACCACTGACACCGCTCCGTCGAATCGTTGAGCCGACGTAAGATCGCGCAAGTCCGCCCACACTTCAGATTCCGCAGAGCTACCCGCGGCCTCGAAGATACCGACCACAGTAAAGGTTATGTTGTTGACTTCAAATGATTCGCCCAGCCCAAAATTCTCAAACCGATCTGCGATATTGCGACTGGTGATGGCTTCATTAACACCTGGTTCGATGTCGCGCCCTTGAACGATCTTGAAATCAGGTCGCAGGTCTCGTCCCACGTCATCCAATCCGCGCACGATGACGTTTGCCGTTCCCCCAGAACGCCGAGGCTTCATCAAAATCGTGACGAATTCACGTGAGGCCATCGGGTCACCGTCGGCTGTCTTGGCAATGCCAGACAAATTTGAGAGTTCGCGAGCGACGTTGGGCGCGACGGTGCTGGACATCTCGTCATTGGATCCCTGCCGCATAATGATTAGATCCTGCGGGTCTCCCGACGAACCGAGCGCGTGTTCGATGCCTTCAATCATGCCGAAGGTCAGCACCGAAGCAAACACAACGACTGCGATGGCAAGGCAGGTTAAAAGTGTGGTCGCCCAGCGTACACGAAGCGAACGAATGTTATATTTCAAGGGAATCATAATATTTTTCTGTTTAAACGACGCGACGAAGACCGTCGACGACGGATAATTGAGCTGCCATGATCGCCGGCACAACGCCGCTAACAAAACCGATTGCGGCTGCCACGCCCGCTAGACCAAGCAACCAGACGCCAATCAATTCGCTGACGGGAATCGGGAACATACTGGCCGCGATGGGAACACTGGCCAGCAAATTAAGCGCGCCCAATCCACCTGCGATTCCCAGCGCACCGCCAATTATGGCAATCAACGTTGATTCCCCCAGCACTAACGCTAACACACGTTGCTTTGAGAAACCGATCGCTTTCAACACCGCAATCTCTGTGGTGCGTTCTCGCATGGACATCGCCATCGCGGTGGCGGCGACCAAAGCCAGCGCGAACACAACCGCAAAGGAAATGTATTTGATATACGTTTGCACATCCCCAAGCATATCAGCGAACATCCGCGCAAAAGCCGCTTCGGTGCGCGTGCGAGTCGAGCTGTCCGAGTTGGCGAACATCGCGTCTATCTCCTCGGCGACTTCTTCGACGTCGTCCTTATTTGCACACTTTACATAGATCGAACCGGCTCCAGGACCAAACCCCGTTGGGTTGCGTTGCGCTTCTTCGTCCAAGTACTTCCAATTGAACCAGATCGCTCCTGAATTCGTTGGCGCTTCATAGATACCTACCAGCTCAAGATCCAAATCGACTTGATAGATCATTCCTTGCAATGGAATGCGATCACCAAGCTCCCATTGCATCTGTTCGGCCAACCGTTTACTGCAAACGGTCCCCCGCCGATTCTTTTTAAAGGCTTCCACCTGATCATCAGAAATTGTTAGCTCTTCGTAAATATCGAACGCCACTTCGGGATCGACCGCAAACTGAGCAAACGTGGCTTGTTTATTTTTGTAGTTCCCTCCAAACCAAGCGAAGGGCATTGCGGTAACGACCGAGTCCAGCTTCCGCACTTTTTCGACATGAGCAATCGGCAACGGTGCGGCAAACCCAAGCTTGTTCAACACGACGACGCGGTCGTACTTCTCTGCTTCGAGCTCACCCGCCTTCTGCATTGCCAGATAGCCAAAAAGAATCGTCATCAACGCCAACGAAAATCCAACGGACAGTATCGTCAGGCTCGACCGCAATTTATTACGGGTCACGTTACGCCAAATGTATATTAACAGCTTCATAAGGTTGGCTCCATCGGTGCAACGTCTGTGTCACCCACCAACCGACCGTCCTCCAAGTGCAACGTTCGTTTGGCCGACTCCGCAGCCTTGGGATCGTGTGTCACCATCACGATCGTCTTGCCAAATTCCTCATTGAGCCGATTCATCAGTTCGAGAATCTCGTTACCTGATTTTTTATCCAAATCTCCTGTCGGTTCATCGCCCACGATCAACGTAGGATCGGTCGCGATCGCGCGAGCGATAGAGACGCGTTGCTCTTGGCCGCCGGAAAGCTGTTTGGGATAGTGATCCATGCGATCGGCCAGGCCAACAATCTCCAGCGCCGTCTTCACCTGTTCTTTACGTTGCTTTCGGTTTAATGGCGTTAGAGTCAGCGGCAGTTCGACGTTTTCATACGCCGTCAGCACAGGGATCAGATTGTACATCTGAAAAATAAACCCTACATGTCGAGCACGCCAACGCGCCAATTCGCCATGCGAAGCCTGTGAGAGATCCTCACCACAAACGTAAATATGACCTGAGGTTGGTTTGTCCAGACCCGCGATCAGATTCAGCAACGTTGACTTGCCGCTGCCCGAAGGCCCCATCAGCGCAGTGTAATCACCGGTTTGAAGTTCCAAGTTCATGTTCGTCAGCACCGGCAGTACCTGATCGTGACGACGGTATTCTTTACAAACGTCTTCGACCAAGACGACGGGATCATCAGGTTGATTCATTAGGTTCTCTGTTTAAAAACTATGTGCTAATTTATTCGATAACGCGTACCGGCGCACCGGGCACCAGTTCCGCAGGATCGACGATCAAACGCGGGCGTCCCTTGAGACCGCCTAGGATCTCCGTCCGCCCATCGGTGGTTTCGCCAATTTTGACAACGATCGGCTGAGCTCTTTTCAAATCGTCGACGATCCAGACGATGGGTTCGTCATCCTCGTTGCGAGCGACTGATTTTTGGTCACAAAACATCCGTGGTTCTTCATTGACGGGTTTTTGCCCCTGTTCAGGTAGGAAATAAACGGTGCCGCTCATCTCTGGGAACAGCAAATCATCCGCATCGGTGATCTCAACACGAACTTTAATCGTCGCTCGGGCTCGATCTCCCATCGGAATGACTTTGCTAACAGTGCCGTGATATTTTTTATCAGGCACCGCATCGACGGAGATGTCGACTTCTTGAGCGATTGAGATTTTCGATATGTAACCTTCTTGCACGTCGCATTCAATTTCTAAATGTTCCAAATCGGCGATTGTCGCGACACTGCCACGACCTGAGTTACCGCCCGTTCCACCGGGCAGGATGGATTCGCCTTCTTCAGCGTCCTTCGAGATTACAGTCCCATCAAACGGAGCGCGGATGAACATGTTCTCAAGCAATTGTTCGCTCTGCCGATGCTGAGCCTTCGCCAGCGCGACGTCCGCCTTTAAAGATTTCATTCTGGCAATTGCTGACGCGTAAGAAAATCGCATCGTGTCGTATTCCGATTCGGAGATCGAACGTCCCCTCCGTAGTTTGACGGCTCTTTCTTTATCCGTTCTGGCTTGATCGATCAAAATCGCTTGCTCGCCCAACCCCGCCTCGGCTTTCGCGACCATCGCTGCCGAAGCAGCCAATGACGCGTCGAGATCTTTGTGATCCAGTTCCGCCAATACGTCGCCGCGTTTTACTTTGTCGCCTTCCTCAAAAGAGATAACGTTGATTCGGCCCGGAGTACGAGCTCCGATGCCGGCTTGACGGTGCGAACGCAAATACCCCGTCGCCACGACCACCGCATCCGCCGAACGACCACGCTGAACTTCGACGGACTCAAGCTGCACTTCGATACGATTCTGCATAATGTCTGGCATCCAAGTGGATTTTGACACCTGCTCAGGGAGAGCTATTTTCTCAGTAGCATATCCGTACCCAAGTCCACCGCACATCACCAGTAAAAGAAGTAATGCCCACGGCCATCGTCGCCGCCGTCGCCGTTGATTTTTACCGCCCCGTCGAGACTGTTTTGGTTCGTCGCGTTCAATGCGTAGAGAGGCCAGCGCGTCCCGTTTTGGCCCCGGTTGCGGCGCATTAGCTGCAGTGTTCTTAATGGCCGACGAGTTTTTCGTCGCACTTGGGCCGCTGTTCAACTTTTCAACCATCGAGTTTAAGTCCTATTTGCCCAAAGAATCTGGGTCTAGTAACTACTGACGGAACGAGCGACGGCAGTTACCAGGTAATTCTCATTTTTGACTGGATTAATCTCAAAGACACCCTAATTAACGACTTCGGCACGATCTTTTTTTATTATCGTCCCTAAAAATCGTGCATATCCTGCCTAAACATCTATCTCGGAACCAACCAAGTCCCGGTCCAGCGTTCGGCCAGTCCACGCTGGGGATTAATGATCGCGATGCCGACACCGATCAACCACGGCACCAAAATTAGCATGACGGGACTGGTGGGATCTCCGATGAAGGCGGTCAGAAGAACTGGCGACCATGTTATCAGCCAGCGCCCTAACAGTCGCAACCGACTCGCAAAGACACCGTCATCAGTTACCACCGCATAGCCAAAAACGAACTGGCTGAGCGTCGCTCCGAAGATCACCGTCGTCAGAAAACCAGTTACGCCGATCATCGCCAACAAACCAATCGCAACCAAAAGGTATTGCCCCCAACGATCATTTTCGCCTTCAAGCTTCACGCGCTTCAGCGCCGTCACGAGCTGTTGATCGGCTTGGCGAAGCTGCTCACTCGTAAAATCGGGCGGGTCATTAACGATGGATTGCAAGAATGTTCGAGATGTACGATCACCTAAGGTGGCAACCAGCGCAGACTGATCGGCTCTGTAGTTAAGCGCATCTTTCAACTCACCGTAATGCCCGGCCAGATGAACCAAAACCGCGGCTTTGGATTCGGTGACCTCCTTAACGGCTTCGCGATACCTTAGAACATCACAAAGCGGCGGAACATTCTGATACGCGGCCGACCAACGCGCCGAAGCGATTTGATACGTCTGTTGATTGGTTTGGTCCAATAGTCCAACGGCACCGATTAAGAAGACCGGTAGCGTCAAAATCGCCGTCGCGCGTCCACCTCGATCAAGCATCGCTGGCTTGGTCAACATTGAACGCATGTTGCCTGCAAGGAAGCTGAGTCGGTCGACAGTTCCAGCGGCGATGTTCTTAAGAATATCTTTCGCGTGAACCGGAATGGAATTAGCTGTCGTACAGTCAGCCACCAATTTGAGGAACGATTGCTGGCCAGCGGTATCGCTAACATCAATCACCGGCGGGGACACATCGGCAATCGTCATCGCACGATCTAGCAAAATCGCCCTCCCACTTTCTGCCACCCAGACATGGTCAAGGCTAAGTCCATCCGGCAGCGTCGCGTCTTCCTCTGCGGATGCTAGTTCGAGCGATAGATCATACAGCCATCGTCTGACAACGGCCCAGTGAAAGCCTCCACCATCGTTTGATTCTTGCTCTGCCAACATTGTCGGCAACGGTGTCCCGCGCGTTGCCTCGAACGCATCCCAAATAGCATCCTCGGTGTGTACGCTCTGCAACCAGCGCGGCCGGGTTGGCCTTGCCACATCACGCCGCGCGTTGGAGAGTCCAGAGGGCAATCGACGCCGCAGCCAAACCACTCGTCCCAACGCAAGATCAATCGCCTCAATCCAGTGATCCTCAATGATCGTTCGACTAATCGCGTAAGGGCCAATTTGTTGTGTGTGGTTTTGATCCGTCTCCATCGCCCCCTCATTGGCAATTCTGAGCCCCAATGTCGCGGGCGCAGCCATGATCACGCGACTGGTGGTTGCGATGTCCCAAAGGGTGGCGTACTGATTGCGTTTTCGCATCGTAATAAATGGAAACAAAATACCTGCCACCCAACCGCTAAAAAACAGCGCGGCCCAAGCATATCCGGGCCAGTCTCCCCAAAGCCAGCCCGTCTCCGCCAGAAGTTTCAAAACGAACATACCTTGCAAGGAAGCAAGCGCGATCGCCGCACGTGCGAAAGCCTTGGAGTAACTGACATGAAGGCCTTTGCGATCGTGGACACGCAATCCCAGTAGCCACTTTCCTACCGCCGCGCCACGCCAAGCTTCTAAACTTCCCATATAAAATAGATAAAAAGACATCGACACAATCGTCAGTGCCCAAAACGTCGGGCCGACAGATAGATCGTAGATATTGTGAATACCGATGGTTGAGGCAATCACCGTCTGCGGCATAAACCATCCGATCGTTGTGTCGATCATTCCCGCTAGAGTACGTCGTACTAACGGCGCGGGCTGGGGAGGCGGCAGACGCGTGCTGAAAGGCAGTAACGCTGCGCGAAGGCTCGCGTAGTCGGAAAAACGGGCCGCCGGATTTTTCGCTAAACATTTTGCGACGCACGCCGCCAATCCACTTGGTATCTCTAAGCGTAACGCATCCAATCGCGATGGGGTATCATCCAACACCGCCGTTACCACTTGAATGGCATTGTTTCCTTGAAACGGGGGTTCGCCAATTAACAATGTGTACAGCGTCGATCCGATCGCATAGATGTCGCTTCGACAATCCAGTTCGTTGCCACGCAGTTGTTCCGGCGACGAAAACGCGGGCGTGCCGAGCGCTAATCCGGGTTGGCTCGCAAACGAATCAACGTTGGAAACGGTCGAAACCGAAAGCCCGAAGTCGCCGATCATCACACGGCCATTGGGATCCACGAAGCAGTTGGAAGGTTTAATATCACGGTGCAAAACATCGCCGGCCAACGCTGCTTCTAAACCGTCGACAACATCCAGCATTGCATCAACCGCCTCGACGACCGGAAACCTGCCGCGCGTTTTTAGCTGATCCTGCAGCGTGCCTCCGCCCGCGATCTCCATAGTAATGACCGGCAGCCCTTCGATCTCTTCGGTGCCGAAGACGTAGACGCTGTTCGGATGACTGACGCCCGCAGCCAACCGACCTTCCCGTAAAAACCGAAGTCGCATTTCTGGAGAATCCAGTCGCCCGCCCAACATCTTCAATGCCACTCGCCGCCCCGTGGCTATTTGCTCTGCTTCGTAAACGACACCCATGCCGCCTTGGCCAAGCATTTTCATCAATCGGTAACCGCCAAACTCGCGCGGTGCAACTAAGGGAGGTGAACGCGAGGCTTTCTCACTGTCACCGGACATCCAACGGCTATGCGTTTCCCCCATCTTTGGCAAATGCGCATCGGTACTATCCAAGTCAACAAAGCGTTCCGATGGTGCAGTGACTGGAAACTCATCGGTGCTCGGATCGCCCAAAGCCGCGTTCAACAAACATGTCGTGCAAAGCTGCTCTGGCGCGTTGGAGGGAAGGAGATTTCCGCACGTCGCACAAATTGGATTTTGTTCATCAGTCATACGTTGAGAAAACGGATCCTAGAAAGTCAGAATGAACGAAAGACTCTTATATTAAGTGATCCCAATAGTGGACCGCGTCGACGCCAATGAATTCTCTTAAAAAATTTTACGGTGCAACCTATCGAAGCGCCGCAATCAGACTTCTCATTTCGTCGTCGATATCAGATGGGTGCGTGACGGTTTGACCAATGGCGGCCCGTAATATCTCGCGATAACGCTTTCGCAGCCGATGCAAGGCGACCTTGACGGCCCCGTCGGTCATGCCGAGCTCCGACGCGATTGGTTGAAGCTTCACATCGCCTCCAGCTAACCCCGCCTTCAATTTTTCGAATAGGTTTCGCTTGCCACCTAACTCCATTTCAGTACGAAGCGATTTGAGCGCCTCGGAGGTCAACTGTTCCGCCCAATGACGGTTGAAGCGCGCGTCGATGTCATCAACGGTTTCCGGTTCGATGGCATAGCGCGTTTCTGGATCAAGTGCATCGAATTCAATAATCTGTTTTCCACCCCCACGCTTGATCGCTCGTTTTCGGTCGCGATCATGCGAGAGGAAGTGTTTCATCGCTCCGAGAATGTAGGATCGAAACTTTCCGAGGCTTGCATCAGCCGAAGCAAGCCCATTGGTTTCTATGATTTTGACAAAGAATGCTTGCGTCAAGTCCTGAGCATCACTGGGCGAGTGGCCGCGACGGCGCACAAACGCGTACAGTGGATACCAGTAAGTGCGGCATAGCTGTTCCAATGCCAATCGCGCCGTGATCTGACTGGCTTGGTCAGTGTTGGAAGCAATTACCAGATTCCATTGAGTGGTTTCGAATTTTTGGTTTTCCGAAGGTTTGGTCATACAACAATTGTATCCAAACCATCGCACTTGGGTACAAAGTATGAATTAAAAGATCGACGATCCCGTTTGATCGGTAAGCAGTTCAAGGGCAGCAAAGCCAGCCGCCGGATTCCCTTTGTCGTTAAGACGAGGACTCCACACCGCTACCGCATAATGTCCCGGATGGACTGCCGCGATGCCGCCGCCAACGCCGCTTTTGGCCGGCAGTCCGACACGGAACGCGAATTCACCCGCCTCGTCGTACAATCCACACGTCTGCATAACCGCGTTGATGCGTTTGGTTCGACTCTTGCTAAGAATTTTCTCGCCGGAGCCGACCAATGCTCCCGCGTTAGCGAATAATGAAAACGTGCGCGCTAATTCTTGGCACGACATGGCGATCGAACAAGCGTGAAAATATAGATCGAGCACTTCCTCAATATCGCTGCGAATGTTGCCAAAGGATTTCATCAAGTTAATGATCGAACGGTTGCGAAACCCACACGAAGCTTCAGATTCAGCAACGGATCTATCAAAGTCGATCGTTTCACAACCCGATAGCTTCCGGACGAAGCTGAGATAACCGCCCTTGGGGTCATCCAACAGTTCGACCAACAAATCACAGACGACGATCGCTCCGGCGTTGATCATTGGGTTTCGTGGAACGCCACGTTCGTATTCCAATTGAATGAGCGAGTTAAAGGGGTCGCCCGATGGCTCGACGCCGACGCGCTTGTTTAGCTCCGACCCGATCTCAAGCTTCGCTCGCGTTAGCAACAACACCTTGGTGATACTTTGAATCGAAAACCGTTCCTGATTGTCGCCGATTCCAAAGTCGTCGCCATCGACCGTCGCGACATGCATGCCGAACTTCGCAGGATCGACGCTGCCGAGCTGAGGAATATAGGTTGCGATCGTCCCTGAGTCGTTGGTAATGACCGAGCGACGGATGCCGCTGAGTAAATCTTGAAGAGGTTCTTGTTGCATATTTGGATATCTAAAGGGCGGAAGAAGTTTGGGTGAGCTTGAGAGATGGGCAAAGCGGGGATGGGCAAAGCAGGGATGGGCAAAGCGCGAATTGAGTGGAACACTTACAATGAACTCGCGATTGCCGATTATAATATTTTCATGTTGCAACAATATTTACATCGTTGAAGACTTCTGCGGCAATGTTGTATTCAAGGTCCGAAAATCCTGGCGAACCAGCTTTTGGGCTTCTGTGGTTCCATCTTCTGTGGTTCCATCATTTCCTTAAGCGTTTGCGGTCGTTCCCGTTTCTTTGAAATTACAGCCGATACTATTCTTTGAACATCTTTGTTCACGGAATCTTTCGGTTGCAAACGATTTGCATGTTCGATTGTCTTCTTCGACGCTTGAACGTCGCCACTGATCAGCTGAATAACCGATAGATTGCCAAGCAACTCGATATCGTCTGGTTTGATCGCCACGGCTTTAATGGCAGCATCCAGTGCGGTTGGGAGGTCATTTTTGGTCAGACAGACTCCCGCCAGTTCCTTCAACATGATCGTATTCTCCGGTTCCATATCCGCGGCTCGGGTTAATTGTCGTTGAGCCTTGTCATCTTCACCGATCGCAAACCAAGCCATCCCCAGCACAAGAGATACTTTGGCCACGTCAGGATTCTCTGCTGCAAGGGTTTGAAGACTGGAGATCGTATCGCGTATCTGGGATGCCTCCGCGTTAGTCTTTGGTGGCTCGCCGGGTTCACGACGAAGTTTCCAAACGGTGTCCAACGATTTTTTGTAAACTTCGTCGGGAGTTTCGGTTCTGCGAGCGTGGTAAACTAATTCGCCAGTCTTTATCTCTCGATAAGTGTCGATGTTATCGTTCCGCTCGACGAATTCGAACCTTTCGGCGATCTCCTCAGCCGTATAGTGTTTGACCGAATCAGGATCGTAGTCGGCATCGACCGCGGCAGTGACAACCGTACGAGAATCGGAACCACGAATTGTGGCAATCAACCGCCGTTGGTACTCGAATAAAATAAGCC
>Ga0114956_1004901_pt1 | contig 10069 bp, 7 predicted proteins | sample MaitaG_FD_87304 | JGI IMG/M metagenome (GOLD analysis project Ga0114956, IMG submission 87304) | Marine algal microbial communities from Maine, USA - Maine_Asex2 metaG | ecosystem: Host-associated > Algae > Red algae > Unclassified | place: Maine, USA | collected 2015-01-05 | reverse complement strand
TTTGGCTCTTCCTGTTTTTTCGCAATATTCATCTACCGCATTGACTACATCATTTAAGGAAGGTTTGAATACTTTCATTGGTTGCTGATCTGGAAATCGTTCATTGCCTCGGTTACCAACATCATACTTTTTGATTTCTTCATAAGTCATTTGGTAAAGCAAAATATTTTTTTCTTCTGCTTCCAAAATTGGTTTTCCATCAGGATGCGAACTGATCTTATGATTAAACCAAGGCTCGTGGGTGACGATGACTTTTTTGTCTTTAGATATGGCGACATCGAGTTCCAAAGTCGTCACAGGATATTCCAAAGCTTTGATAAAAGCAGGGATTGTATTTTCAGGAAGTAAGCCTCTTGCACCTCGATGACCTTGCCAGTCGATGGATTTTTCTTTAGTTGGTTTCGACATTTTTTACTAAATTTTGAATAATTTTTTTGGTGTATTATGGACTAGGAGAGCTGCAAAAAACTAGAAGGGTAAAGATAAAAAATCGCATGATTATTTTTATGATAAAAACTAAAATGGCGGACGAGAGAGGGTGGACGGCCGTTTCGCTGACGGTTTCGCTATTGTAATCCGTCCATTGTCAGCGAAGCGTCCGTCCACCGTTCACCGTACTAGAAAATGATGTGGAAAACCCGTTCTCTTTTGATTTAAAAATAAATAATAAAAAAGTTAAATTTGTGCGTTTTTGAAATGACTTTGAAAAATTAAAAGTCATTTTTCTTACTCAAAAGAATGTAAAAAAATAATATGAATAACTCTTCCATTTTTCAAAAAGCCCTTCCACATGTGGTGGCAATTTTAAGTTTTTTAGTGATTTGTAGTGTGTATTTTTCTCCTCAGTTGAATGGGAAAATTGTGCAAGCAGGTGATACCATTTCACACAAAGGGATGTCTCGTGAAATGGTGGATTTTCAAAAAGAAACAGGTGAACGTACTTTGTGGACCAACACCATGTTTGGAGGTATGCCTACTTATCAAATTGGAGCGGTGCAACCAACTAACACATTGAAATATGTAGAGAAAACTATGAATTTATATATTCCTCGTCCGATTGGATATTTCTTTGCGATGATGTTGGGATTTTATATTACGATGCTTTTATTTGGAGTCAATCCTTGGGTGAGTTTGATTGGAGCAATCGCCTTTTCGATCACGACGAACAATCTGGTTTTGTTTGGTGCAGGGCATATGACGAAGTTGAGGACCTTTGCATTTTTTGGATTTATGTTGGTTGGAATAGTGATGGCTTTTAAGAAAAAATATCTACCTGGAGCAACATTATTTGCACTTGGATTAGGGATTAATTTATATGCCAACCATATTCAGATGACTTATTATTTGTTTATGGTTTTTGGAATTTATGGTTTGATTGAATTGGTTCGACATGTCCAAAAAGGAGAAATGCAGTCGTTTGGAAAAGCGGTAATGTATCTTGGCATTGGGGGATTATTAGCAATTGGATCGAGTGCGACAAGTTTGTTGCCGACCTATGAATATCAAAAAGATACGATGCGTGGAAATCCAATTTTGATGAAAGAAGCCAATGCGGTAGAAACGAGTAGTAATACTAAAGGTTTGGATTGGAATTATGCGATGCAATATAGTAATGGATGGTTGGATTTATTTTCTTCTTTTATTCCTGGAGTAGTTGGTGGCGGCGGCGGAGAAATTATTAATGAAAAAAGTGCAACTGCAAAATTTATCTCTAAAAGAGGTCAATACAAAAAAGCTCCTCTCTATTGGGGGGCAGTTGGAAAAGGGAGTTCAACAGCCGGGCCAGTTTATTTTGGAGCAGCTATGTTTTTTCTTTTTTTTATAGGATTATTTGTAGTCAAAGGATCGTTGAAATGGGGAATTGGAGTAGGAGTTTTATTTACAATGTTGCTTTCTTTGGGAGATAATTTTGAGTTTTTTAATAGATTGTTTTTTAATTATTTTCCATTATACAGTAAATTTCGAACACCCAATTCTATACTTGCAATCACCGCATTTTTAATTCCAGTTTTGGGAACATTAGCTATTTCAGATATTATTAAAGGAAACAGATCAAAGGAAGAATTACTCAAGTCGCTTTACATTGCAACAGGTGTACTAGGAGGAATATGTTTATTTTTTGGATTTTTTGGAGGATCTTTTTTTGACTTTACCTATGCAGCTAGAGATGCGAATTATGCTGCCAATCCTGAATTTGTGAGTGCCTTAAAAAAGGATCGAGCTGCTTTGATGCAATATGATTCGTTGAGATCGTTGGGAATTATTTTGGTTTCGGCAGGTTTGATTTGGGCATATTTGACCAATAAAATCAAACAGAATATTTTGCTAGTTGGATTGGCGGTGATTACAATTGGAGATTTATGGACAGTTGGAAAAAGATATTTGAATGAAGACAATTTTACGAACAAAAGAAAATACGAATCATATAAAAATCCAAGACCAGTTGATACTCAGATTTTGACAGACAAGGATCTTCATTATAGAGTGCATGATTTTACTATTAATTTTACTAATTCTTCTTCTACTTCTTACTTTCACAATACGATCGGAGGATACCATCCAGCGAAATTGCAACGGATTCAAGATTTGATTGAAAGGAATATTATGAGTGAAGATAACGCTCTTCGAAAAGGATTTTCTTCTCAAACTTCTCCAGATCTTTTTGGAGCAATTCCAGCTTTCAATATGTTGAATACCAAATATTTTATTGGAAATCCAGATGCCGCTCCTATTCGAAACCCTCGTGCGATGGGCAATGCTTGGTTTGTCGAGAATGTGAAAATAGTGGAAACTCCGAATGCTGAAATTGATGCCTTAAAAGGTTTGGATGTTGCTTCAACTGCGATTGTTCACCAAGAATTTTCGGATTATGTAGGTGGTAACTTTTCAAAAAATGGAACAATAAAACTGACTAAATACGAACCGAATCACATGACTTACGAAAGTAATGCGACGAGTGATCAGTTGGCATTATTTTCTGAAGTTTGGTACGGCCCTAACAAAGGATGGCAAGCATACATTGATGGAAATGCGGTAGATCATATTCGTGCGAATTATATTTTACGTGGATTGAAAGTTCCTGCGGGACAACATAAAATTGAATTTATTTTTGCGCCATCATCTTATTCGATTGGAAAAATAATTACGTTTATTTGTTCTTTGGTGATTGTTTTTTCTCTTTTATGGTTTGTTTATAATTCATTTATGAAAATGAAAGAGGAAGATGCACAGGTTGCGAATGTTGAATTGAAGGATAAACAATTGAAGAAAACAACTTCGAAAAAGAAGAAGAAATAGTTCGCATTCCTTAGCAGTAATCAGCTGAAAACTTACAACTGAATACTGAAAACTGCCACTTGAAAAACTCCCAACTGAAGAATATGGATAAGAAGAAGTTGAAAAAAAGAGTGCTAATCATCACTTACTACTGGGTTCCCATGGGCGGCTCAGGTGTTCAACGTTGGGTGAAGTTTTCTAAATATTTACCTGAGAATGACTGGCAGCCAGTCATTTATACACCTTCCAATCCTGATTTTCCATTGCGAGATGAATCATTTTTAGCAGATGTTCCAGAGAGTTGTGAAGTGATTCGACAACCGATCTGGGAACCGTATCGTATAGCGTCTCTTTTTTCCAATAAAAAAAATCTAAATACTGGGATGCTCCGTTCTGGAGAAAACACTTCTTGGAAAGATAATTTTCTTAACTATGTTCGGAGTAATTATTTTATTCCTGACCCGAGAGTTTTTTGGGTAAAAAAATCTATTAACTTTCTAACAACATATTTACAAGAAAACCCAGTTGATGTAATTGTCACCAATGGGCCGCCGCATAGTATGCATTTGATTGGGTTAGGTTTGAAGAAAAAACTAGGCATAAAATGGGTGGCAGATTTTCGAGATCCGTGGACGAATATTGACTTTTATCATTCACTAAAGTTGACCAAAAGTTCTGATCGAAAACATCGTGCTTTGGAAAAAGAAGTGGTCAGTTCGGCAGATGTTGTAACAGTTGTTGGCAAGTCGATGCAGGAGGAATATCTGGAATATTCAGATCATGTAAAAGTGATTACCAATGGTTACGATCAATCCATTTCCCAAAAAGAAGTAGTGCGTAATACTAAATTTTCCATGGCGCATATCGGTTTGATGAATGCAGATCGAAATCCAAAAATGTTGTGGAAAGTGTTGAAAAAAATAGGAGAGGAGCAGCCTGAGTTTTTAAAAGATTTGGAAATTAAATTGATTGGAAAAGTAAGTGCTGATGTTCTAAATTCCATCGAAGAAAATAATTTGACATCACAGTTAAGCTTGATTGATTATGTTCCGCATAACGAAGTGCATGGCTTGCAACAGTCTTCTCAAATACTTTTGCTCGTCGTGAATGATACACCGAATGCGAAAGGAATTTTGACTGGAAAAATCTTTGAGTACTTGATGGCTCGACGACCGATTTTAGCGGTTGCACCTGAGGATGGTGATTTGGCAGAGATAATTAACCAGACGGAATCGGGAGAAGTTTTTGGTTTTTTGGAAATGAAAAAATTGGAAGCGTTTGTGTTGAAATCTTATGCTGATTTCAAAAATGGAAGTTTAGAAATTCAGTCGCATAGTATTGAAAAATATAGTCGGCAGAGTTTGACGAAAGATATGGTTGCGCTTTTTGAGGGACTTCGAGTCAGTCTCTAGTTTTGAAGTGAAGAAAACCATAAGTTGACTGGAAGCTAGTCGCTGGGAAGAAATTATTTCCCAATAAAACCTCTCAATTTTTCCCATCCACCTCTCACCATTCCATTCACATCAGGAGAAATTTCAAAATACAAAATTAGCGAACCATAGACAATCGTCAATAGAACCGAACGTAACACTATATTTACAAATGGGTGAAAGTTAAATGGAATGAAATAAATCATCGCCCAACAGAGTCCTGCAAGCAACAAAATTTTTAGCGTAGCGAAAGTAAAAGGTTGCATTTTAAAATTGACCCAGATGAAAATCAACTTCGCTAAATTAAAAAGAAAGATGGAACAAAATGTAGCAAGGGCAGCACCAGTAATTCCGAATTGAGGAATAAAAATTAAATTAAGAATTACATTTAGTATTGCTAAAAACATTAATGCATAAAAGTTGAATTGAAATTTTTTGGAGTAATAAATAATTTCAGAATTTACACTTGTTGCAAGATCTACAATCTTCGCAAGACCTAAAAATAAGACGACATATTTTGCAGGTTGAATAGTTTCTCTTCCCATGATGATAATCAAATCATCAATTGATCCCCAGATTCCTAAGAAAATAAACCATCCCACAATTAATAAGGTAATAGAAGATTTTTGATAGATATTTTTTATTTCCTCCATATCATTGACATTCAAACTTTTGGAAATAATAGGAGAGGCAATCGCAGAAATCGCTTTATAAGGTTTGGTAATTACATCACTAATCACATTAACAATTGCATAAACTCCACCTGTCGAAATATTTAACATCGCCATGACCATAATCGTATCAATCCGAAATGCCACTTGACTTCCTAAGGAGTTGAGTAATCCGAAAATTGAATTTTTTCGAAGATCTCTAGCTAATGGTTTTTTAATAAATTTATAATCTATTTTAAGGTGCAATTGCCCCAACCACTTGGTATAAATAATCAGACCGACAAAAACGGTTAGATAATTAATCACGATTCCAATCATAAAACTATTGATGGAAATAAATTCACCTAAGTAAAGTATGCATAAGGTAGGAAGCGTTATTTTAATCAAAAATTGATCTAGAATATTAGGGATAACGATACGATGAAAGTTAGAAATATAGCGGAGAAAAGTAGTGTTGAAGGATAACAAAAAAACAATAGGAACAATGAAATAAAAGTAGGAAGCAAATAATTCACGGTTTTCGTTTTTCTCAAATAGAACGTCCAAAAGGAAATACTTGATAAGTGGAAGTAAGATTAAAAATATGAAAAACCCAACAGAAATACCAGTCAATAAAAAACCTAGAAACCCATTATGTCCATTTTTTTCATTTTGAAATGTAGGAAAAAATTTAACCGAATGGATATTAAACCCCAACATGAAAAATGAAATACACAGTATCGCTCCTCCATAAATCAAATTGAATAAACCATATAATTCAGTTGCTTTTGGATATATAAATATGGTGCTCAGAATCCCTAGAGCAACTCCTCCATAACTTACGATTGCATGTTTTAAACCTTGCCTTTGGATGATTCCCATCTAGTTTGAGTAATCTATTTTTGTAGTGAAAAATTAATCTAAGGAACAGCCAAGAATCGTGACTTATTATTGAACCATTCCTAATAATAAAAACTGATTTTTATTTTCGTTCACAATACACGATATAATAGCGAGGTGTAAATCGTCTTAACAGAGGTCGAAAACCAATTTTTTTGGTAGTACTTTTCCATTGTTCGCTATCTTTAATTTCCCAACCTGCTTTTTCCAAAAGCATATCAAATTGTCGTGGTTCAAACTCATGATAATGTCTATCGTAAGGATCCTTCTCATTCCAATATGCATCTGCAAACCATAGTTTTAATGGAATAGAAGCTACCAATTTTTTCGCTTTGGAATGATACAATAATGGAAAAGGAGAAACCAAATGTTCTAAAATTTCGAAAGCAGTTAAGATTTCATACTCTTCATTTTTGACTACTTCGAAATCTAAGTCTAGATCAGTTTTGACAGAAGTATTATCGACTTGGTAACCACTAGTATTCATTAATTTCGATAAAGGATTTGTTGGGCCGAGATCTAAAATTTTTTCGTCCCCCTCAATATGCTTTGATAGAAATTCTAAGGTTTTTTTAAAACGCCAATTGGCAACAGAACTATAGGTACTATCAGATGCTATTTTTTTCATGTAAAAAAAATTAATAAGATTTTACTTCTTTTATTTCAATTCAAAATTTAAGTGTTCCTAAGGAAGCAAAATTACAGATTGATTCATCATTATACAAAAATAAAATTGGTTGTTTTAATGATTATTGTTTTATTAGTGTACCGTTCCTTACTTGAAGTTATAAAATGGATTGCATGATTTTTTGTATTTTGCGGACTTTAAAATTTGAAAAAAAAGAAAAGAATAATGACAATAGGGATGATACTTGACAATGAATTTACTGGTGATATGCGAGTCGAAAATGAAGTGATTTCATTAGTCGAAGCTGGACATCAAGTATATGTTTTATGTTTTAATTATGGAAACAAAAAGCCCTTCGAAAATTATCATGGGGGAGAAATAGTTCGGATTAAGATTAATTCAAAATACAAAGATAAAATGAAAGGCCTCACCAATACTTTCTTCGATCCTTACACTAAGTATTGGGCGAAGCAGATTTTTTCTTTTATAAAAAATTATAAGATTGAGGTACTTCACGTTCACGATTTGGTATTGTTAGGTGGAGCATTTAAAGCAGTAAAAAAACTAGCAACTAAAATTCCAGTCGTAAGTGATTTACATGAAAATTATCCAGAGGCATTAAAGTATTATAAATTTAGTAATACATTTCCAGGCAATATTTTGATTTCTGTTCCTAAGTGGGAACGAACTGAAATCAAATGGATAGATCAAGCAGATTACATTATTACAGTAATAGAAGAAGCCGTGGCGAGGTACGAAAGATTGGGAGCTGATAAAAATAAAATAACTGTCGTTGCAAATTATGTGAACTCTGACGAATTTCTAAATGCAGAAACAGTTGACTCAATTTTGGAAAAATTTAAAGGGCAATTTGTTCTCTCTTATTTAGGAGGATTTGATTCACATCGAGGTTTGGAAAGTGTCATAAAGGCGGTGCCTTTGGTCAAAGATCAGATCCCTAACTTTAAATTAGTTTTGGTTGGAGCTGGAAGAAATCTAGAAGATTTAAAGCAATTAGTTAATTCTTTAAATGTACAAGATCAAGTAGTTTTTGAAGGTTGGCAATTACCTAGCACATTACCTACTTATATTTCTGCGAGTAGTCTTTGCTTGATTCCTCATCTTAAAACAGGACATACAGACAATACAATTCCTCATAAGTTATTTCAATACATGTTATTAGGAAAACCTGTACTGTCAACTAATTGTGATCCATTAGAACGAATAATTAAAGAAACTAAATCAGGATTAATTTTTAAGTCAAATGATGAGAAACACTTAGCAGAACAAATAAAGTATGCTTATAATAACCCTGAAGCAACAAAGCAAATGGGCGAAAATGGAATCAAGGCAGTAAAAGACATTTATAATTGGGAAAATACGGCTCAAAATTTAATTAACCTTTACAAAAAAATAGAAAGCAAACAGTCAAGTTAGAAATGTAATTATATTGTTATAAAAAAAAAACTTGACTGAATACTCAGTCAAGTTTTTTTAATTTTTAGTCGTGTTTCAAGATGTACTAGCTAGTGTAAATATCTGTTTTCTTGAATTTCTTAGCAAGTAAAGCATAAAAAATTGGACGGTGCTTAGTTCGATTACTCGTACCCATTTTTGCACAAACGTCTAGGACAGCTGCATCCAATTTTGGACCATCTTCCAATCCTAATTTTTTAATTAAGTAGTTCTTTTTTACTCGATCTCTCTCATCTGCTTGCCCACAAGCTACGAGTTGAGAGTTCTTGTTGTAAATAGATGGACCTAAAGATTTAGCAACAGCTGTAACCAACTTCATGCTGACTCCTTTGATTTCATGTTTGTCCATTGATGCTTTGTACTTGACAACTAATTCATCAAATTTACTCATTACAAATATGTTTAATTAAATATTAAAAAAATAAAAGTGCTTTAAAAAAGTCTTCTATATTATCACAGTAAACTTAATGTTTTTCTTTAAAGATTAAAATTATATGCCCAAAATTTTTTCCACATTTCACAAGTTTTTTTTAATGTAAATGTATTGTTATCATCGCTTGCCAATCTCAATAAAATCATAGAGAGTTCGTCAGCAGATATTTTGTTATCAACAACAAATGATTTGATCTTTCGATCAAAATTTATAGCACCTTAAAATGGAAAAAAATAAAATACCTTCCAATTTTTAATAAAAAAAATAAAAAAGAAACGAACCAACTTCTTACCTTCGCAAAAAAAAAATCAAACATGAATTACGAAAATATTTTAGTGAAAAATGTAAAAGGAATTGTAACCTTAACTATCAATCGAGAAAAGGCATTGAATGCATTAAACAAACATGTCTTTAATGAATTGGAACATTTTTTTGCAATATCAGCACCGAAGAGAAAAACATTAAAAGGAGTTATCATTACAGGGGCGGGGGAGAAGGCATTTGTAGCAGGAGCAGACATCAAAGAATTTTTAGATTTTAAAGGCGATGATGCTATGGATGTATCCGCAAGAGGTCAAGGTGTTTTTGATTTGATAGAAAAATTTTCTAAGCCAGTTATCGCTGCGGTCAATGGTTTTGCCTTGGGAGGAGGATGCGAATTAGCCATGGCGTGCCACATGCGAATCGCAAGTGATCGAGCAAAATTTGGACAGCCAGAAGTTAACCTTGGAATTATTCCTGGATATGGAGGAACGCAACGATTACCACAATTAATTGGTCGAGGTCGAGCATTAGAATACTTGATGACTGGCGATATGATTGGAGCAGAAGATGCTTATCGAATGGGTTTAGCCAATCATGTTGTGCCTCACGGAGAAGAGGTGAAAAAAGCAAAAGAGATCATTGAGAAGATTGCTTCGAAAGCACCAATTGCTGTTGCCAAAATAATCGAATGTGTGGACGATGCATACAATGGCGTATTGGATGGATTTGATTCTGAAGTTAGATCGTTTGGTTCCGTTGCTCATTCTGAAGATTTTAAGGAGGGAGCAAGTGCATTTGTGGAAAGGAGGAAAGCAGAATTTAAAGGGAAATAGGATTCAAGTAACAGCTTGGTCGCTGCGCTTCCGAGTCAGAAGTCAGGTGCTTCTTGTGTTCCCCAAGGTATAAATCATAATTGGGTAAATTTTGGGAAGCATTAAAAGCACCTGATTCCTTTTTTTTTAGAAAATTTTGTATCCTTATTTTATTATCGTATTTTTACGATTAAATAATT